>Ga0209692_10002294_pt1 | contig 21605 bp, 18 predicted proteins | sample tdDd472_FD_187129 | JGI IMG/M metagenome (GOLD analysis project Ga0209692, IMG submission 187129) | Marine sediment microbial communities from the Atlantic coast under amendment with organic carbon and nitrate - tdDd47.2 (SPAdes)... | ecosystem: Environmental > Aquatic > Marine > Coastal >... | reverse complement strand
TTTTCTTTGATATCTCTAAATTATGCTGTTTCGACCCGGATTTATCCGTGTAACCTGATAATATAATTTTTATATTTTCATCACTTTTCAGTACTTTCACTGCTTTTGCAAGTGAAATTGTATAATTTGAATTAAATTTATAACTCGGAATTTTCCACTGTCCCATATCAAAATAAATATCATCAAATAACAAAGCTGATGTCAAATCGAGATTGAGACCTATTGTATTATTAGCATTCTTTGTATGATTAATTTGTTTTTCTTTTATGAAGATGGTTTGATCTAGTACTATTGGAGGTATTAAGCGATCGTATAAAATTTCTGCTTTTATGAGTTTTTTACCAACACCAATATTTTCTTTAACATACTTAGAATCATAGAGAATATTATATACATCATTTACTTTTGAACCATTTTTAACTGTTTTCCAATTCCCTGAATTATCTTGCCATGATAAAGAAATATCTGCAGGTTCTTTTCCAATTATGGCAAAATTCAATTGACTGGATTTATCTAAACGAAAAGTATCTGTTGGAAAAATTGTAAATTTGTATTCATGAGTTAGATTACTCGCATCTTTTTTAGGTAAAATTATTACACTTGTACTTTCATTTTCATCTGAAATCATATTTGTTGATTTTTTTGATTCTATTTGAAAATCTTCAATATTTCGATCATTTTTAATATGTTTATTTGAACTACAATTGATTAAAAATATTAAAAGAATAATCACACATTTTTTCATTTCAGACCTCAATTTATAAATAACTTATTGTATACCTAATAATATTAATGATTCCAGTAAATATTCAAACTACAAAAAAAAATCATCCGAAATAATCGGATGATTTTTTTGAAAATTCTTTATTTAAAATGGAGTTTTATCTTCTTTTCTTACCTTCTTCTTCTACAGGTTTGTCCATTTTCTTTTCTTCAAGAGCTTCAACTTCATCTTTAACACTTTTAATTGATCTGTTAAGTCTTTGCATAATAGATTTCAAATCCATGATTTCGTTGTTTGTTTCTCTTTTTACTGCAGCAAGTTTGTCAGAAGTTTCACTTATGTTTGTTCTAATACCATTCAATTCAGTATTAGTGGTAGCTTTAAATTCTTCTAGAGCAAAATTTACTTCATCAATTTTATTTTCTAATTCTCTTTTTGTATTATCAAGTTTAGCATCTAGATCTGCAACTGCTTTTTGGAATTCTTGGATATGTTTTCCTCTTCCAATAAATTTTAATTCAAGATCATGTACATCATGATCAAATTTTTCAACCTGGATTGCTTGTAATGAATCCTGGCTATTTAATACTCCCATAGTTTCTTTGACTGTACCAAATTTGTATGCGAAAAAAATCGATACACCGGCCAAGATAACAATAGCAATTGTTTTAATTACATCTTTCATTTAATAGCTCCCATCATTTTTATTTAAAACTTTTCCCGGATGTGACATAAACGCCTACATCCCCTCCTAATTATTCAATCTGATTTTATAACAAATAACGATATAGAATTTACAAATCTATAATTAATTTTCAATACTTTTATTTAAAAAAAATGGAAATCCCTGATATCAACAGTTTATGGATAATCAAAGGATAATATTTATTTTCTCACCACAAGTACAAAATGGTTCTTTCAACTTGTTTTCAATTACAGCAAAAATTTGACGTTCAATCAGTAGTTTCTGACATTTCGGACAATAGGTATTGTCATGTGTATTCGTCATAACATTCCCCTCATAAACATAGTTAAATCCTAAAATTTTTGCCTGGTCAACGATCCTATCCAATATACTTTTTGGTGTACGTTGTATGTTCCTCATTTTATAATCAGGATGAAATGCTGAAAAATGTATCGGAACATTTATACTAAGGTTATTTTTCACCCATTTAAGTAGGTAATTCACTATTGCTACATCATCATTTAATCCTGGAATAATTAAGTTTGTCAATTCAATAAATACACCTAGGTCAAAAATCATTTTTATGGAATCTAGAACGGAATCAAGTTTTCCATCACATATATCTTTGTAAAATTCTAATGATAAAGATTTAAGATCTATATTTGCAGCGTCTATGTATTTATATATTTCTTTAAGAGGTTTTTCATTGATATAGCCATTTGTCACCATAATTGTTTTTAGGTTGTTTTTTTTAGCAACCTTTGCAATATCCGATACATATTCCCCAAACACCGTAGGTTCATTATAAGTAAAGGCAATGGATTTACATTCGTTATTTACTGCTAATTCTACAATATCCTCAGGTGATACAAAATCTTGCCTTTTTCTTTCATAATTATTTCGGGCTATTTCAAAATTTTGACAAAATTTACATTCAAGATTACATCCAATTGTACCAATAGAAAAAATTTTTGAACCTGGGTAAAAATGAAACAAGGGTTTCTTTTCAATTGGATCAATATTAATTGCGACAGGATATCCATAAACAAGTGAAAATAATGTACCTTCAATATTTTGACGGCTTCCACAAAATCCTTTATGATTGTTTTTGATTAAGCAATTTCGGGGACAAAGTTGGCATTGAAGGATTTTATTTTCTCTTTCTTGCCACCATTTTGCAACTTTCAAATTATCATCCTAAGAAAAATTAATGATTATAAGAAAAGTAATAATTCACTATATAATAAGCAACATTCTCATTGCATGAAATAAAAAAAGGTGAGAAACGATATTCTCACCTTTTAATAATTTTATTTAACTCTATGTTTAATTGTAGAGTTTTGTTCTGAGTTTTAAAACTGTTCCCGGAGCAATATTGTCAAGTTCGGAACCAAGTTTTGTAGCATTATCACGTAAGATAACTATCCATGCATAATTATTGTCATATTCATTTCCTGCAATTGACCAAAGAGTTTCATTTTGTTTTACAGTATATTCATAGAATTCATATTTCAGAGGATTTGCATTTTGTCTTTGTTTTTTCAATAAAAATTCATGATATGGAAAAATCAAATTTGGATTACTACCGATTTTTTTCTTGTTCCATTTGTAAATCAATTTCCATTTAGATTTGTCGCCATATTCATTTCTAGCAATTTTTGATAACCAATCATTTGGTTTTACCATGTAAAAAATTTCAATTGTGTCTGTTTCACTAACAGCATTTAATGCATCTTCAATTTTTTCAACTTTCTGTTCAACTGGTGCTGGTTTTTCAACTACTGGTTTCTGTTCGACAGGTTCTTCTACTACGGCTTGTTTTGCACAGGCTGCAAAAATAAAAGTTAAGGCTGTTATGGTTAACAATAGGCGAAATCTGTTCATTTTTTACTCCTCTATTTCATTTCGGTTTTTATCTTACTAAAAATTGTAAAAAAAAAGTAAATAGTCAAGCTTAAATATTATTATTTAAATTTAAACATTCAAGTTGATTAATTTTTCACATATTACTTTTTTTCAAATATCAAAATACTTAAATAATTAAAATCAAATTAATTATATACAAAAACTTCCACTATATAATAATTCAATAAACTATATTTTCACATCCTACATAAAAAACACTGCAACACCAGTTAATGCAATGAAAATGCCGACAATTTCTTTCCAATATATTTTTTCATGCTTAAATATTATCGAAAAAATGGTAATAATTAACGGTGAAAGTGCAATTAATGTGGAAGCGATTCCAACTTTTGCTTTTTGAACAGCAATCAAACTCAGAGATATTCCAATAAATGGGCCTAGAAATGAACCTGCGGCAATATGCGAAACAGCATGAAAATCTTTCAAGGCAACCCATAATTTTTTCCAATTATTTTTAAAAAGAAATATTAATGTAAATCCAAATACTCCTGCAATTAATCTTATTTGTGTCGCTGCAAAAGCATTGTAATCCTTTACACCATACTTACTCAATATTAAACCTGCGGATTGTCCCAACATCCCTCCGAGCGCAAATAATATCCCCATAATAGGATGACTTAACTTCACTTGTTTTTTTCCGGTGTCACGTTCTAAAATCACTAATGATATTCCTGATACTGTAATTGTCATACCTATTATTTCAATTGTTGACATACTTTCATTTAAAAATAGCCATCCCATTAAAGCTGTTGCCGGAGGAACAAGCGACATGATCAGCATAGAAATTCTTGCTCCAAGAATAACAAAAGCCTCAAATAAAAATAAATCACCAAGCACAACACCAACAATCCCGGAAATAAATAACCATTTCCAAACATGTGTATCAGCATCAAAAGGTAAAATCATTCCTCTTGTAATCAATGTAAATATGCTTAAGAGAAATAATCCTATAAATAACCTGATATAATTAACTGCAAGTGAACCAACCTTTTTCCCAGCATTTTCAAAAAACATGGCATTTCCCGCCCAACAAAATGCAGTAGCAATAGCAGCGATTTCACCTAAATGATTATTAACAAAATCCATAACATCCTTTTTTAAACATTAAGTAATTCAAGTGGTAATTTATCTATTTTTTTATAATTAAAAATCGTTCTTTTATCTTTGTAAGTAATAGACTTAATAGGAATAATTCCTTGTATGGAATTAGTTAAAAAACATGATTCATAATTTGAAATTTCTGCTATATTAATTTGAGATTCTATCGAATCAATACTATCCAAACCGAGGATTACTTTTCTAATTATCCCTTCCAAAATTGGCAAACTTCCTTTTGGAGTAATAAGCATATTATTTTTCATAAAAAATATATTTGATGTAACTGCTTCAAGTATAATTCCATTTTCATTAAACAATACAAAATCGTCATATTTACTCTTATCACAATTAATTTTATTAAACATATTTTCAAAATAATTCAATGATTTGTGTTGATATAGCTTATTGCTTCCCCTATTTGCCTGCACCGCAAGTATATCTTTTGGAGAATTATGAATTGCTAATTGTTGTGGAATGATTAAATATTTACCTTTTTTATCTTCATCCACATAAATAATGATTTTTATTCTCGCTTCAGTTAATTTATTCAATTTAACTAATTCAGTTATTGTTGAATAAATATCTATTTTTTCAAATTCAATCTGAAATGTTTTACACGAATTATAAAGCCGTTCACAATGAAAATCCAAATAATTCACAATACAATTACAATATTTTAATGATGTAAAAAATCCCATCCCATATTGAAATCCGGGAGAATTAATTGAGATCTTTACATCTTTTTCATCAACAAATTTATTCTTATGAAAAACAATCATTAATTCAATAACTCCATTATATTTTTTATTTTTGTTTGCATCTCTTTGTATTCATCTTCAGGATCAGAATCTATCGTGATAGCTCCACCAGAATTGATAAATATATTATCTTCATTGATGATTGCCGTCCTGATAACTATACTTGAGTTCAAGTATTCTTGATTTATTATAAAAATTGAACCAGTGTATAAATTTCTAGTGAAAGTTTCTATTTCATCAATAATTTCCATTGATCTAATTTTTGGACATCCTGTTATAGAGCCACCTGGAAATGTTGCTTTTATTAAATCAATGTAATCATATTTGTTATCAAGAATTGCTTCTACAATTCCAACTAGATGATATACATTTTTAAAAGGTTCTAGTTTTTTTACATTTCTAACCTTAACTGTTCCAATTTCAGCAATTTTCCCCAGGTCATTTCTCAATAAATCTATGATCATAAACAATTCGGCTTGATCTTTTTCAGAGTTCAATAATGTCAACCTGTTCTGCTGGTCTTTTTCAGGATCAATTGAACGAGAAATTGTACCTTTTATTGGCCGAGTTTCAATCTGTTTTTTATTGACCTTAAGAAACATTTCTGGTGAATTTGAGATAATTTTTATTTTACCAAGATTAAAATAGCATGAATAAGGAGCATCGTTTACTAAAAATAATTGTTTGAATAAACTAAATGGATTTCCCTTAAAGTCACCTGAGATCTGTTGAGTCAAGTTGACCTCATAAACATCCCCTTTTACAATATAGTCCTGAATTTTCTTTACTTTTTGTAAATATTCTTCCGGAGTAGATTCTTGGGATAAATTTGTTATCTTAAATGATGACCCATCTTCCTTAATCAAATTAAATTTATTTTCATGCTCATATTCAAAATCAATTTTCCATGTTAATTTTTCTAAATTATCAAAGATGTAATATGTTTTATAAGCCAATATTTGAACAATAGGACATTTATATGAATCAATTGTAGTTTTTGGAAGAATTTCAACATCTCTCCCTAATTCATAAGTTGAAAAACCAATCAATCCACACATATTTGCAGGATATTCCAGTTTATGAAACTCCGAATAATTCAACAATTCTTTAAAACTTTTCCAAATATCGGATGAACTCTGGTTATCAGTGTCTATGATTTGGTATTGAAATTCGAAGTTTGGGGAAGTTCCAATTATTGAGTATTTTGAATTAGTATTATTTCCATGACCAGTAAACAATACACTTCCATATTTGTTTGAAAATTTTTCAAAACAATGAACAGGATTTGTATACTCAAGCTTCTGGATTTTATAATTTTTTATCTTTATAGATTTATTGTACATAACTTAGAAAATTTTCTATTAAAATATCTCCATGTTCAGTCATAAAGGATTCCGGATGAAACTGCAAGCCAAAGACAGGCAATGATTGGTGCATAATAGACATAACAATTCCATCATCTGTTCTGCTATTTACTACCAAATCATTAGGAATGTTATCAATTTTTAATGAGTGATATCTAGCCACAAGAAAATCACTTGGTGTATTTATATATAATCCAGTTCCATCATTACTAATTGACATTGCTTTGCCATGTACCGGATAATTACATTGAGTGGTAATTCCTCCATATACTTCATTAATACATTGCATACCAAGACAAATTCCCAGGATCGGAAACTGACCAGCAAACCTCGAAATAACTTCTTTGGAAATTCCTGCATTTTCAGGACGCTTTGGACCAGGTGAAATTATTATTGCTGAATAATCATCCTTTTGGATTTGTTCAATACTAAGTTCATTATTTCTAAATATAACAACTTTTCCAGAAAACAATTTCTGAACTTGTTGATAGAGGTTATAAGTAAAGGAATCAAAATTGTCTATTAGTAAAATTTTTTTCATATACTCCCTATTTAATAGATAAAAACTTAATTATTTATACAGGAAAATAAAAACCTTAACAATATTTTCATTGTTTCGAAAATGCTGGGATTTTAGATTGGTGATGTTAATGAGATCTGAACCTTATGAATAAAAAAATTAAAAATGCAATAAAAGTACTATTAACCTTTATAATTTTTCCAATTATCTCAATTCGGTTGGCAAAATATTTGGATTTTCCTATTCAATTTTCTATTCCAGTATACATTAGACTTTTCTTTTTATTAATAGGAATAGCTTCCTTTTATCTATTTACCAAAAATTATCTGCTTCATTACTTCGTTGCAGAAAATCTTCCCTTTCCATTTTCATATCCCAAAAGGATAATTTGGGAAGGAATGTATTTACAATCACGACATCCTGTTGTTTTTTTCTATCTATTATTGATCATTTCACTTGTTGGTTTATGTAATTCAATTTCAGGATTACTAATTCTTACACCAATTTCCCTAATAATATTAATTATTTACCTTTTTTATTTTGATAAAAAATTACTTGGTATTTTCGAGGAATCATATAATGATTACAAAGTAAAAGTGCCATTTTTCATAACATTAAAAAGTCCTAAAATCAAATCTCCACATTTATCCAGATTACTTGCTCAACTATTTTTCAGATTTTATACTGTTCTGAAAAACCCAATTACATATCATGGACTCGAAAATATTCCTGAAACAGGTGGTTCATTATTTATCGCAAATCACCTTTCTTATCCGGATCCATTTTTTGTTTCTGGTGGAATTTTTAGAAATATAAGATTTCTAACAACAGCTGAAGTTTTCAAAAAAAAACTAAACAGGTTGTTTTTTTATTTAATGGGTTCAATTCCAATCAAACGATTTACGAAAGATCCATCAGGTATACGAAAATTTTTCAAAGTTATGCAACAAGGCTATGCTGTAGGATACTTTGCTGAAGGCGCAAGGAGTTGGACTGGAGAACCTCAAGAGTTTCCAGCAGGTGTTACTCGATTACTAAAAAAAGTATCTATTCCAATTATTCCTGTATCAATTTCCGGACTTTATGCCTTATGGCCACGGTGGGCTAAGCATATGAGAAATGCAAAAGTCGAAGTCAGATTTCATCCACAATTACAAAATATACAGGAAATGTCATACAAAGAATTTGAGAATAAACTAAAAGAACTCATCCATTCTGATGAAATAAATTTTAAGAATGAATTACTATCCAAAAAAAATCTAAATATTGGCTTAACCTCTTTACTCTGGCGATGTCCGATTTGTGGTGAGATAGATGCTTTGATAGAATATGATAATGATAAAATAAAATGCAGCCTTTGTGAAGCAAAAGGAATATTGACAACTGATAATCACTTGATAATAAATGATCTGAAAAAATCATTTAGTTACTGGTATAAGTGTGTAAAATCATTTCCAATTGATATCAATACCTATAAAAGCAAAATATGCAATTTATACATTGGTAATTTTCCTAATATAAAAAAAGTAGATTCGGGAACTTTATCCATTTATAAGAGTAGGTTTCAGTATGATGGTCGAAAAGTGCATATATTTGAGTTCTCCCAAATCCGCAAACTCCATGCTGAAGGCAGCCAAGTCATTCATTTTATTACAGATAACATACAAGTACAAATTAAATTATTTAATGAAAGTCCATTAAAATGGGAAGCCTTATATCAAAATATGTTAGCTAGATCACAAAAACTTAAAGGAAATGATAAAGCCTTGTAATAAAAACTATATATCATTAGATTTAAAATAAATAATAACAACGGAGGCCATATGAAGCAAATACAAATATTTTTAATCCTAGCAATTGCAATGGTATTGACCTCATGCTATACTCAAGTTTCTTCACCCGATGCTGTCAGGGAAACTGTCATAGTTGAAGAAGAACAAGCATATCCCAACGATGAATACAGTGATTATGAATTTGAAGGTGGGATAGTAAATAATTATAATTATTATGGTTATGATTCATACTATCGCGATTACCCTTATTATTCTTATAATAATTACCACTACAATAGTCCTTATAGTTATTGGCATAGTCCTTATGGTAGATTTTCATATTACAATGACTATTATCCATACTATTATGATGATTACTGTTATTATGGACATACCTATTATCGTCCTTACGGATATGCAGGATATTGGAATAGACATCGGTATTATGGTCACTATTATAATCATGGATATTATCAATATGCATGGTGGGGAAATGGTGGCGGTGGCTATTATGGAGGTTCCTCTCATAATTATTCTGGTGATTCACGTCAGATTGGAAAAGTTCGTGATCAAAAAGAAAAGAAGTTATCCCCAAGAGAAACTTCAACAACTCCTGGATATACTCCAATGCAGATTTCCAGAGGTGGTGGAGCAACAACAGCTTCAAACAATGAAGTCCCTATGGGTATTGGAACCAGTACAGCTGCAAGTACTCGCGGACAATCAGCAAAAAAGAATAATGTAAGACAAAAATATCCTACAAAAGATTCATTCAAACTGGGAACATCTTCAGTTTCCAATGTTTCTTATGGATCATCAACATCTAGTACAGTTTCTGGTTCGCCCTCTTCATCTTCAAGTTTAAATTCTACCTCTGCATCAACTTCAAGAAGTACAAGTTCTTCAAATTATGCACCTGTAAGAAGTTCAACAACAAATTCTTCTAGCTTGAAAAGTAAATCCTCTAATACCAGAAGTTCTGCTTCTTCCTCAAGTATCAATAACAGGTCAACTCGTTCAAATACTTCAACCAAATCATCAAGTAGTTATTCTAAACCTAAAAAATCTACTTCCTACAAAAGAAATTCTGCTTTTAAATCCAGCAGTTCATCTTCTCGTTCTAGTTCTTCATCACGAAGTTCTTCTCCGAAAAGAAGTTCATCCTCTGTTAGAAAATCATCTCCAAGCAGAAGCAGAAGTACAGTTAGTTCTGGAAGATCCTCCAGTAGTTCTAGAAGTAGTAGTTCTAGAAGCAGTTCAAGCCGCTCTTCTAGCAAATCATCAAGTAGTAGTTCAAAAAGTAAATCAAGAAAATAATAAATATTGAAGAGTAAAAAAGCATAATTTAATTATGTTTTTTTACTCTTGTCATATGTCAATTTAAACAAACAATAAAAAAATTATTTAGAACACACACCAATAACGATAAATATCAACTCAACAAACAATAAAAAAATCAAAAGGAGAAAATAATTATGACAAAAAAACTATTTATCATTTTAATTTTTTCATTTTCTCTAGTTTTAGCACAAAATTATGAAGATTGTATCAATCCTTTATGGTATTTCCAAAATTTTGGTAGTTCCAACACAGCCCTTGCAAACAATTCCACTGCCTCTACATCAGGTATTAGCAGTCTATCGTCAAATCCAGCTACTTTAGGATTACAAAGAAGACTCTCACTTGGAATTTCATTCAGAAATAATAATATTTCCCAGGATGCAAAATTTGTCAATTCATCTGATATAACAAGCAGCAATTATAATAATTCCAGTCTGATGCAAACCAATCTTGATGGTATCAGTGGAATTTTTCCTGTTCCAGTTTATAAGGGTAGTTTGGTTTTTGGTTTTTCTTATGCAAAAGTAGCCAACTACTTTGATCAGGCAGAAGCAAATGGAAATTTCATGTATGACGATGCTCCGTTTATCGTAGATAATACTTTTGAAAAATCAGGCACAATGAATGCTACAAGACTGGGTGTAGCCTTTGAGTATCAGAAGAACTTCTTTATTGGAACATCTTTAAATTATTATCGAGGAAAACAAAATCAGGATTATAGTTATATTGATCAGGATATTAGTGATAATTTTTCTTATAGTTCAATCAATAAAACTGTGGGTGTAAATCCAGATTATTCAGGTGTGAATTTCAATATTGGCCTACTCTATGTCACAGAAAACTTCAAAATCGGTACAAACATTTCTACTCCTTTTACACTTCACATAGAAGAAGAATATAAAAATTATGAGAAATGGACATACGATGATGGCGAAATTACAACAGAAACAACAACTGATGAAATCAAATATAAAGTTAAATCCCCAAGTGCTGTATCTGCCGGACTTGAGTATCGTTTAGGTGGGATTTCATTGCTTTTGGACGTAAAAATGCAAGATTGGCATAATATGAACTTTGATTCTAAACTTTATGATGAAGATGGTAATAGAACCGACACTAGAATCAATAGCGAAATTCGCAATGAACTTAAAACTACATTTGATTATGGTTTTGGTTTATCTACCAGATTTTTCAATGATTATAAATTTAATATTGGTCACCGCATACTTTCACTTCCATACTATGACTTACCAAATAGTGAAAAGAGTATTCATTTAACTGGTCTAGGTGTGGAAACTCAGGTGATTGAAAACTTCCATATTGGTTTATCATATCAATTCGAGTTTGGAAAAAGTACTATTGAAAAGGAATATTTTGAGTATCCAATTTATAGAAAATATAATAGCCAAAATTTTGTGATAACCACTTCCTTTATATTCTAATCACGGAAAATTATCTTTTTAAAAAGGCTGGCTAGTATGTCAGCCTTTTTTTGTTTGACATCATGTTAATTTTGCATTAAAATAACTTATAACATTATTATGGTGTAACATGAAAATTCTTAGATACCTACTAATCTTATTCATTCTTTGCTTCATTAATTTGCATGCAAAAGAAATTCACATTCTCACCATTGATGGAGTGATCAGTCCGGTTTCTGCAGATTACATTATTTCCAATATACAGGATATTGATTCAAACTCTGTGGAATGCGTTGTAATTCAAATGGATACGCCAGGTGGATTAATGACATCTATGCGGAAAATTATCAAAGAGATGATGAATTCTGAAATACCAATTATTGTTTATGTTTCGCCAAAAGGAGCAAGAGCTGGATCAGCAGGCGTTTTCATCACCTATGCATCTGACATTGCAGCAATGGCTCCCGGAACAAATATCGGTGCTGCTCATCCAGTAAATGTTGGTGGAAATTTCAAATTTAACAAAGATACAACTGACACTGGAGTTCTTGCAGAAAAAGTAACCAATGATGCTGTTGCTTTCATCAAAAGTCTGGCTGAAAAATCAAATCGGAATCCAGACTGGGCTGAAAAATCTATCAGAGAAAGTGCGTCAATTACAGAAAATGATGCCATTGATCTAAATGTAGTCGAATTTATTGCTGAAGATTTGAAGGATTTACTTCTAAAATTGGATGGCTACCAACTTAAAAACAAAATACTTGATACTGATTCACAAACAATCATTCATAAAGATTTCGGGCTACATCGAAAAATACTGGATATTGTTAGCGATCCTAATATTGCCTATATCCTATTAATGCTAGGATTCTGGGGTTTAATTTTTGAGATACGGAATCCCGGCGCAATTTTCCCAGGTGTTTTTGGCGTTACCTGTTTGATATTAGCATTTTTCGCTTTCCAGATATTACCGATTAATTACACAGGTGTTGTGCTGATATTCCTTTCTATTATAATGTTTATAATGGAAGTCTATGTTACTAGTTTTGGATTATTAACCATAGGAGGAATAATTCTCATGATATTAGGTTCAATGATGTTAATAGATTTTACCCAAGCTCCCAAGGATATTTTTGCAATTTCCTGGAGTGTGATAATTCCCTTTGTTGTTTTTACAGCAGCATTTTTCACCTTCGCTTTTTCGATGGCACTAAAGACACTGAAAACAAAGGCAACTACAGGAGCAGAAGGAATGATCGGATTGGAAGGTGTGACAATTTCTGAAATCAAAGAAAACGGCGGTCAGGTACGTGTTCATGGAGAAATTTGGAATGCGATATCTAAGGAACCAATAGAAGCTAATTCGAAAATCATTGTCAATGATCTCAAAAATATGAAATTAACTGTAACAAAAATATCATAAGGAGCTATTATGCAGATTCCAGTTTACGCAATAACTATTGCATTAATTTTGTTCTACTTATTAGTGAATGCCGTCAAGGTACTCAAAGAATATGAACGTGGTGTGATTTTTCGATTGGGCCGTCTTGTAGGAGCAAAAGGCCCTGGTCTATTCCTGATTATTCCTTTCATTGATAAGATGGTAAAAGTTCCTCTACGAACAATGGTTCATGATGTCCCGCCACAAGATATCATTACTAAGGATAATGTATCTATCAAAGTAAACGCAGTTGTATATTTCCGTGTCATCGACCCTTCTAAAGCAATTGTTGAAGTGGAAGATTATTTTTCTGCAACATCACAATTGGCACAAACCACATTGCGTTCAATCCTAGGAGAATCAGAATTAGATGAATTGCTGGCACGTACAGAGCAAGTAAATACTCAACTTCAGACAATTTTAGACAAACATACTGATCCATGGGGAATCAAAGTATCACAAGTTGAAATCAAACATGTTGATTTACCATCTGATATGCAAAGAGCAATGGCACGTCAGGCAGAAGCAGAACGTGAACGAAGAGCAAAGATCATTAATGCAGAAGGTGAATTCCAGGCATCCCAGAAACTGGCTGATGCTGCTCGGGTTATACAGGATACACCAGTTGCATTACAACTGAGATATTTACAAACACTTCGTGAAGTAGCGGTGGAAAACAATTCTACCATGCTCTTCCCTATTCCAATCGACCTTTTAGAACCTTTTACAAAATCATATATTGAATTAAAAGGTAAAAAGGAATCAGAAAAATAATTTTCAGTAACATGAAAATTTGATATATTAAGCAGTCTGAAAAGGCTGCTTTTTTAATTTATTCCATAAAAAATATCCACGAATTGTAAAGAGGAAACAATGATCATCGATAAAATAGAATCTCTGCGAGCACAAATCCACACAGCAAATACTGAATATTATGTTAATGATAATCCAACGATAAGTGATGCTCAATATGATGATCTAATGCGCGAATTACATCAACTGGAAGAAGAGTATCCTCAATACAAAACTGCTGATTCTCCCACTCAACGCGTTGGTGCACCTCCATTGGATAAATTCAATCTTGTTGATCATGCTATTCCCCTGCTTTCCCTAGATAATGCTATGAATGACGATGAATTATCTGATTTTGTTGATAGAGTGGCCAAAAATCTCTCTACCAATTCCAATATTGAATTCATTGCCGAGCCAAAAATCGATGGTCTCGCTGTTGAACTGGTTTATGAAAATGGAATTTTCGTTCAAGGTTCTACTCGTGGAAATGGTATAACAGGCGAAGATATTACACAAAATCTAAAGACAATAAATTCAATTCCACTAAAACTGGATAATTCTAAAATGAACTATCCATCGATCCTTGAAGTTCGAGGTGAAGTATATATGGACAAAAAAGGATTTGATAAATTAAACGAGCGTCAGATTGATGAAGGAAATCAACCTTTTGCAAATCCACGAAATGCTGCAGCCGGATCACTTCGTCAATTGAATTCCAAAATCACAGCAAAACGTCCACTCAATATTTTTTGCTATTCTTTAGGTCGCTGTGAAGGAGTGGAATTCACAACTCATTGGGAATTTATCCAAACATTGCCCAACTGGGGATTTCGAACAAATCCTATGATCAAAAAATGTTCAAACTTACAAGAAATGTTGGACTTCCAACACAATCTGGAAGAAAATCGTGAATCACTGGACTATGATATCGATGGTGTTGTTTTCAAAGTCAATTCCATTTACAACCAAAATTTATTAGGAGTTAAGTCTCGGAGTCCGCGTTGGGCAATAGCTGGTAAATTCAAAGCACGTCAGGAAATCACACAGATCGAGCAAATCAATGCCAGTGTTGGCAGAACTGGTGCTATTACTCCAGTTGCTGTTGTGAAACCAGTAAATGTCGGCGGTGTAACAGTCACTCACGCAACACTTCATAACCAAGACGAGATCGATAGAAAAGATATTCGTAAAGGTGATTGGGTTGTGATACAGCGAGCTGGTGATGTAATTCCTCAAATTGTGAAATCAATTCCTGAACGAAGAACCGGGGAAGAAAAACTTTATCGCATTCCAGAAGAATGTCCTGTTTGTGGTTCTCATATTATCCGTTTTGAGAATGAAGTAAAACACAGGTGTACCAACATCAACTGCAACGCCAGACTCAAAGGAAGTATCAAACATTTCGTCAGTAAAAATGCAATGGATATTGACGGTTTTGGTGAAAAACTGGTGGAAACATTGGTAGATGAAAACATTATCACAAATATTGCAGATATTTACAAAATCTCAAAAGACCAAATAATAAATCTGGAACGACAAGGTGAAAAATCAGCAGATAACCTGATCACAGCAATTGCAAATAGCAAGCATACAACGCTTGGTCGCTTTTTACATGCTTTAGGCATTGCCAATGTTGGTCAATATCTGGGAAAATTGCTGGAAAAAGAATTTGGTTCTTTGGAAAACCTGATGAAGGCTGATGAAGAAACACTCAATGCAATAGATCAAATCGGACCTATTGTAGCAGAATCAATATTTAATTTTTTCAATGAAGAACATAATAAAGAAACTGTGATGCGCTTGATAGAATATGGAATTACTTTTAAGGAAAATACGATTCCGTCTAATGGAATTTTCACTGGAAAAAGTTTTGTTATTACCGGCACATTAATCGATATGAAACGATCAGATGCCAAGAAAATCATTGAAAATAATGGCGGAAAAGTATCGTCAGCAGTTTCCAAAAATACAGATTATCTTGTTTGTGGCGAGAATCCCGGCTCAAAATTTTCCAAAGCTCAAAATCTGAATATTAATATTTTAAATGAAGAAGCCTTTAAAGAATTACTAAACGATGAATAAAAAAGAAAACAAACTCGCCAATATTGGCTGTCTTACAGTTTTACTTATCAGTGTACTTACATTAGTTATCATTCATTTCACAACAACCGAATCCAAACAAAATTTTGAAATTGTGAGCGAGTTAAACCCCTCTTCCAACTCAAAAATAATTTGTATTTATACTGATTGTGAAGACTTTACTCAAATCAAAGACCACGCAGAGAAAACAGAAAAAACATCTGCTGGATCTATTGCAATATTCTACTATAATGATAAAAATAAAATTCCTGATATCTCAAAGTCAGGATATATTATCAGCGATAGAGACCATAAAAATGCTATTGCCACTTATAAAAAATACGGCAAAAACCAAGGTCAATTTTTGATCAAATAAATAGATTTTTCACCTCATTCCCCTCTAAATAATTAATTAAATAAAGATTTGACTAGCAAAATTTAATTGTTTATATTTACCAGTCCTAAATCACACGTAAAAAATATTTTTATATAAAGGAGGTTTGACAAAATTATGGGCGTTATGCAAAATCTAAGAGAAAAGACACATATTATCCTGTGGGCAGTATTAATCCTGTTTGTTGTAAGTATGACTATTGGTGGACTAGTTGGTGGTGCTGATATTACAAGTATTTTTTCCAAAGACCAGAAAAATATGAACCTTACAGGAAAAATAAATGATACAGAAATTGACATTAGAACATTTTCTGATGCTTTAAACTACCAAACTGAACAGTACAAAGCACAGGGAAGAGAAATTGATTCCAGAACAATGGATATGCTATCTGACAGAGTATGGAACTCTATCGTAAATGAAATCCTGATCAATGAAGAAGTTAAAAAATATGATTTTGATGCTAGTGATGAAGAAATCTATGAATCGCTTGTTTCAAACCCACCTGCCATGTTACGTCAGCATCCTTCTTTCATGACTGACGGACAATTTGATTACCAAAAATATATCCAAGTATTATCAAATCCTCAAGGTGATGAATGGCTTCCAATCGAATATCAATTGAGAGCACAGCTTCCAATGGCAAAAATTGGTTCATATATCCAATCATTGACTACAGTTACTGATACTGAAGTAAAAGATGAATATCTCAAGAAAAAAATTAACTATACAATGGAAGCATTGAGTATTCCAATTGCAAAAGTTACTAGAGAAGAGATTGAAGTATCTGATAATGATATCGAACAACGATACAACGAAAATAAAGATGAATACTTACAGGCTGAAACAAGAGACTTGAAATATATCTCATTTCCAATCTCTCCTTCTACCAGTGATTCTACATCTGTTGAAACTTTCGCAAATGACTTGGTTGAAAGAATCCAGGGCGGCGAAAATTTTGAAACTGTTGCATCTGAATTTACAGAAGATCCAAGCGGAGTGAACACCGGTGGTGACCTTGGTTGGTTTGCTGAAGGTAGAATGGTAAAACCATTTTCTGATGCTTGTTTTAATGCAAAAAAAGGTGACTTAGTTGGACCTGTTTTAACACAATTTGGTTATCATGTTATCAAAGTTGAAGATTTCCGTGAAACTGATGGTAAAAAAGAAGTTAAAGCCCGTCATATTCTACTGAATATTAAAGTGGGTCCTGAAACTCAAAATGCTATCAACTCTGAAGCAAATCTTTTTGCTTATGATGCTAATGAAATTGGTTTTGAAGCTGCTGCTGACACTTACGGAGTGGAAATCAAAACTGTTGCTAAACTTGCTGAAAATTCAAAATATGTTGGCGGACTTGGATATTTACCATCTGTTACAAGATTTGCTTTTTCTGACAAACCAGTTGGTGAATTATCAAGATTAATGTCAACTGAAAATGCTTTTGTAATTTTCAAACTTGATAAAATTAATCCTGAACATCATCAGTCTTTAGAAGAAGTAAAAACCTCAATTAGTTCTGCAATTTCCAAAGAAAAACGTGAAGAAAAACTCAAAGTCATTGCTAATGAAATTTTCGCGGAAATCAAAGCCGGAAAATCAATGACAGAACTCAAAGATGCCGATGCAAAACTTGTTTACACAGAAGTTCCCGCAACTACTCTTGACAAACCATTGGCAAATCTTGGTACCAGCAATTCATTGATCGGTGCTATTATTTCTATGGAAAAAGAGGGCATTTCTGCTCCTGTTTTCATGAATAGCAAATATGTGATTGTTAAAGTGAATGAAAAATCAGAATTCAACCAGGAAGATTTTGATAAAGAAAAAGTAACTCTTAGAGATGAAGTTATCACTACCAAAAAAGGTGCATACTACAGTGCTTGGGTAAAAGCACTTACTGATGCTGCTGATGTTCTAGACAACAGAGCAAATGTATTCTAAGAATTCTTTAATAGATTTGAAAAAGCCTCGGTATTTTATCGGGGCTTTTTTATATATAAATGTTAGCCTCGGAGGTTTCCAAAAACCTGCAATGTTTTTTATTTACTTTAGATCAATAATTTTAGGAATAGCACCACAATTCAATGTGGTGTATAAATAATTCTTTTTTTTTGATATAATAGGCAGCCTACCTCCCAAAAAAAGCTCCTTTGTCACAAAACCAACTTTTCCTATATTACCACACCATGCAGGACAACAAAAAATCATATCGCAAAATTATCCATGTCGACATGGACGCTTTCTATGCATCAGTTGAGCAACGAGATTTCCCTCAATATCGCGGCAAGCCTGTGGCTGTAGGAAGTCCCAGCAAACGCGGAGTCATTGCTGCGGCCAGCTATGAAGCCCGGGAATATGGTATCCGTTCCGCCATGCCTTCTGTAGTGGCAATTCGCAAATGTCCTGATCTCATATTCTCAAAACATCGTTTTCATGTCTATAAACAAGTCTCAGCACAAATTCAAAAAATATTCAAGGAATACACAGACTTGATCGAACCGCTTTCACTGGATGAAGCATTCCTTGATGTCACAGTCAACAAAAAAGAGATGCAATCTGCCACTCACATCGCCCAAGAAATCCGGGATAAAATCAAAACGCGAACTGGTCTTACTGCATCAGCTGGAATTTCCATCAATAAATTTTTGGCGAAAATTGCCTCAGACATCAACAAACCCGATGGTATGTTTCTGATAAAACCCGATGAAGTCGATCAATTCATTTGCGAATTGCCAATTCATAAATTCTTTGGAGTTGGCAAAGTCACAGCACAAAAAATGAACAATCTTGGCATTTACACCGGAGCAGACCTTCGAAAAAAATCGATGCAGGAATTAATCGAATATTTCGGTAAAACAGGAATTTACTATTACAATGTAGTGCGCGGTAATGATGACCGCCCGGTTGAAGCATCCAGAATCCGAAAATCCATTGGTGCTGAAGCCACCTTTTATGATGATATTGTCAAGGATGATATATTATTGAGCCATATTGAATCAATCAGTGAAGATGTCTGGCATCGCATGAAACGAGCAAATGTCTTTGGAAAAACACTCACACTCAAAGTGAAATACTACGATTTCACCATCAATACCCATTCAACAACCCGATCAAATTATATTGATACTGAAGAAGAACTCTTCACACTGTCAAAAAGATTATTAGAAATCCGCCGGTTTCCTGATAAACCAATTCGCCTTCTCGGACTCTCTGTCTCTAATCTCAATAATAGCTCGGGACCAAAGGAATTTGAGCAATTGTGTTTGAATTTGTGATTATTATTTGTATTGACAAAGTACATTCTTTGGCGTAAAATTAGTCATGATCTTTTGGGATAAAAAAAAGAATAAAAAACTAATTAAAGAAAGAGGTATATCTTTCTATGAAATTAGTCAAATTATTCAAAAAGAAGAATTTATCGAAATTCTTGAAAATCCCAGCAGAAAAAACCAGTTCATCTTCATCGTTGACATTAGGAATTACATTTATTCAGTTCCCTTTATTTTTGATGAAGATGACAATATTGTTTTAAAAACTGCTTATCCAAGCAGGAAATTTAATAAAATCTATGGTGACCAAAATGACTGATATTAAACTAGATGAACTTGAACAAGATATTGAAAATAATGTTGATAATTTCGTACCTGCCTCCCAAAGTGTCAGAGATAGAGTACAAAAGTCAATTTGTGATTCCAATAAGAAAAACCGGGTAACTCTGAGACTTTCAAATCAAACAATTGAAAAAATCAAACAAAAAGCCGGAGAAGAAGGTCTGCCTTACCAAACTCTTATTTCCAGTATTTTATTTAAATATGCCAATGACCAGTTAGTTGATGAAAAGGCAATTCTTCATTCAATTAAAATCATAAAAGACCAGAATCTTTTTTCTTCATCTCGCTAGAGAATTCTCTAATCTCAATAATTCATCAGGTCCAAAGGAGTTTGAACAGTTGTGTTTGGAGTTGTGATTTATTGTGCATCTTTTATACAACGAACTGAAAAACCAGCCAGCTTATTAATAGAGGCACGAAAAAACTCACTTTTATGGTAGAAAAGATAACGAATCCCAGCAGATTGCTCATGTGTTTCATAATCTGACCATAAAAATAAAACTCTATCTATTTCTCGAAAACAACCTTCATCTCGATAACCACAGGGTAATCCGGCAAAGCAATAATCATCAATACCATTTCTATTATTTTCCCAACCGTAGGTTGATTTTAGATGTGTTCCAACACTTTGCCAATCATCACGATTTTTACTATATCCACCATTATTACAACTGATATATTTGGCCAATTCTTCCCATTCTCGATCTGTTGGTACATGCCATCCTTCCGGAGCCATACTTCTTTCATCATCTACTGTATACCAATTGTACAAAGCACCAAAAATCTGTCCAAGACTATCACTATTATCATAATAACAATATGCTCCTGAAGTCAGATTTACCCATCCATCTTCATCAGTGACATTTGGAATAGGATCACCATTGCGATAGTGTGTGACTTTCAGATTCTCCGTCATCCACCATTGATCACCTATTTTTACTGTTTTATAGGTGTTACCATCAATATCAGTGATGTAGTCAATTTCATAGGTATTGAGCACAATATCTTCGGCTTCGGCAACATTATCATTGTTGCCATTGTAGTCAATTTTCACTTTCAGTTCTGAGATGTTAGTGAAATTTTCTCCTTCCAATGAAAGTATCATATCATAATTGTAATCAGATGATTTTGAGAGTTTTGGGAAATGGATTTGTTGCAATGATGTATTGATAAAAGGTCGTTTATTCAAAACTTCCTGCCCGACTATTGTAATCTTGTTCCTGGCGACCACCTGATTATTCACCTCCAAAATGCTAAAGTAAATCCCCGATGAAACCAACTCTCTCCTTTTATTCATTCCATTCCAGGCAAATTGGGTAAAATCAGAATGATGATATTTTTCGTCAAATACTTTCTGTCCAAGAAGGTTGTAGATTGTCACGGAATAGTCAGACATGGTATTCACAACAATATCCTGATGATCGATTGGCACATATTTTTTAGAGATATTGATCATGTAGTTTCCATCTTCATCCGATAATGCAACTACACCACCTTCAGTGATGATCTTAGCATCAACAACGCCGACACCTGATGTATCGATGATTCGGCCATAGACTGTGAGTGAATCTGAGGCGAATATGTTTGAAATTAAAATTATTATTATGATTGGTAATGATTTTAAATATTTATTCATATTCTCATTTCTATTTTTTATTCTGGATCTTTTACACAACGAA
>Ga0209692_10002293_pt1 | contig 21609 bp, 19 predicted proteins | sample tdDd472_FD_187129 | JGI IMG/M metagenome (GOLD analysis project Ga0209692, IMG submission 187129) | Marine sediment microbial communities from the Atlantic coast under amendment with organic carbon and nitrate - tdDd47.2 (SPAdes)... | ecosystem: Environmental > Aquatic > Marine > Coastal >... | reverse complement strand
GACTGCGGTGACGCCGCCTTTGTGCCTTCGTGGCTTTGTGCGAGACCCTATTTGAAAAAATCGACATACCAATCCATGGCCTCTTCGAGCCCTTCATTGATGCGATGGGTCGGACGGTAGTTTAACAGCCGGGCTGCTTTGGAAATATCGGCTTGGGAATGGCGAACATCACCTGGGCGGAAATCACGGTAAACAGGCTCCGATAATCTTAAACCGTCCACACGGGAAGCCAGACTCTTCTGAATAGAAGAGTAAAGATGATTTAACGTGGTGCGATCGCCCACGGCCACGTTGAAGACTTGGTTTGCTGCCTCTTCGTTTTCCGTGGTAGCGGCAAGGAGGTTGGCCTGAACTGCATTTTTTACATAGCAAAAATCACGGCTGGTCTCACCATCCCCGTTGACGTAGACCGGCTCCTGTTTCAAAAAGCCAGCGATCCATTTCGGAATCACTGCGGCATAGGCACCGTCCGGGTCCTGGCGGGGGCCAAAAATATTGAAGTAACGAAGCCCCATGGACCTTAACCCGTAGGCCCTTCCAAACACATCTGCATAGAGTTCGTTGACGTACTTTGTAACAGCATAGGGAGACAACGGCTTTCCGATGTTCTCCTCCACCTTGGGCAGTGCCGGGTGGTCGCCGTAGGTAGAGCTTGAGGCGGCGTAGACAAAGGATTCCACCTTGTTGTCACGGGCGGCAACCAGCATGTTTAAAAAACCGGTATTGTTACTGGCGTGGGTGGTTATGGGATCTTCAATGGAACGGGGCACAGACCCCAAAGCGGCCTGATGCAATACATGATCAATGCCACAGCATGCCCGCTGACAGACATTCAAATCCGTGATGTCACCTCTCATCAACTCAAATCGATCCCACTGCTTCTCTGTGACCAGTCCTTGAACTTCATCAAGGTTTCTCTGGTGTCCCGTGGAAAAGTTATCGAGTCCGATGACGCGTTGCTCAAGCTTCAATAGCGTTTCCAAAAGGTTAGAACCAACAAACCCGGCCACCCCGGTGACAAGCCAGGTTCGCGGAGTCGTAAGTAGTATTTCTTCAAGGGCGAAAAAAGCTGTCATGGCTATAACCTTGCGTCCACCTGGTCCGCAGGGAACAGGTACTTGATATCAAAAATCAGGTGAGGAGCCTTTCCCAGTCCTCGAATGGCATCAATGCCCATTTCCTTGAACTCATCATGGGCAACGGCAATAATCACCGCGTCATAATACCCCTTCTTTAACTCCTGAATGGGCGTGATCCCATACTCCTCCTGGGCTTCCTTTGGATCGATCCAGGGGTCGTACACCTCGACGTCAGCACTGAACTCCGAAAGTTCACTCACCATATCCACAACCCGGGTGTTGCGAAGGTCCGGACAGTTTTCCTTGAAGGTGAGACCCATAATAAGGACTGACGCTCCTTTTACCTGAATCTGCCGCTTGATCATCTGCTTGACGACTTCAGAGACCACATAGGCCCCCATGCCGTCATTGATACGCCTTCCGGCAAGAATGATCTCCGGATGATAACCGATCTCCTGGGCCTTGTGGGTCAGGTAGTAGGGATCGACGCCGATGCAGTGCCCACCGACCAGACCAGGTCGGAAAGGCAAAAAATTCCATTTCGTGCCGGCGGCTTTGAGCACCTCTTCTGTGTCGATACCCATTTTGTTGAACATGATGGCGAGTTCATTGATCAGGGCGATATTCAGGTCTCGCTGCGTGTTTTCTATGACCTTTGCCGCTTCGGCCACACGGATGGAGCTTGCCTTATGGGTACCTGCGGTGATCACTCTTCGATACAGGCCATCTACGAACTTCGCAGCATCAGGGGTTGACCCTGAGGTGACTTTCAAAATGGTTGTCACCCGATGCTCTTTGTCTCCTGGGTTGATGCGCTCCGGGCTGTAACCGGCATAAAAATCTCTGTTGTACACCAACCCCGAGACCTGCTCGATGATGGGAACACACACCTCTTCCGTGGCCCCGGGATAAACGGTAGACTCATAGATAACAACGTTGCCCTCTCCAATCACCTTCCCCACAAGCGAACTGGCACTCTCTAAAGGACTCAGGTCCGGTCGCTTGTTCTGGTCAATGGGAGTCGGTACGGTAACGATGTAGACATTGCATCGCTTCAGATCATTCACATCGCATGAATACGTAAGGGATTTGGTGGTATTCAATTCATCAGTATCAACTTCCAAAGTGGAATCAACGCCACGTTTAAGCTCTTCTACGCGTCCTTCATTGATGTCATACCCTAATGTGTCATAAACGTTTCCAAAGGCCACGGCCAATGGAAGGCCCACATATCCAAGGCCGATAACGGCAATACGAATCTCAGATTCAGGAATCATGGTTCTCAGTCCAGTTTTAAATCGTTAATTAAGCGAGGATACAAAAGAATACGGGCAATGGCGAAAAACATCAGATATTAATGAGAAATAAAGAAGGTCTCGCACAAAGACACGACGAGACTACTGAGCTTTTAATTTTTTTCAAAAATGACACCCGACTGGTTAGATTGAATGAGAAAAGCATCAGAACCACCAGTTATAATGCATCCTTTCAGCCCTAACCCTTCATGCTAAACATGAAAATCTCCCATTCAGTCACCACGATGGTAAGCGAGTCCCCACCAATAGCCTTTTGCCATTACCCAAACTTGCCTATCCCCCCTCTTTACAAAACCCCTCTTCGTGCCTTGGCGTCTTTGTGCGATACCCACGCTCTTATTTCGTAAAGCAGTTCAAAGTCAGGATGATGCTGTTTTCATCATACTCATATTCGTCCATGTTTGACCGTCGGGCATTGAACTTGTAATCAAGGCGAAGAGTAGCCCGTTTCAAAAGTTGGTACTCAACCCCACTGGTCAACCTTATGGTCACATCATTACGGTCGTCCTCTCCGGGCCGGTTATCCAAATAGGAATCACCTCGCAACTCGCAAGCACCGTTAAGCTTCCAGTTCTTTGCCATCGCATACCACCCCGATACCGTCCCGGAAACAAAGGTATCAAAGCCAGGGTTCTCAGAATCGATGTACTCCTCTTCATGACCGGTTGCCATGGCTGCCGTCATCTCCCCTCGTCGCCAGCTTTTTTTTATCTCGGCATTGCCCACGACAGAGAAATGGTAGGTAGTATCGAATCCTTCCTGATCACGAATCAATACCCCGGCACCGATATCGTAATGACCGGTTGGAAACTCCCTGGCCACCCCGACAAAGGGATTCAGGCTACTGTAGTTCACTCGGGCATCACCGGTAAGATGAGAAAAACCAAGCCTTCCGAACACCCGTTTTTTCGGGTTGAGAGCATACTCCGAGCCTAAGGTACCATTGGTTAATTGGTAAGATGTAGAGTCGTCGTACCACCCTTCCGCATACCCCGCTTCAAGGGTTCCAAAAACGCGCTCTTTCACCTTCTTTCGAAGGTTAATACGCCCCTCGGCCTCACTGCTATCCTGAGAGGTGCTCTCTTTGTCGTAATCAAGCATTTCACCGGCAAATGAAAACCCTGCTATTTCATCCTTACCCAGCACCCAGTTGCCTGACAAGGTTGAGGAGATATTTGAGTAAGGCAATCGGGTTGTCCCCTGCAAATCCTGCCGCTCTGAAGCCCCCTCTTCGCTGAGTTCATACCGATTATCAAATGAGAGGTCAAAATTTCGAGTCACATTACCGGCGACATCCATCTCGACCCGATGACCGGCCAAATCATACTCTCGATTCGTCTCATACCAGGTATAACTTGGGTGATAACTCAGTTGCGTTTGCAACCGTGGGCGCTGACCTTTGATGTCAATCCAGGGGGAAACCCGGTACATGACATCTGATATCTCACCTGTGTCCTCAAGCAGGATATTGTCGTTGTACTCTACTTGAGACGTTACCCCCATCCTAACTTCAGCCATAACGACGGAAGGCGATCCAAAACCGACGAAAAGAAAGAACAAAAAACTCAAACAGAGTAACAGGGGTAGTTTTCGAAATATCGGCATGTTATTAAGGCACCACGATGGTATCATCAGCTTGAAGAACAATATTACCCTTGAAGTCCCTGCCTGAAATAATATCCAAATAGTTCACCTTTACCACCGTGTCGCCACCCTCAACTCTTCGCAGCACAAAGATCTCCTTTTTATTCGCCCACTCCGTAAACCCACCTGCAATGGCAAAGGCCTGAAGGACCGTCAGTTCTTTGGAGAGATGGTACTCACCAGTTCGCGCCACCTCTCCTAAAATATAAAACCGCTGACTTCTGGCTTCTTTTAGTATGACCGTTACCACGGGATTATCGATATATTTTCGGAGAACAATCTCCAAATGAGCCTTCAGCGCACGGGTAGTTGTTCCCGCGGCTCGTATATCATTCACCAGCGGCAGGGTAATCTTCCCGTCAAGTCGGATCACGCTATCTTCTGCAGTGAAGTCTGGCTCCTTCCAAACCAGAACATCAATGACATCACCATACCCCAGGATATAATTTTCGGTACTCACTTTGTCTTTTAATGGCTTCATTTCGGCGTTAACATCATCAGGCGTGATACATAAAACAACCGATAGGATCGCAATGAGAGTTCCAAAGAAAATCTTACGACAAGACATAGCTCCGCCCTTTGGGTTACATGACCCAAGATTTACGTTTAATTTGAAAAGTAAGCCAAGAAAAACACTCATTCCGACACTCACATCTTATTGCGAGACCCATGAAGTGCCACCACATTATTAGTGTCATTTCTCAAGAGGAGGTCTCGAAATACATCTCTCAATCCCCGATGTATTTAACGAGCCCCCACCCCAAAAAGAACCGTTCTTATGGTGCGAAAGGCAATGACAATATCCATGAAAATACTCATATTCTTAATATAGAAAAGGTCATAATTAAGCTTTTCTATGGCATCTTCTACAGAGTCTCCATATTCATAACGAACCTGAGCCCAACCCGTAACACCGGGCCTTACAATATAACGCTCTCCATAGTATGGAATTTCAGCCTCGAGTGTTTTAACAAAATGCTCCCTCTCAGGACGAGGGCCAACCAGGCTCATATCCCCCTTCAATACATTGATCAGCTGAGGTAGTTCATCTATACGCCACTTCCGGATAAACAACCCCACCCGTGTGATGCGGTTGTCGTCTTTGCTGGCCCACACAGGCCCGCTCAATGCTTCTGCATTCTCTACCATAGACCTGAATTTATACAGTTTATAAGGCTTATGTCGCAACCCAAGCCTCTCCTGAGAAAACAACATTGGGCCTTTGGAGTCGAGTTTAATCAAGATACCCGTGACTAAGATAAGTGGAGAAAAAAGCAAAAGAAGAATTAAGGAGGCCAGAATATCCTCTGTCCTCTTGAGAATATTTCGCATTCTGCTCTTCCTGAATCCGTTTGAAAATATCAGCCAGGTTGGATTTATCGAAGAAACAAGGAATTTACCGGTAAGCATCTCATAAAACGTGTGTCCCTCAACAACATCTATTCCGTTGACTCGACACATAAGGAGTTCGTCAACAGGAAAATTCCCTCGCTTCTCCTTCAAAGCAATGACAATGCGTTTGACACCATTGGCTTTGGCTATTTTTGACAAATTCTCATAATCAGCAATATGCGGAACGTTTAGTGAGTCAATGTCTGAAACGTAACTTCGCGAAACAATCCCTTTTACACAATACCCGCAGTCAATTTCATGGTCTATTTCCTGGCAGATATCCAGCGCAAGGTCACTGTCACCAAGGATAAAAATATTTTGACTCAACACCCCGGATTTCAGAAGAAATACATAAATAAATCGCCATGCAGAAAGAACCGCGACCACGATAGGAATATAAACAAAAAAGAAACCTGTACTGATAATGGCCTGGCTGAAACTCATATAAAAGAACGCCAGAAGTATAAGAGCCGCACCAAACGATTGAAAGAGTTTTATTGTAAGGTCTGTATAACCCTTGGTATCCTTAATGCTATAGACGTTATTGCAGTAAAGACACAAGACACACACCATCACGATAAAAGCAGCCTTCAAATGCAAGATGGGGTATTCCCCCCCCAGCCCATTACCAAAAACAATAATCGAGGAAAGGATGATACTCAAATAAAGAAGTAAACTTTCAAGAGTAATCAAAAACACATTGCGAATTGTATAATAGTTTCTAAAAAGGCTTATCATATCAATATCACACCACATTTAAATGCAAACCATGTTCACTATACTCTAAACCTGAAACTTCAGAAGAGAACAATTAAGCCAAAGCAGTAGAACGTGATTGCAACGGGTTGTTGTGAACAATTCAGTTACATGAAAAATAGAAACTGAAATTCACGATTTACTTTTTCATTTTTCTCTCCATGGGAGAGAACCTAAGAACACTCGTCGACTGGGATATCAGAGTCTTGAGGTAAACCACCACACCTGCAACTCCGATGCCTTGCACATAGGCACACCCGACTCGTTAAATATCCGGGTTAGGCAGCATATCTAAGACAGGTCAGCATAAAGGCTTTCACTGCAACGTCCTAAAGAGAAGATCACCGACCTGGGTGTTACTTTTGTTACCTGCGCTTCTTGCCGTATGAATAGTAGCCTCTGTAACCGTGGTCTTTTCCAATGGGGGAATCGTACCTGTTGAGAACAATGCCGATCACCTTAGATCGATCCATTTTATCCAACATTTCGGCTACAGATTTTTTCAATGTCTTGTCATTTCGCACGACAAGGACAATGCCATCCACATGCTTTGATACGGCGATTGTTTCCGGGGCAAATAGGGGGGGAGGGGAATCAATAATGACGTAACGATCTGAATATCGCGATCGAACATCTGAAAGCATATGGGTCATAGTGGATGATGTAATCAACTCCGATGGGTTTTCCACAATATTACCAGCGGGAATGACGGATAGTTTTTCTACATGGGTTCGATATATAACGTCCCGTAAAGGGCACTTGTTGTTTAAATAAAGGTCGAGCCCGGGAGCCTGAGCGGGCAAGTCAAAAATATCAGAAATTGTCGGGCGCCGGAGGTCACTATCTATGACAAGGACATAATTGTCCATACTACTGGCTATGGCTGCCGCGATATTAGACGCGACAAATGACTTGCCTTCACCAGGAACAGCACTGGTCACAAGGATAGTACGAAGCTCGCGACCGTCTTCGGGAAACATAATACTTGTTTTGATCGATCGAAATTGCTCAGAACTGTAACTCCAGGGATCCGAAAGAACGACAAGGTGTTTTCTCCTCGTATCCTTTGAAAATGGATTTTCTGGAGTACTTCCTTCGGTTTTCGAACACAGTTCACCTTCAGGGAGGGTCTCGTCTCCTTGGGAACTGCCATTGTCCGATTCCATTTTTTCAAGCGCCTTGGAAAAATGTCCCATAAAACTACCCTTTGATATATGCGAGACCAAGAAAACATCCCAAAAGGGAAATCGCAACCGCGCCCCCTATAACTGGAACGATTTTCGACAAAAATATCGATTTGATGCCACCTTTGCTCTGAATGGTTGGAATGCTTGCAATCACGGGGATCGATGTATAGGACTCTACAGCTTTTGTCCCCCTGAACGTTTGCATCATAAACTCAAGAAGAGCTACAATACCGCACCCTACTGCCAAACCTGCTCCCAAGACAAACACGACCATTTTTTTAATATTAGGCTGGACTGGCTTTTGAGGCACTCTTGCAGGATCAATAATTCGAAACTGCTCGCCTTTCTGCTTTTTCTCCATATTTACGGCAATCTGGGCTTCGAGTTGTCGCCCCAAAAGTGAGTGATAGGCGCTTCGGATGTTATCGTAGTCCCGCTGAAGGGACAACAATTCCTGTTCACGTTTCGGCGTGTCCTCGACTCTTTTTTTGTATACTACAATCTGCTTCTGAAGTTTATCCCGGTCTTTTTCATTCAATACAATTTCGGCCTGAATATCACGTCTCTGACGCTCAAAGGTGTTATCAACAACCCTTTTAATTGGGGCATTCGAAGGTGGGGGGGCCTGGGATAAATTCTGTTCCAGCTTTTCAATGGTTCCCTGTAGTTGAAGAACATCCGGGTGATATTTCGTATACCGCTTAAGTCGACGGTCAAGTTCTTCCCGCAAGCGATCAAGTTCGATTTCATCGACACCAGGCTCAGCCCCCCCCCCGGCTATTTGCCCGGATGAATGACTCTGCTTTTGTAAAAAGCTGTCCAGTCTGAATTTGGAGGCTCTGATCTCATCCAACACATGGGTAAGGCGCTCGTTTAAAGAATCAAGGATTCGTAAATTGCTGTTGAGTTGTTCTGGCAATCCACCCATATAGCGTTCCCGGTACTCTTTTAAACCCGTTTCCGTCTCCACAAGTTTTTTTCTCATGGACTCAAGTTCGTCCTCTAAAAACGAGTTGGTACCAAGCACTTGGGTTTCCCTAAACTTCAAATTTTCATCAATAATATAAGATGCGAGGGATTGTGTTATCTTGGTTACGCGCTCAGGCTCAGTCCCCCTGTAAGCAACGGCAAAGGAGTCTGCATTGCGATTCCGGCCATTTGTCATTTTTACAGAGATACGCTTTCGGAGAACATCAATCTTGTCCTCCATGTACATGCCCTCACATTTCTCGTCTGAAAAAAGTTGAAAATCGGTTATAATCTTTTCAAGATTGGTTCGACTCTGAATTCGCTGAGAAAGGGTACTGACACGTGTATTGATATCTTCAGCCACGATATCTCGTACGACATCTTTGGGCAGCTTCTGGGGTTGCACAAGGATTACTGTCCTTGATTCGTAATACCTGGTGGAAAAAAGAACCAAATAAATCCCTACAATCATGGCTATTGAGAATGGTAAAAGAACCACCCAATACCATTTCACGACCATGCCGATATAGAATTCGAGGTCGGTTTTATCGCTATCCAAACCTTCCATGCCCACCCCCACGGTTAATTATCGCCACCAACAGCGATCGCCCACTTGGGCCAATAGCTTGTATACCTACCCCTATCTTTGGAGTCAACATAATATACATCACAAAACTAATATTCCCAATAAAGGATCAATTTAATGCGAAAATAGTTATGCCCAATTAGGACTTGCCATAATGAAAATGTTCATCTAACATCTTATTAAGTTTAATGGGATATTAACTTTTAACAAGACTGCGACAAGCGATGACATCGAAGGCAAACATACTCATAATTGATGATAACACTGTATTCCTCGATATGATCGCCATGTATCTAACTGATAAGCAGTACCATGTCCTGCCGGCGAAAAATGGGATTGAAGGACTGAAGCTATTCAATTCTCATTCGGACATCATCGATCTTGTTATTACGGATATCATCATGCCGAACATCAGTGGCACGGCCCTGATATCCATTATCAAGAAAAAAAGGCCTGCGCTGCCTGTCATTGCCATCAGCGGCTTTGGGGAGCACCCCATTACTCTGGCGGAAGAACTCAAGGCAGACTTGACCATGGGCAAGCCCTTGGTTTTAAGAGAACTTGAAAGTCAAATCGCCCTACTGTTGCCCCCCCCTTCTGTATCAACAGTTTAGACACGTATTTTGAATATATTTAGACCTACAGGGTAACATCATGAGCACCATCCTCGTCGGCATAAGCCCCGGCATACAGAAAATTCGTGAAATTATAGACCTTGTGTCCCTGGACACCGCACTTAATGTCGTTATCACAGGTGAAACAGGTGTAGGCAAAGAAGTTGTTGCACGCGCGCTCTACGAATCCTCTCCACGACACAAAAAAGAATTTGTAAAGGTCAACTGCGCTGCGATACCCGACACCCTACTTGAAAGTGAACTTTTTGGTGTTGAGCAAGGTGCCTACACCGGGGCCAATAGAAAACGAAAGGGCAAGTTTGAGCTGGCGGATGGTGGCGTGCTATTTCTGGATGAAATTGGCGATATGTCATTCCACCTTCAAGCGAAACTCCTGCATGTCCTCCAAAGTGGTGAATACAACCGGCTTGGTTCTGAAAATAACATGAAATCTAACACGTGGGTAATCTCCGCCACGAACCACAATTTAAAACAGAAAATCGAGGAGAAGGAATTCAGGGAAGACCTCTACTACCGTCTGAATATGGTTCGAATCAATATCCCCCCTCTGCGTGAGCGCCCAGAGGATATACCCGAATTGATAAGGCACTATACGCAGATCTACCAAGACAAATATACCGAGCGAAAGATAACCCCCCTGGACCCTGAAACCTTCAACAAGCTTTGTCATTTTTCTTGGCCGGGCAATGTCAGGCAACTCATCAGCGTACTACAACGAATCCTGCTCATAGGTTGTGATGAAGAGACGCTCGATGAAATTCTATACGATAAAAACAACCAGAATAAAAATGCTACTGATACTGCGACCCCAATATACGGACAGCTAATGGAGGAGCTACAAGAGATTGTTAACAGTTCCCCAGACAACATGACTACTTTTTCACTAAAACAAATTAAGCGAAACGCGACGAATATCGTTGAAAAAGAAGTTATTTCTCAAGTTCTGGACATCACCAACTGGAACAGAACACACGCATCGAAAATACTAAAAGTCAGTTACAAAACGCTTTTAACGAAAATCGACCAACTCGACATAATTCGGTCGAATTAGCATTATATATAAGCTAAAAATAAACCCGCTCACCTCAACTATAGCACTTACAGTGCCTACTGGTTTATTCTACCCATAAGACATTTGTCGACGATCGTGTTCAATGCTCCCCTCACTACAATTCGCCCTTCTATCCTGCCCAGAGCGTCGATCCACTCCGGATCGTCGTTCAGGATAGTATCCGTTATATGAATATACTCGTCTGTCAGTCTTAAGTCTTCGATCCTGATACTCTCTACTGACGTTATGACTCACTATTTTCCTCCATATTCTTTTGCAATAATGTCTTCGTAATTACCGACAATAAAGACTCGGCAAATATATTTAAGACTCTCATACGGACTGAATCCATATCATATTACTACATAGCAATTTACATGCCACTTACCCAAATGTGTATTTTCAAGCACTTAACCAATATAAACAATCACAACACAAGCCGTTTATTACCTTGATTTCACACTACTGTGAAAAGAAGTTCACACCTCTACAGCATCCCCCGCCAGCAAAATCAGTCGAGGCAAATAGAAAACCACAGCCCTCACTCGAATATTTCATGAAGAGACAATTTGAGCAGAGCATTAACATGTCACCACTGAGGATTTCTGTAAAACAGTAAGCCGCTGCAGCTCTAATGCCTTAGAATATGGTCGTACTCAACCCGTGAAAGATCCGGGTAGGACATCGTATTTCTGTCGGGACCTTGATGAATCGAGCAGGGATCTGAACAGACCGGTCGCAGTGTACGCACCGACCAAATACCTGAAATGGATCTCCCGCTAAGCACCAGTCAATGCAGCAAGCTGGGGACAGGAAACAGGCATACCCACGGCGACATAGCCCAGAGATTATTCCAGCACACCACATAGCTCTTTGACCATCCGTTTCACAGAAAAGGCTGCCCGGTGGTAAATCGATGCGCCATGCCTGTGTGCGGGTGACCACCACACCCCATTGCACATATTGGGAGGATGGCATGAAGGTGGGGTATCAGGGAGCATGACCCATCCCTTGGATTGCCTGGGAAAAACCAGCCAAAACCTGTCCAATTATTATAGGGGCATTCAACCCCAGACCGTTCCGGGTCTCTTCACTGTTGCACAAAGAGAAACAACAGTTTGGGAACGAGACACATAAATAGCGTAATGAATAGGTGTTCATGATTCATGATCTAACCCGGATATTTAATTAAAAAACAACTATATCAAAGCAACAACATGCCATTAGGGATAGTTATTGTAAAAAAATTAAGATATTTCTAAAGCACAAAATGTATTTCACGGTTCCCTGCTCGTTTTTCTCACCCTTGGGGGGCGAACTGAGTGCACTGACTCTGCGTTATCAGAGCATTGAGGCAAACCACTCCATCTGCAGCTCTGAAGCCTTGATGTGTATGCACTCAATGCGTGAAATATCCGGGCTAAGGGAAGTATTAGAAAGACGCGTGAATGATGCCACTGCCCACTCAAACAAAAAAAGCCCCTTTGAATTAATTCAAAGGGGCTTTTCTCTAAACTATATAAGACTTTAAAACCGCCGCACCTCAAAAAGGCCCGGCAGAATCAAAGCTGTATAATCTATAACTAAACTACAGTTACGTTGGCTGCTGCGGGACCTTTCTGGCCCTGCTCAACGTCAAAGGTAACTCGGTCGCCTTCCTGGAGGGTTTTGAAACCGGTGCCATTGATGCTTGAGTGGTGAACGAAGAGATCTGCTCCGTTTTCCTGCTCGATAAAACCAAAACCTTTAGACTCATTGAACCATTTTACGATACCGTTAGCCATTGTGACAATCTCCTAAAATAAAGTTTAAATGTTCCAAACTTGAGGTAATTGTCACACAGGTGTAATCATCTGACAAATTAGTATTTCCCTTAAGTGCGAAACAAGGGGCATGCCTTCGAATAAAGCGTGCCGCAATTTCTATAAATAATAGATAAGGGAAATAAAAATAACCCCGATTTATTATCATATATGGTCACCCACCGTCTCTTAAGAGGTCGGCCCTTTCTTACCAAAAGAAGGGGTTCGCTCTAGCAGTGGAAGACACAAAAAGCCCCAGGATAAAAACCCTGAGGCTTTAATTTCCCAAAATGGCGCGCCCGGCAGGATTCGAACCTGCGACCTACGGATTCGAAGTCCGGCGCTCTATCCAGCTGAGCTACGGGCGCAATGTGTAAATGGGGTGAGCGACGGGGCTTGAACCCGCGACAGCCGGAATCACAATCCGGGGCTCTACCAACTGAGCTACGCCCACCACAAAAACAAGAGACTTATACCCGATGCCCTTAACCATTACAAGCCTTTTTCAATATGAAACAAAAAAAAAGCGGCCCGGCGTTGCATCAAAAGAATAAGGCGCTGAATTTGTGCATCGATACGACAAAGGGAAACCACACCCCAGAAGGGCCACCCCCTACTTTCTATGATTTACAGGCAGCTTCGAGAGCTCCGGACCCCTGAAAAAGGGTGAGCCCTCTCCTTGGACCCCAGCCGCTTTCACCAACCAAACAACACCCCATGCCCTCTCTTTAATCAGGAGATTGCCTATTGACCCTTACCAGCCAACTATAATAGGTATTGATCGTGCGCGTGCGCACAGATACCAAGCATGCCCGGCATGCGTTTATACACCCAAACAGATAAAACCAGATGGCGAACCATCGCCTTGAGGTGCCCCCATATGGAACGTGTGACCATCTTTATGATACGTGCGGTTCTCTCATTTGCCTGCGGAACGCTTCTCATGCGTCTCTTTTATCCGGACCAGGGATTCGTCTTTGCCGTGGGATTGGGCCTGCTTCTGCTTGCCCTGGCCTACTTTTCCGCATACTGGCGTCACAGAAAATCCAAATAGATGTGCATGTAAAAAGCCGCACTCCGGACAATGCAGCAGCAGAGCACACCATATGCACCTGCTGCACCCCTGACCGGTCCAATCCAGCTTTTATATGCCAGCGATAAAGAGGAGCAAAGGGTCGTTGAAACAGATCATACTCGGCACGGCCGGCCACATTGACCACGGAAAAACCAGCCTCATCAGAAGTCTGACCGGCATTGAAACGGATCGACTGAAAGAAGAGAAGACCCGCGGCATCACCATTGAACTGGGATTCGCCTCCATGACACTGCCAAACGGGCATCATGTGGGTATCGTGGATGTCCCCGGCCATGAGAAATTCGTTAAAAACATGGTGGCAGGGGCGACAGGCATCGACATGGTGGCCATGGTCATCGCTGCAGATGAAGGGGTGATGCCCCAAACCCGGGAGCACATGGAGATCTGTTCCCTTCTGGGCATCTCCCATGGTGTTGTGGTTCTCACCAAAACAGACTTAGTGGACGATGAGTGGCTGGAGCTGGTTCAAGAGGACATCAGTGGTTTTCTCGAAGGCACCTTTTTAGAAGGGGCTCCGATGATACCCGTCTCCTCCGCCACAGGCCAGGGAATGGATGCACTCAAAAGTGCCCTGGCTGAACTGGCTGCCAGCGTTCCCCAACGGCGCACCGCGTCTCTTTTCCGACTGCCCGTGGACCGGGTCTTCAGCATGAAAGGGTTCGGTACCGTTATCACCGGCACGGTGGTCTCGGGTAGCATCTCCGTGGGTGACGCCGTCACCATTTACCCATCGGGCGTGGAATCCAAGGTCAGGGGCATCCAGGTACACAGCGACAGCGTGGAAACCGCCGCTTCGGGCATGCGAACGGCCATCAACTTCCAGGGCCTTGAAAAAAGTGCCATCGAGCGCGGCGAGGTCGTCTCTACTCCGGGTGACATCAAGCCCAGCTACCTGGTGGATGTGGAGTTCCTCTACCTGCCCAGCGCCAAAAAACCCTTGAAGAACCGCACCCGTATCCGCCTGCACACCGGCACCAGCGAGGTCCTGGGTTACCTGATCCTCCTGGACCGCGAATCCCTTGATGCCGGTGACACAGCTGCCGTACAGCTGCGCCTGGAAGAACCCGTCAGCTGCATCAAAGACGACCGGTATGTCATCAGGAGCTACTCACCTGTGCGCACCATCGGTGGAGGGCGCATCCTGAACCCCATCCCTCCCAAACACAAACGTTTTCGGGAAGATGTGGTCACCGGGCTTGCCGGGCTTATGGAGAATGAGCTTCCCGAAATCATCTCCTTTCACGTCACCCAATCAGGCTACGCAGGCCTTCCCTTTTCCGACCTGAAGCTCATGACCAACTGCAGTGAAAAGCAACTCACCGGAGCTCTCTCCGGCCTTCTCTCCAAGCGGGTGGTCATTCAGACGGACAAAGAGACACGCACCCTGATCCATGGGGACACCTTCACCCGCCTCACTGAAATTGCCAAAGAGTACCTGGCCGAGTACCACAAGACAAACCCACTGAAGGAGGGAATGTCAAAGGAGGAGTTGAAATCCAAGTTCCCCGAAATCTTAGGGAGCAGGGTCTTTACCCTCACACTCAATCACCTTGTGGGTGAAAACGCGGTGCTCCTCACATCGGACACGGTGAAGCTTGCCACCCATACCGTGGAACTCCAGGTGGATCAGGAACAGCTGAAGAAAGACATCATCAAAGCTTACGGCGAAACAGCCCTGACCCCCCCTTACTTCAAGGCTTTGTGCGAGACACTTGAAGTACCCGTCTCCAAGGCCAAAGACGTGCTCCTTCTCCTTGTCAAGGATGGAACCCTGATGAAGGTCAAAGAGGATCTTTACTTTGACCAGTCAGCCCTTGAGGGATTGAAGTCCCGCATTTTGTCCTTTTTTGAATCCAACACCGAAATGACCACCGCCGACTTCAAAGAGATGACCGGTGGCGTCTCCCGGAAATACCTGATTCCTCTTCTTGAGTACTATGACGGCATGAATCTCACCATTCGGGTGGGAGACACTCGCCAGTTGAGGGGCCGTAGCTGACACCTCCTTCACGCAACTGCTCCCTGGAAGTTCACACACACGAATTTCCAGGGAGTTTAGCACCATACCCCACCCTCTCCCCTTGCCGCTTGTCCTTATTCGCTACTCTGCTGTTTTGACTTCTTCCTGAAAAATGTGCATACTATTGCCTTGCTTCTAGATAAACCATAAACCAGTGGTCGTCGAACGTACGGGAGAGAAGGAGAAAGTATGAGTGAGGCCAGCAACAAAAAAATGAACAAAGATTTCAAGGTATACATCTTTTCACGCGTCGGCCTGGCCGTTATCGCCACCCTCGTTGTGCTCTGGGGTGGGTCCAAATTATTTCATTACTTTACCGGCAGCGAAAGTGAGCCTTCTCCCTACCATCAGGCCGTGGAGAACCATCCTGCTCTCAAAAAAGCCGACACCGTGATTGAGAAAGTCCTCGGCACGTCGGAAACAGCCCACGCAGAGACGCCCAAAGAGACAGAAAGCCATAGCGTACCTGCAACGACCCACGCCGTGGCCCAAGAATCGCCGGTGAACACAACACAGGGGGCACCTGCGCCCCCCCACGCCACAGAAACGGCAACCACACACAAGGCGCCCGCACAAGCCGACCCTGAGTCTACTCTCCATGTGGACACCCAAGGCCACAACACAACAAAGGGAAACGTTTCACACAGCACCGTGGAACAAGATGTGGCCGAGCTCTTTCCCAATGCGGTCCGCGGAACGGCCTTTGTCACGGCCCTCATTGAACCCATCAATTATGAGCTTCATCACCGTCGGTTCGGATGGCGACCCAATGACGTCTTCACCTTCTTTACCGACAACGTGGAAAACCACCAGCTCGGCATCTTAGAGGTGACCCGGCGTACGTCGGAAAAGCTTGTGGAACGCATCGCCAGAACAGGCAGCACCATCAAATTTGACAAGAACCTCAACCTGGCCCGCGCAAAATTCAACAACGACCCAAAAAAATACTGGCTGCCCGCACCGGAAAAGTCCTACGCCCAAGCCATTAAAGAGCTCGAGAACTACCGTGCCCGCCTCAACCGTAACAAGGGCACCTTCCACTCTCGGGCGGACAACCTGATCCCCCTGCTCAAGAGCTATGAAGACCTCCTGGGTGACTGCGACGACGACCTGGTCAAAACCCACGAATACAGCGGTTCCCGAGTCAGCACCTTTAAAGCGGACGATTACTTTTATTATGCCCAGGGGGTCTCCACCGCCATGGCCACAATCCTTGAAGCCGTTATGGTAGACTTCGCACCGGTTCTGGACTCACGAGGCGCCACCACCGATCTCCATCATGCGGTAATGATGCTTCAAAACGCCACCGAGCTCGACCCGCTCTTTGTTCAGGAGAGCGACTACAGCGGGTTCTTTGCCAACCACAGAGCCAATATGGCCGCGTTTATCAGCCACGCACGGGCCTACATTCAGTTCGTCATCAAGACAATGAGTACATAGAAGGCTAAAGGCTAAAGGCTAAAGGCTAAAGGCTAAAGGCTAAAGGCTAAAGGCTAAAGGCTAAAGGGCCTGTGCCGCAAGCTGACGATCGAGGCAAACAAAAAAGCCCGTCATTTCATTATAGAAATGACGGGCTTTTCTCATTCAAAAATCTGGCAATAACGCTTCCCACAGCTATCATATACAACGGGCGCAGCCCGTCAGCGAATGTGACGCCCCCGAAGAACGAGGGCTCGGAGCATTCGCGAACCAGCTTTCGAGGTGGCACACCTCGCCGCCGGAGGCTTCGTTACAAGGGGGGGGGCCTTAGAGGTTCTGCAACAGGCGCAGCACAACCCCATCGGCCACGGCAAAGCCTTTGCGGGTCAGGCGGATTGACCCTGCGTCCACGACCATCAACCCCTCCTCTTCGAATCCCGCAAGGTAAGGCCTAAGAACCTTGGCAAGATCCACGGAGAAGCGCCGGGAAAAAGCGGCAAGGTTGACGCCTTCCATACGCCTCAACCCAAGGTAGAGGGCTTCGGTCATGAGCTCCTCCCGGCCAAGGGTTTCCGTCCCCTCAATGGGGCGTTCCCCCTTTTTCAGGCAATCAATCCACTCCCCGAGGTGGGCCACATTCCACCACCTGAAAAGCCCCTTAAGGTCAAAACCATGGGCCGACGGTCCCAAACCTACGGTGGTCACCATTTCCCAGTACTTGGTGTTGTGGCGGGAGACATGTTCTTGCGTCCGTGCGAAGTTGGACACCTCATAGTGGAGGTAGCCACCTTGCGTAAGGGCATCGGAGACCGTTTCAAAAAGCGCCCCTTGCATCGTATCGTCCGGCATGGAGAACACCTTCCTCCCGTGGCGTGCATACAGGGGGGTTCCCTCCTCCAGAGTCAGCATGTAACAAGAGAGGTGCTCCGGTGCATAGGAGAGCAGCCCCGCCACATCGGACAACACCTCGTCCTTGCCCTGCCCCGGCACCCCATAAATAAGATCGGCACCGATGTTCGTAAACCCGCAGGACCTTGCGGCCTCCAGGATGCCACGCGCCTGCTCGGCATTGTGAAGTCGCCCAAGAAATTTTAAGGTGTTATCATCAAGGGACTGCACCCCGATGTTCAGGCGGTTCACACCTGACTGCCGTAGACCGGCCAGCTTCTCAGCCGTCACCGTCCCCGGATTCACCTCAAGGGTCACCTCAGCTTCCCGGGCGATTGAAAACCTGCTCCGGGCTGCCTCCAAGACCCCTTCTACCTCGTCAGGGTCCAAAAGCGAGGGGGTACCGCCCCCGAAGTAGACCGTATCGAACTCTCCCGGGACCGGCAGGGTCTCGGACACCAAGTCCATCTCCCGCGTCAGCGCCTCAAGGTAAGCGCCCTTAAGCGTAAGGTCCGACTCAGAATAAAAGTCGCAGTACGGGCATTTTCGAAGACAAAAAGGCACATGGATATATAGGCCGGGGTTCATGGGTGGCGCGTCTCCTTTTGGAAGCGTAAGATTCATACGCTTCCTATACCAGCCCAGCTCTTTTGGACAGCAAAAAAAGGTACCTCCGGCAGCCAGGGGATGGTCCCCTGGACCCCACGTTTGCGATAACAGAGGTGAAATAAATGCCGCCACACCTTTACCCGATAATCATTGGTAAAAACGTGGCGGCAAATTGTTGCCAGGAAGGGCCAATGCCGCCGTCAACAATGGCGAACACCCAATGCAACAAAGGGTACCCTCTCGAGGTGGCTCACCTCGTTATGTCCTGGCTCGTATTTCGGAAATCACCTTTTTCATGGAATCAGCGCACACGTCCACCATAGACCTTTCATGATCACTTAGGTCAAATTCGAAGATCTCGTGCACACCGCGTTCTCCAATGGCGGTGGGGAGCGAGAGAGCCATGTCATGGTACCCGTATTCACCGTTCACCATAACGCTCACGGGAAAAATATGCTGCTTGTTGTAAAGGTGGGATTCAATGATCTGTGTCACCTTGGTGGCCGCCGCAAAAAAACCGCTTCTGGTTTTAAGGCGTTTCACGATGTCTCCGCCTCCGTGCTTTACAAGGGTTACCAGGCGCTCTGCATCGATGTCCGTCAGATGCTGCCTTACGGGAATGCCCCCGACATCCGCACGGTCCACCAGGGGCACCATGTTGTCATCATGGGTACCGATAACGGTGCAGTTTACAGCCTCCCGGGAGACATTGAGATGCTCGGCCAGAAAAAAACGAAACCGCATCGCATCCAGTGCGCAACCAAGCCCTGTGATGTTCATATCCGGCCACCGCTCTTTCAAGGCCCACGTCAGAACATCCACCGGATTGCTCGTCACATGGACAAAAGCTCCGGGAGCCAGTTCCATCACCTTCTCCCCGATATCGTACATGATGTCGAGATTCTGGTAGAGGAGATCAAGGCGCGTCATGCCCTCCGTTCTCTTGCCCCCGGCTGTAATCACCACCACGTCCGCCCCTTCCATTTCATCGAGTGACCGGCACCCCGTCACGCGAGAGTCGGAATTCCAATAAGGAAGTGACTGGTTGATGTCCATGGCCTGGCCGATGGAAAAGTCCTCAAGGATATCGTAGAGATAAATATTTCCCAGTTGTTTCATTGCCATAAAGGCAGCGCTGGCAGAACCGACGTTTCCTGCACCGGCAATAAAGATCTTGCGTACGGGCATGAGCTCCTCCTCGCATAATGAATCAGGGTTGCGTTGGTCTTCGATAGAACGTCTGAGTCAAGATCACAAAAGGACGGAACGGCTGACGGCAGAAGCGCAGGAGAGTGAGGTGGAAGAACTTGGAAGAGGAAAGGCCACATACCTGCCTCAGGACAAGTAAATCAACCGTTTTTCTTGTGATTGTACCAGTTGGATTGATGACCGGCAAGGGCTCAGGCGCGCCCCTCGGTGCGGTATCGAAGAAAGTACTCCAGTTGAGCCTTCTGATCCGGTGTCAACCCGTCGAAGCGAACCCTGCGCTGACGCATGCGCGTTGCGGAACGCCGACTGAGTCCATGGATATCAAAAGAGGCCCCCTCAATGACAGGAATATCCTCGATGATGGTGGAAGGAATTCGGTCAAGGTAGACAGAGTCATCCCCAATGAACACGTGGGTCTCTTCCCGTTTTCGCCCCTCACGTTCATGCTGAATATACCGAAACACAAGCCCCCCGACGCTCACATCCAGCAACTGCCCCATGCATGTCGATGCCGGCAGCATGGAAACATAAGTCCCGTTTCGGGCGCTGTACCTGGGATGTTGACGTCGCTCGTTCATCATGGTCGGAAAGATTCACATTTAAGGATTGCAAGAAAACCTGGCAGGGTGTTCCCCACTGCAAAAACGCCCATCGAAGAAACCGTTATCATTATATAATATCAATCCATCAATTGATCAATATTAATTCATCAACAGAGATAGCGGCTTCTCTTTCAATGCGTAGGGCAACTGTTCACTAACATGTTAAAGTTCGGACAAAAGGCAAGCCTCCGGCGGCGAGGTGGCACACCTTGCCGCCGGAGGCATTGTTTTTTGTTTTTTCCGGCCTTCTACCAAACGCCTGGAATCAGACAGCGGGTCCTCACCTGCCACGGTGGGTAGGCATCGGGGAACCGCCCTTTAAGTTCGAGATCCTCCACCCGTGCCTGTCGAGCAAGGCCGACGATGGCTGCCAGGAGAATCCCAAGACCTTCCACATCCGGCAGGATACCGGTAAACCCGATGATAAGGATCAGGTCGCCAAGGTACATCGGGTGGCGCACCCAGGGAAAGAGGCCGCCCTTGGTCACCAGTTGATCAGGCAGAGCAAGGGAGGCATTGCCAACTTTAAGCAAACGGTAATGCCACAGATGGATGCCGGCGCCTGTCAGGGCAAGGGCCTGGCAGAGAAACATGGGCACAAAGGACGGAAGGGGCAGAAGGCTCCCACCCGCTGCGATGACCCAGAAGGGGCGAGCCACAGCAAGAAGCGTGGCCGCCACCTTGATCATCCACCAGAGGGGTGGGGTCGTCTTTGAATGGAAGGGTTCGGTCATACGGCACCTCAGGTGTCTGGGTTCCCGACCGTATCAAAAGAGAAAGAGAGCTACTGCTGGACCAGCTTAAGGTTCACCTTCTGTTTAAGGATGGCCTCGGCGATGGAGCGGAACTGAGGGGTGTAGTCGGAAACAAAAAATCGATCGCAGCCGGTGTTCCCGCCTTTGTCGCGCCATTCGGGGTGCGACTCGACGTATTCCTTGACCTGATCGGCCACGGCGGCTCCGGAGTTGATGATGGTCACACGCTTCCCCGCCTTCTCCTTGATGATGGACTCCAGCATGGGGTAGTGGGTGCACCCTAGGATCAGGGTATCGATCTGGCGGACCCTCAAGGGGTGGATATAGCTTTTGACGATACGCCGGGTTTCCGGTCGGTTGAACCACCCCTCTTCCACAAGGGGAACAAGAAGGGGGCAGGCATTTGAGTGGACCGTTGCCGAAGGAAGCATCTCCTTAATGCGGTTTTCGTACACACCGCTGGCAATGGTTCCCCGGGTACCGATGACACCGATCTGCCCTTTTTTCGAGGCAGCAAGGGCCTGCTCCACGGCAGGGTTCACCACTTCAAACACGGGAACGTCAAACGCGTCACGAATGGCCTGGGGGGCCACA
>Ga0209692_10002291_pt1 | contig 21628 bp, 20 predicted proteins | sample tdDd472_FD_187129 | JGI IMG/M metagenome (GOLD analysis project Ga0209692, IMG submission 187129) | Marine sediment microbial communities from the Atlantic coast under amendment with organic carbon and nitrate - tdDd47.2 (SPAdes)... | ecosystem: Environmental > Aquatic > Marine > Coastal >... | reverse complement strand
GTTCCTATACTGTAATAGATTATTCGCCTTCATCAACCTTTGTCTTTGATTATACATCCGATGATATCAAATGTATGATTGACCAAGTTGTTGATTATTGTTCTGCTACTTATTGTAATTTTACAAGTCAAACTCTTACAGATTATGATAATTGTACCCAGGAAGCAGTAACTTACACGAGAATAGGTACTGATGAAGAGATTAACAACTACAAAAAAGTTAAAACTTCTATACCAATCCTTACAGACGGTTATTGCGATTTATTAAATTCTGAAACTATTAGTTCTACTTGTACTTTTGATAATGCTAATTTAGTAGATGATATGAATAAAACTCTTGATTTAATATTTAACAAGCATCACCCTTATTATAATTATGATGATAATTCTGCACTGACATTCCCATATATGAGCGAAAATTGGTCTGGAGTTCCATATTTAGCAAGGCGTGTTAGTTTGCTTTTGAACGAAGAATTTACTAAATATTATAAAAAAAAATATAATGATAATAATTATTGGAAAGTACCAATAGATAAGTATGAAAGTGCAGAAAAATACCAAGTATTAAGTAGCTATTATATTCATCCTACGAATGGTACTTGCTTTGATTATTATACTACGAATGATTTTTCGTTTTCAAGTTCCACGCAAACTGGAGATGTTAATATAAATAATGAGGTTGATTTAACTAATCTCTACTATAATTGGGGCAGTATGGAATTTAATTTTTGTATATTCCCTACATCACTCACATCTTCTGAACTAGTTGAATATAAAAAAGCTATAGAATATACAAGAAACTTTTTTTTATTAGAAGATTCTGAATATGAAGTTATTATTGAAAATTGTGATTTAAAAATAGAAAGGACTTTTGCGTCGTGCAGTAATACTACTGGTATTATTCCAGACAAATTTTTAATTGCAGAAGACGTGTGCAACCTTGACGACAACGTCCTATGCCTCACATGGGAAGACCCTAGTGATGTATTCGACGAACTTGCTGCTTCCAAATTCTCTGCCACTTATACCAATCTCGACTGCGACCAGCAAGCTTCTATAAACCTTAAACAACAATTAATAGCTCAGCTTAATAATTGTGTCTTAGATAAATACGCTAAGGTTGAGCCTACTTACCTAAGTAATTGTCTTGATATGGCTTCACTTAGAGAGTGGGGAAAAGAAAGTACTTATTTAACCTACGACATTGACTATCAACACTTTACGCTTTATTATTACGATAGAGCTGGGAACCTAACATCTACAGTTCCTCCAAAAGGAGTAGATGTGCAAGATAGAGACAGATTAACACACCCCGAACACACCTTTGAGACTTATTATCAGTATAATTCGCTTGGTCAAATGGTGGCTAAGAAAACTCCTGATGAAGCAGCAGAAACTAAATATTATTACAATGACATTGGTCAATTAAGGTTTTCACAAAATCCAGCTCAAGCATCTAGTTCTTTTTATACCTATATCAATTATGATAGATTAGGGCGAGTTATTGAAACTGGAGAGTTGTCAGCAGATGCAAATTCCTCAACTATTCTGCTTAATAATACAAATTCAATGACTATTACTAACACCTACAACAAAAACGAAGTAATATCAACGATATACACATTAAATGCAACTCTGCCATCACCTTACATATCGGATAAACAGCAGTTTCTGTTAAATAGAATATCATATGTGTTCCGTGAAACAGGAGACGATAAAGCATATACTTATTATTCGTACGACCCCCATGGAAACGTACGATGGGTAATACAAAAGTTAGATATTGATGGTCTCTCCAGCTCGAATGAAATTATTACAAAAACCGAGTATGAATATGATTTAATTAGTGGCAACGTAACAAAAGTTATATTTAATAAAAACAGAACCGACCAGTTTTTTCAACGTTATTTTTATGATGAAGACTCCAGAATCATCAGGGTCGAATCAAGCCGAGATGGAGAAATCTGGGAACAGGATGCAAAGTATGATTATTACCTTCACGGACCACTAAAACGTATTGAAATCGGACATGATAAGTTGCAAGGTGTGGATTATGTTTATACAGTCCAAGGTTGGCTTAAAGCTATAAATACGAGTAATATTAAGCATTCTTTGGTTTCGAGCGACCCTGGATATGATGGCCAAAGTACTCCTTTGGGCAATAAAGATTTTGCACGTGATTATTATGGAATGCAGCTAAATTATTTTGAAGGTGATTATTTTAATTTTAAAAATCCTTTTAAAACAAATTCTAATTCGATAACTAGTGTAATTAGCTCTACAATGAGCCTTTACAATGGTAATATAGCGTCATGGGAGCAGGGTTTTTACAAACATCCGTATTCGAGTAACTCACCTACACTTACTCATTTTCAGTTTGCACATAAATATCGTTATGATATACTTAATAGAATAAAAAGTTCTGAATTTTTTAAGCCAAGTTTTGGTTCATATTCAGACATTGCAGGTTGGTATAAACATTCTTTGGACGACTATTCGAGTTCATACACTTATGACCCCAATGGTAATTTTAACACTCTCTGGAGGTCAGCACACACGACTGGTGGTAATGTTAATTTGATGGATGATTTTGATTATAATTACAATGCAGAAACCAATCAGCTCAACCATGTGGACGATAGTTATGGTAATGCTTTTGTTGATGATTTGGGTCAGCAGTCGAGCAATAATTATGATTATAATGAAATTGGGCAACTTACCGCAGACAATGATGAAAATATCACTGATATTGAGTGGACATTTGATGGGAAACTTCGAGAAATTACCTACTCTTCAGGTGCTATGTTTAATAAAATACGTTTTGCTTATGATGCTATGGGAAATCGGGTTGCGAAAGTTGTAGAAAATGAATATTCAAGCACAGTCAGTGAAGCAGCGAGTTTATACTCCAGAGATGCTAACGGAAAAGTCCTTTCAATCTATAATAAAGATGAAATAAGTCTTCAGAAATATCAATTGTATAAGGTAGATTATGACTTTTGGCAGACGATGTATCTTATTGTAAAATATGTAATTGAAGAGAAGGTAAATGGAGTTTGGGTAGCAGTTGGTGGGGCTGTGATAGATAATGACAATATAGCCCAGAGGGACTATGTTTATGATGAACAGAATGGAACATTAGCTATAAAAATAGAGGGTTTTCCTTGTACGTCTAACACGATGACACTTGATATAAGTAATCACACTCCTCCGTTTTATTCCGATGTGAAAACATGTAATGGAAGCCAAGGACCAAGTACAGAGTATAGAATTAAAGCAGATTATTGGTTTGTTCCAATTCCTGAGGCTTTGCCGATTATTAAGGTTGGGGAGCAATATGTTTATGGTTCTTCGGCACAGAATAGGGCGGCGACAATTAAACCGAAGGATTTAAAATATAATAATAATTTGGATAATTCGGGAACAATTAGTAAGTTTACTAGGGTACTCGGACAAAAACAATATGAGATACAGGACCATTTGGGGAATGTAAAGGTTGTTTTTAATGATTATAAGGAGCCGGTTTCTGGTGGTTCGGGTTCTGAGAAGTATGATTTGAATGTTCTTTCACTTTTAAATTATTATCCGTTTGGTATGGGTATGCCCGGAATGGGGTATGAGGCTGGTGGTTCGAGGTATGGGTTTAATGGGATGGAGAAAGATGATGCTATAAAAGGTGTTGGGAATCATGTTAGTTTTGGGGATTATGGTTATAATCCGAGGCTTGGGAGAAGGTGGAATGTGGAGCCAAAAATTAGCAGTTATCCTAGTTTATCTTCTTATGTTACTTTTGCGAATAATCCTTTGATATATAATGACCCAGATGGAAAGAATTATGTATTAATTATACAACATAATCAAAAAGATAAAAACGGCTCAATAATTGTAAAAGTAACATATTACACGGTTGCTAGTGATTCAGATTCAAAAAAATCAGCTGAATTAGGTGAACAATTCTGGGAAGAACAAAATGGGAAGTTTGTTTATAGCACAGATGAAAAAGATTATGATATAATATTTGATATCGATGTAGTTTCAGACGAAAATCCAGAAGAACAAGCGAATATAGATGATAATGAATTTGCATTAAAAAGTGATAGAAAAGCAACAAATATAGGTGAAAGCAACGCCTTGTACCTTAAATCAGATGATGATAAAATATTTGAAGGCGAGAATAATCCAGGAATTACGGCTGACGAAGCAATAATATCTGTTAAGAAAAATAGCAAAAATAATAAAAAAGTTAGTGCCCATGAACAAGGACATACATTAGGTATTGACCATATAGACGATACTATAATGCAAGAAGCCTTACAAGGAAATAAAGGGTTTGTTACAACTACTGTGATTCAAACAATTTTGGTAAATGCTGGTATAGGAAAAAGTAATCAACTAGTTAAACCAAATAACGCTGATGCAAAAATTATTGACAATAAAAAACAAGATAAACCTAAGGATTTCAATAAAGGAGTAGTGAAGAGAAAATGATGAAATTTAATATAATTTATTTATTTATAATATTTTTTGCTTTTTATTCTTGTAATTTAAATATTAATAAAAGAGTTGAGAAAAATGAAAAAAATAAATACAGAATAGAAAGATTTAATGGTGGCTATTTTGCACATGGATACTATGAAATAGTAAAGAAAACAATAAATGATAGCTTGGATTATGATAATGCAAAAATTATTTTTAGTGTATTTTATGGGTTTGAAAATACTTCACTTGGCTATTCAGTTATTTTTTCTCATTATTACAAATGTAACATAACAGATAAAAATGGGTTATTAGAATATACTTTTAGACCAAAAGACCAAGAATACAATTCATTTATTGTAAACAACAGTGTGTTTGGCAGAAAAGTTGAAATATTAGATTTAGACATACAACCCGGCGAAGAATGGCATATTAAAGTTCATTTAGGTTTCAAAGCTCAGTATTAACTTGTAATATCCATTTTTTCAATTTTAACCTTGCTCAACTCAACTAATTTTAATAAATTTATAGAGCAACCTCAGAATTGTTTTTTAATGATTACAAAGAGCCTATATCAGTTGGTTCTGGGTCAGAGAAGTATGATTTGAATGTTCTTTCACTTTTAAATTATTATCCGTTTGGTATGTCGATGCCGGGTATGGGGTATGAAAACAAAAAAATTACTAAGAAACAATATGATAATGCAGTTGATAATTTAAAAACATTAGATAATGACGGGTTTAAAACTACAGAAAAAGAAAGTTTAAAAAAAGAAGATGATTAAATATGCCTAAAAAATTAAGTTTATATATATTATTATTATTATTGATTTTATCATGTAGTAAAAATGAAAAATTTACTAAAAAGAAATGGAATGACATCAATGATGGATTTTATTTACAAAGAAAGTATATTGTTGATGATTTGATTGAAAGTGTTTTAGATTCTACTTACTGTTTTGAATCAATAAACACATTACTCGGTCCAAGTATGACACCCAATCTAGAGCCTACGCAAGTTTTATTATATTTTGAAATTGAAACAGAGTGGGGTATTATTGACCCAAACTGGATTAAAGTATTAGTTATTGAATTGCAGAAAGATTCCTGTTATAAAAATGCTTATATAAAGAATATTTAGAGCTACGAAAGCATATCCGAATATAATTCTCCTAACTCTGAAAAACTTCAATTTCATCATTATTTACCTCAAAAATGAATTTGGTTTAAACTGGTATGCTAAAACACAGAAAGATGGTACACAGATTTATTCTTATACTCAAAACGGTGTAATTAAAGGTGCAGGTGTAAATCCAAAGCCAAAAGATATAATAAAAAATAAAGGACTTCAAAGTGAAAATAACTAATAATGACTTAATAACAAAACTTGAAGGGTTTGAAGCTATGTTTAATTTTTTAGAGTATTATATTGATTTAACTGGGTGTACTGAGGATTTGCTTGTTATATTAACTGGTTCTAAATATATTGAAACTGATACCCCGTTAGATTCTGCGTTTTGGGATTATTGGGTTGATGTTATTGAAAATAATAATAAATTAAAACAAATAATATCGCAAGAATCTAAAATCAGAACAAATGATAATGAATGTATTACCAAAAAAGAAGGTTTTGAAGCAATGTTATTTACTTTGGAGTTTTATTATAAATCTACAAAAGATGAAAATATTATTCATATACTAGAAAAAAACAGTTTTATAGATACAAAAACCCAATTAAAATTATCATTTTGGGAATGTTGGCTAAATGCGATAGAAAAAGTTAAAAAGGGTGAATGGATTCCATTACAGAAATTTCATTAATAAACAATAACACCTCATATTCATTTGCACCCCAAAATTGAAATTTTTAAAATACTTTGCACACATAAAATAATTTAGTAAGTTTACTAGGGTACTCGGACAAAAACAATATGAAATACAGGACCATTTGGGGAATGTTAAGATTGTTTTTAATGATTATAAGGAGCCGGTTTCTGGTGGTTCTGGCTCTGAGAAGTATGATTTGAATGTTCTTTCACTTTTAAATTATTATCCGTTTGGTATGGGAATGCCGGGTATGGGGTTTGAGGCTGGTGGTTCGAGGTATGGGTTTGGTGGGATGGAGAAATATTAAAAAATGTCTGATGTTGTAATTAAGTGAGCATTGGAAATAAAAAAAAAAGTAATTTAACTTCTTTTAACATAAATATTTAGTAAAAAATACTTATATTACGAAGTTATTTGAAATCAAATTAAAAAAAATCTATGAAAATAATACTAATACTATTAATAATTTCATCTCTTAAGTTATTTAGTGATGATATTTATCGACCTAATTCAGTGGTTTACGACAAATCATCAGAAACTTATATAGTATCATCACTTGGTAAAAAAGATGGTGTTGTCAATTATGGTTTAATATCTGATGGTGTATTTGACTCAAACTCAATTGGTTATATATACTCATATAACCAAAACGACAGTAGCTTTACAAAAATATTTAGAGCTGATGACGATAATAAACGTATGATTATAAAAAATAAAAAACTATTTGTTTGTGGAATAGATAGAATTTTTGAATTCGACATAAGTGGTCAAAACAACAAAACAAAGCTGATAAAAACTTCTAAAAACCAAAGAAAAAAAAGAATTGGAAAGTCTGTAAAATTAAATATCTCAGGTTTGTTTCATTCAAATAATAATAAACTTTTCACAATTGATAATAGTGGCTATTTATTAGAATATAATTCAAATAAAGGAATGTTTAACAGATATAAAAATATAAAACTTAATATTAAGAGTATTCACGATGCTTGCTTCCTTAAAAAAGAAAATATGATAATAATATCTACAATGAATAAAGAAAATCCTTTATATTTTTATGATTTAAAGGAAGACCAATTTAACAAAATACCTATTTCTAGAGTTGATATTGGAAGAATTTACGGAATAACCTCAGACGACAATGGAAATATATATATGTCCGGATGGGATAATGGAAAAATATTCAAATATAACATAAGTAAAAATGAGCTTACAGTAGTCTCAGAAGGGCATAAAGGTCCGGCGATGTTGTTTTACAATAAAATAAAGAAAGAACTGGTTGTGCCAAATATGTATGATAATTCTATATCTATCTTAAAATTATAATATTTCATAAAAAATGTAAGTTTATATTAAATTTCAAAATAGATGCTATATCTTTAAAGAGTAGATAAGAAAAATTGGTATGTAGGTGAAATAATTATAAATGGAAATATAACGAATTAGTATTTTAAATGAAGGTTCCCCCGCATAGTGAGAGTGAGATACTCATTCAGCCGTTAGAGACATATCGCTATCATATTAATAAAAATATAGACAACCGGTGCATCAATTATTTTTTTTAGCAACACTTGTTATTTGAATGAGATTAAGATTAGATATTGTCATTAAATAAAATCCGTGTACAATTCCATGTACAGTATAAAATAGAAAAACCTTGATAATCAGTGCTGTCAAGGTTTTTATGTTGTATGGTGCGGAAAGGGTGGGAACATAACAATCAGAGATGATTAAGATTTACTTCAAAACTGTTCTATATTTACAAATAATTGTCTTGAAAATTAATTTTAATATATACTAAGTATGGTAAAGAGCCATACTTGATATGGGTACTATTTTGGGTACCGTTTTTTTTAAAATTATTTAATAGGTAAATATTATGATAAAAATCAGTTTTGAATTTCGGAAGAAAATTAATAAACAGGGATTGAGAACATTATATATGAGGATAAATTATTTATCCAAAAGGATTGAAATATCAACTGGAATTAAAATAAAACCAATTTTTTGGAACAATAAGACTAAAGAGTTTAAATCAAATTGTCCTAATGGCATTTTTTTTAAGAATAAACTTAATTCAATGGAAGGAGAAGTGTTAGAATACTCAATCAATAACAAAAGATTATCTTTTGAAGATATGGCAAATGGTATAAAGGGTTTTATTTAATACTAAACTAAGTAAAAGTCTTACTTTTCACGAAGCATATAATAAATATCTAGAAGATTGTTCAGTTAATGTTCTTAAGCAGACTATGACTAAGTATAAATCTGTATATAATAAGCATATTTTAGGTTTTGAAAAGTATTATTACAAAGGAAAAGGTCAAATAACATTTACAGGGTTAACTATAGAATGGTTTGATAATTTTAAAAATTTTTTAACTGATATTCAAGACTTAAATAATAATTCAGCTAATAAAACCTTTGCTACATTTAAAATATTTTTAATATGGGCTACTTTAAGAGAGTACAATCATAATCATAAATTTCAAGGAATAAATAATATAGGGGTATACAAGCCATCAAAATTTGCATTAACCCAAGAAGAATTTTTGAAAATATTGAATATAGATTTAAAAAAAAATAAGTCTTTGGAAGAAATACGAGATTTATTTGTGTTTCAGGTAGGAAGTGGACAACGGTATTCTGACTTAAGAAAGATTCAACATGGAGAAATAAACAATGGAATTTGGGTATTAAGACAAAAGAAACAAAATACAAACCCTGTAAGTGTTCCTTTACCTGATTTTTGTATTGAAATTTTAAATAAATATAAATATAATTCTGTACCATTACCTGTAAAATCATTACAAAAAGTAAATAGAGGTTTAAAAAGACTTGCTAAGCAAATTCCATTAAATAGAATTGTAGAGAACTTTAGAAAATCTGGGAATAAAATTGAATCTGGGAGTAATGCTATTTATGATGTAATTTCGACACACACGGCTAGAAGAACCAATGTAACGTTATCTATGGAAATGAATATCAAAAAAGAAATAGCTATGGCTGTAACAAATCATAAAAAAAGTTCCATGTTCGACGAATATAACAAGACAAATATGGCTCAAGCATCAAAACAATATGTTGATACTTGGAACAACAAATTTAGTAAAAATCAAGTTTGACATATATACAATACAAATATTATTATAAATAAAAAAAATATAGGTATTGTAATGTCAAATGATTTAGTTGTAACTTTAAAAATTTCTGAACTTGAGGAATTAATAAAAAAAACTGTTAGCGAATGTTTAATAACTAACGAAGAATGTAAAAGGAACTCTCAAAATAACTTGGTATTAAATAGGAAAGATTATATAACAAGAGAAGAATTGCAAGCTCTTTTGAAAAAAAGCCATTCAACAATATCCGAATATATTAAGGAAGGTCTATTAATTCAATATAAATATACAGGAAATACAAAACTATTTAAATTAGAAGATGTTTTTAAAACTTTTCCAAAATCTAAACTATAAGGATTATATGGGTACACTCCATTATATTAATTGCTTTTGAGATGTTTAATAAATTTATTTAACAATTAATGCTATATTGTGCATTGTTAATGGAAAATGTTCACTATTTGAACCCTAAATTAATTAGAGTAACTTTTTGGTTCTTAACTATTTTCTAGGTTAGATTTTGATAATAAATTTATATATCAGATAGATTTTTTATAATCCAGTCTACGCTACCAATAGGGTCAATAATAAGTTTTGTTTCAATATTGAAAGCTGGTAGGTTTGGTTGAGTTTTATCTAAAAGTATAGTTGAATCAAAATTAGATATAATTTTATCTTTATCTCTTTCCTCACTTAAAATCACATCTAATAGATTTTCTTTGTTAATTCCGACTATATGTTTAACAGCTCTCATACGATTAGTCTTTCTAGTTTATTTTTGGTATTCTTCCAATCTGGTACATGTTGCTCTAGTAAATTGTAGAAGTTACAGCTGTGGTTATTGTGAATTAAATGGCATAATTCATGAATAATTACGTATTCGATATACTGTTTATTAGCCTTAATCAGCTCAGTATTAAGATGTATAATACCCTTATTATCACAGGAACCCCAACGCTTGGACATCCATCTATATTTCAATAATGGTGATTTATTTTTAAAAATCTTAGTTTCCTCAATACATTTACTAAATAATCTATGGAAATGTGTGTCAGCTTTATCTTTGTACCAATTTTTTAGCATTTTCTCAACTTTGATGTTGTTCTTTGTATCAGGTGTATGTATTTCGATATAACCAGATTTTAATTTGACTAGTTTATCATTAGATTTAATCAATTTTAATCTGTATTGTTTCCCCAAGTAGAGATGTGTTTCACCGCTCAAATACTTTCTAGTTGGTGTTAACGGGTGAAATGTAAGGAAGAAGTCCTGTTGTTTTATTATCCAAGATGCTTTAGTCTTAACTTTATTTTTAATTAATTCTAATGCTGAGCTTTTCGGAGACATCACCTCTACAGTGTTATCAGGATGAACCTTTATTGTAATAGTCTTCCTATCAGCATAAACTAAATTGAAGTTAATTCTCGAAGAACCATATTCTATAAAATAATTCATTTCTTATACTTGTTCTTTATATTTAAACTTTGCAATTTTTAAGCATTCTAATACTAGCTCATCTATTATATCCCAGTTCGCATCTAATTTATATTTTTCATGAATATCAAATATCTTATCTGCTGCATCTAATTTTATCTTATTAATTATTTCAGAGTTATTTATCCAATCTACAATCATTAAATTATTTTTATTTATAATTTCATTTATTGTTTCATCAACTATAAGACTTACATCAGTATGAAATTCATCAGTATCTAATTCAAAATTATTTAACAAAGCTTTACTTTGATTATAAAATGCTATTGCGACTTTATTGCCAATTAGTCTTTCTGGAACATTTATTGTACTTCTGTTTTCTAGTTTTTTCTCAAGCACTATAGCCTCATTCAAATACTGAACTTCAGTTATCCTTTGTAGATAATATTTTTCAATAGTATCCTTTATAAGCTCTGCAAATTTTTTATAGAATATTGGGTCCTCTTCCATTTTTATATTTGTTCGCTTAATCATCGTTCTCAATTTAAAATCTGCTTTCCCTCCTATATCTGTTATCTTAGCTAACTCTTCTTCTCGTTCTTCTTCGTTAAATACATCTATCTCCTCTGTGATTGACAGTATCTCACCTTCATTTGTAATATGCTTGTTTATTAGATTTTGTATTTGTGATTCAAATTCCTTAAATGATATGCTATCATTATACCTTCTTTTAACATCTACTCTTAACTGAAGAAAAAACTTTGCATCTTGTTTATATTTGTCGATTTTAGTTTTATCAGTAGATGTCATGAACTGAACAGACGAAAGTGCCATCTTTAGTAATCTACAGAAAACACTAAGTTTTTCATAGAATATATTTCTTATATCTTCTGGTGCTAATAATCTCTCATAGGCTGAAGCTTCAAAATTCCTACCCTTAAGTTCTTTAAATATATCCCATAATTCAGAATGTGCTTGGGGCATTTTCTTGATTTCTTCATTTATTTCTGTAAATGTTCCCTCTAAATCTTTCCCATTAAAATCACCAAAGTCTGAATATGTTTTAATTGCTTCATGTAATTCTTCTAATACCCCTACATAATCTATTATATACCCAAATTCTTTCCCCTTAAATTTTCTATTCACTCGTGCTATCCCTTGAAGTAGTGTATGCTCTTTCAATGGCTTACATAAGTATAATATTGTATTCCTTGGTGCGTCAAACCCTGTTAAAAGCTTTGCAACTACTATTAATATTTCTGGGTCATCTGGTCCTTTGAATTGTTTAATTACTTCTTCTTCAAATTTTTCCAAACTTCCATATTTATCATTCATAGCTTTGAAATATTCTTCTTCAAACTTCTTATCTTCATTTGAATTATAGAAAACATCTTCTACTCCCTCCCTTTGGTCGCTTCGAGTAACAATGACATCAGACTTAACTTTACCTATTTCATCTAAATATTTTTTATATAATAAGGCAGTTTTAATACTGGGTGCTACTAATTGTGCTTTTGGCTTGTAATCAGTATCTTTTGTTTGAAAAAAATCTACATAATGTTGACTAATATCGGATGCTCTTTCATAAACAATTTGTTCAGCTCTTTGAAGTTGGCTTTTAGTGTTGAATTTTTTCTTTAATTCAGTTTTACCATATTCAGTCAATGGCTCAGTTACCCTATCAAAGTGCCGATTGATTGGTTCTTCATTTAAGGAAAACTGGTTGTGCCTTCCCTCATACAAAAGTGGTACTATAGCACCATCTTCTACTGCATTAACCACCGTATAAGGAATTCCTATATATCCACCAAACTTATCTGCTGTCTTCTTTTCCTTCTTCATCAATGGTGTCCCTGTAAATGCTATAAAACAAGCATTTGGAAATACCCTCTCCATACTAGTATTAAATGTACCATATTGGCTGCGGTGTCCTTCATCAACCATTACAAATATCTCTGTAGAATCAAGTGGATATTTGATTTTATTTACTGCTGCTTCAAATTTATTTATTACCGTAGTTATTACAGCATTACGTTTTGATTGTATCAAATTTGTAAGCTCAACTCCTGTACTCGCTCTAACTACATCTTTTTGACATTTTTTAAATGTTTCAGATATTTGTTTGTCCAAATCTATTCTGTCTGTTACCAATATTATTTTAGGGTTTTTTATCTCACTCTTTGCTATCATTTGTGCCATCATTACCATAGTCAGAGACTTACCAGAACCTTGTGTGTGCCATATAACCCCTCCTTCACGCCTACCAGTATTGTCTAATACTGAAATTCGCTTTAATGTGTTTTTTATTGCAAAATATTGTTGATACCTTGCAACCTTCTTTATACCATCGTCAAATAATATGAAGTTTTTTATCAGGTCTAATAACCTTTCATGGCTACAAAGATTAAAGAGTAATTCATCTTGAGCCGTTATCGGTCGTGTCTCTTCTTCCAACCCATTAAAATATGATTTTACATAACTATATCTATCCGAAAATAAATCTAACTTCTGACTATCGCTAAGTGCTTGATTTTTCAATCTTCCCAAAACTAACTTATATTCTTCCTCACTAATTCCTATCTGATTTCTACCGGAACGGAATTGTTCCTTCCACCCTGACCAAAACTCCTTTTGTGTCCCAGTCGTTGCATAACTACATTGTTGGTCTGATGCTATGCTCAACAATAACTGAGAATATACATACAAAGAACGTATCCCATCTATTGTTTGATTTCTCAAATGTTGCTCCTGTGCCAATTCATTAGGTGTTTTATTTCCATTAATAGACGGACTTTTACATTCTATTACAACTATTGGAATTCCATTGATAAATAATACTAAATCAGGTCTGTAATGGGATGACGACCCATCTCTTAGAACGGAATATTCTTCTGTTACATGAAATACATTGTTTTTTGGGTTTTCCCAATCTATGTACCTTATGTGATGACTTTTTTTGTTGCCTTCTACATTCTCTTCGTATGATTTCCCAATCAATAATAAATCATACAAATATTGATTTGCATTTATAAATCCTTCTTGGATTGGTAAATCACGTACCTCTAATATTGCAGAATTTATATTACCCTGAGAGAATTTATATTCATTCCCTAAGGTAGTGAAACTATTTATCTTTTCTAATTGTGCTTTTAGTATTTCTTCAAATAATACGACAGAAGTTTTATTTCCTCTGAGTTCATTAGCTTGCTTTGGTGGGATATATTTATAACCCATGTTTATCAGCAGTTGGAGTGCAGGGACTTGGCTCACGTGATCTTCTGTAAATAGTGGTACACCCATTATTCTATCTCCTTATTAATCTTCACTCTTACTTCTCCTGTCAGTAGCTTCTGCATCAGTCCTTTCTTTTGGGTCTGCAGCTCGGATAGGTATTTTTCATTTTTGTTTATTTCTTCGTTGGCTGTTGTTAGTATTTCGGCTATGGCTTTTTGTTCTCCAGCTTCTGGGATTTGTAATTCTAAAGAAAAGAAATCACCTAAACTAATATTTAACAACCCATGAGCTCTTCCACCTTCTTGTGCTATCTTCATTAAATTATTTATCATTAACCCAGCCTCAAAATAATCCAGCATAAAATCTGAAACAACCTTCTCTTTAATCTTAAAACATATATAAAGCGTAGTAACTACAGCTTTATCTAGCTCATCTAACCTTTTAAAAGCACCCATTGGGTAACCTTTAGAATAACTCTTGTTATAAGCGAATTCTCCTTTCTCAATCAAATAATAACCTGAAAGTGTATCACTAGCAACTCTTTTATTAAAGAAATCTTCTTGTTTAACAAAACCACGTTGAGCTGATATTGTAACAACATTATCATTTAACTCTATATTTTTCTTAGTAATTCTCTCCGCCACATCTCCCAACTTCACACTCTTCCACTCCCCAGAAAACCCTTTCAGTCGGGTCTTCCCAGTGAGGAGCTGCTGCATTAGTCCTTTTTTACGAGTTTTTAATTTCTCTATTAAGTTTTCGGTGGTAGTGATGGCTTCGTCCCATGTGGAGAGGATTTGGGCTATCTTTTTTTGTTCTGGGAGGGGTGGGAGTGGGATTTTTATTTTGTATAAATCTGCATTCCCAATATTCGGTGGATCAGTTCCAGCCATAGCTATCTCCATAGAATATACAAAGTATGGAGTTTGGAAAAAATAATAACTAAAGTCCAAATCAATATTTTCATTTACATTTATTTTAGATACTCTCTGATTTAACAAGGACACGCCATCTTCATCTTTTATTTTACAAATCTTTAATTTTTTGTTTAATATTGGTCGTGTCAGAGCCATAACTACATCACCAGTAGACAACTTATAGTTTTGATTACTTTCAAGAAATGAATAGGGTAAATATGATTCTGTACCCCACTTAGCTTTCCCTACCCCTACATTAGCTATCTTTAACCATTTTACTCCTTCATCACACTGGTCTTTACTACTAAAAGCTGCACCACCTTGAAATTGTATAACATCTTTAGATTTTAGAACCTCCCACTCATCAGGAATCCAACCTAACTTAGTTTTTTTATAACCCTTGCGGTTTTCATTTGCCTTGCTCATTGGGTGTCGCCTTTAGTTAGTTTTTTAACAGCTTTATCAAAATCTGACTGATGCAGTTGATCTTGGACAACTCTAAATTTTTCGTAATGCACATCAGCCAACTGGTCAGCTACTTTTTTAGAAATACTGCCAGCATTATCTAAAACATTATAGTCGTTGAACTCAAGAAAGGCATCGAGTTTTTCTGCCCAATCTTTCATTTCCATTTTGTTATTACGCTTGGCTTGGAGTTCAGCAAAATCGAGGTACATAGTAACTATTCGGTTAAGTTCATCAATTTCATCTTCATTAAGATAATTTTTAGCTATATGCACATCACTTTTAATTATTTTGCCATCTGGAGAGTTTTTCCATGAGGTGAGCCCCATGTTGGTTTTGTCAGAATCAGCACGCTTTGAGATAAGTTCAGCAGCAGTATTCCCTGTGATAGCCCAGTGAAGTTTATTTTGTACAGTTTTATAAAATATTCTTGAAGTTTCAGAAGTAGAATCATAGTCGATACTACACTCGGCATAAATATCCGTTATTTTTTGGTAGAACCTCCGTTCACTAGCTCGTATCTCTCTGATACGTTCGAGTAGCTCATCAAAATAATCTTTACCAAAGCTTTTTCCTTGTTTTAGCCTGTCATCATCTAATACAAACCCCTTAGTAATAAATTCAGTTAGAGTTTTTGTAGCCCATTTTCTGAATTGAGTAGCTTCTTTACTATTTACACGATAGCCAACTGAGATAATGGCATCAAGACTAAAGTAATCAATATCTCTTGAAACCTTCCTAGAACCCTCGTCTTGAACAATTCGAATTTTTCGAATAGTTGAACTCTCATCTAATTCTTCGGATTTAAATATTTCTTTAAGATGGTAATTTATAGTATTAATTTCTACACTAAAAAGTTCAGCCATCAACTTCTGACTAAGCCAGAAAGTATCATCAAGGTATTGAACTTTAATAAGTTTATGCCCCGAAGGTGTAGTGTAAAATATTAAATCTGTACTTTTATTTTCTAAACTCATAGCCCCAACTCCACCAAATAAGCATCCATCTTAGCTTCCACTTCCCCTAATTCTTTTTTAAGTTTTTTAATTTCGCTCTGGACTTCTTTGATGTCCACAGGCTCTTCCTCCTCGAAAGTATCAACATATCGAGGGATATTCAAATTATAATCGTTCTCTTCAATCTCTTTAATTTTAGCTATATGACTATACTTATCAATCTCTTTCCAATTAGAATAAGTATCATAAATTTTAGAAATATCCTCAGGTCGTAAGTTATTCTGATTTTTACCATTCTCAAATTCACGACTAGCGTCTATGAACAATACATCTGTATTAGTACCTTTATTCTTGTCAAATATCAAAATACAAGCAGGAATGCTAGTCCCAAAAAATAAATTAGGAGGAAGACCAATAACAGCTTTAAGGAGATTCTCCTTAATTAACTGTTGTCTAATTTTTCCCTCAGAGCTACCCCTAAACAAAACACCATGAGGGAGAACGACTCCACCCCTCCCTGTCTCATTTAAGGTTTCAACAATATGAGTAACAAAGGCATAATCACCCTTTGACTTTGGTGGGACTCCACGGTGGAAACGATTGTAACGGTCAGATGCGGCATTTTCAACACCCCATTTATCCAATGAAAATGGGGGATTTGCAACAACCCTATCAAACTTCATCAAGCTATCATTCTTGATTAACAGTGGGTTATTTAATGTGTCGCCCCATTCAATATTAGCATTATCTAACTCATGAAGAAATATATTCATACGAGCCAATGCCCATGTGGACCCATTAACTTCTTGACCGAATATAGCTACATTTTTATCATTAACTTCAAGTGCAGCTTTAATCAACAAAGATGCAGACCCACAAGTTGGGTCGGATATTCTATTTCCAGATTCAGGCTCTACTAACTTAGCTAACAAGCTTGATACGTTAGCTGGAGTATAAAACTCACCTGCTTTTTTTCCAGCTCCAGCAGCAAAATTGTAAATTAAAAACTCATAAGCATCTCCAATAACATCGTTACTTACCAAATTAGAAGGTCCTAACTCTAATTCAGATAAATCTAAAATCAAATTCTTTAATCTTCTATTTCTATCTTTGGTTTGACCCAAATTAGACTCAGAGTTAAAATCAATATTACGAAAAACCCCACCTAATTTTAAACGATTATCTACTTCAATCTCTTCCAAAGCTTTATTAATAATCTCACCAAGATTTTCTTCATTCCTTTTTTCATATATATAGTCAAAAGTACATTCGTCTGGAATCTTAAATCGCTCTAAGCCCATAGCTCTTTTAATTCTTGCTTCATCACCATCATATTTCTTGATATTTTTGTTTTTACGTTCTTTTGTAACATCAGTAGTATATTTAACAAATAACATAGTAAGTATATAGTCCTTATATTGAGCGGCATCAATAGTACCCCTAAAAGAATCACAGGCCTTCCAGACAACAGCATTAATCATTTCTTGTGTAAACTTTTCCATTTCAGATTTCCTTGAGAATATCATTTATTATAAATTTATTTCTAATTATTTTCTTATCTAATAGCTGCTCAGTCAAAGCTACCTCTTTGCTCATTGTTTTCCAAATCGCAATAATTTCCTTTTGTTTTTCGATATTAGGAACTTTAATATCCAATTCCAATATTGCCCGTCTATTTATTATAGGTACAGAAGCACCAGCGGTTTCCACCTTTAACATCTTTTGAATTTTTTTAGAGTTAAACTGAAGAGTAAAAAAGTCAGGTAATACTAATTTAGATTTAAAAGTCAATACATAAAATAAGGAAGATGTAATACACTTACCTTGTGATTCATCGTAGCTCCAAGCAAAGAACCTGTAACCTTTACCAGCAATAATAACTTCACCATATTTCAATAAATGTGATAACCTATTATCACCAGGCTTAAGGTCTATATAACTATTGTTAAACCTTGTGAGATTATAATGTTCATCAAAATGACTTGCATTTAAGTATTTTATATCTCCACTATTTGACTTTGGGATATGTGGACCAAATCGAATTTCAGCAAATTCAAAAATCTTCATTCTGCAACTATAATTTTAAAAAAAATATTTAAACCAAAACAAATATACAAAAAAATATTAGAAATAAAAACTAATATTACAATAAATTTTAGTTCGAGCATTCTTATAAGAAAATATTTTAGTATATGCTTACTAAATTTTTTAAATTTAAATAAATTATTCATTAAAATAACAGGAAGGCTTCTGTTTTTAAATAAAACAAGGGCAATTATAAGCTCAAAAAATTTGATTAAATTCAAACGGAAGCATTATGTTAATAATAGAGACTTATACAAAGAGATAGTATTGTCTAATCATAATGGAGCTTTAACTGAAGAAACTTTAAATCTGTTAATCAAAATGACAGAACAAATCATAAAAAATTTCTCTTACAAAAATCCAGATGATATAGATGACATTAAACAAACAGCTCTATTAAAATGCTATCTATACTGGAATAGGTTTAATCCAAAAAAATCAACAAATGCTTTTTCATATTTTACACAGATGATTAAAAATGGATGTGCTGAAGGCTTTAACAAATTACACCCTGAAAAAACACGAAATTATTCTTGCATTCATTTATCAGATATAGATTTATCGGGGAAAATATGAATTTCGTAATAACAACACAAAGTGAAAGTACTGTAAAAAGTAAGGTTTCTGGTACATTTAGGATATTAGATACTATTTACCAGCTACGAGAAGATTTAGCTGTGGAATATAAAAATATAAAGATTCGATATTATAACCTTCATTTTTATTTATATCTCAAACAGAGAATATTAGATGCTATCAAAAGTAAAAAAAAGATAGACTATACAGTATTAATTCTTAAAAACATGAATGATAATGAAATAGAGGATATTTATAAAATAGTTAAGGAAAAAGCAGGTAAAAAAGTTGAAACTTTATATACATTGAAAAAAGATATATCAGAATTAAAAAAAGAAACTATAGATTTATTTGATATTATTCTTTAAATAATCTAAACAGACTAAATAAATATCTAAATATCATATTTGGCTTCTCCTAATTTAATACTATATAACAATGTACTATATAATACATTTACTGTCTTATTATATTTTGTTTTAAATATCATTTATCTTGTTGATTTACATATACTTAAAAGTCAGTATATGAAAATATTGAATGAATATATTTATTTGTCCTTTCAAGCCAATGTACTATTAAAAGATTACAACTGAAATGCTAAAATTATTTATTTATATACTTGTTTCAATACTTTCTTTGATTAATTTATATGGGAACTAAGAATAAATGATACATGATTATGATTATTCACATGGTTATATACATAAATGGGTATATTGTGGTGTAATAGAATTTCATGAAGAAATACTAAAAATTATTAAAGTTAGTCTAAAATAATTTCTGCAAATTCTACAAACCTTAGATAATTATTTTTCTTTAATAAACTAAAACTTAAGGATTTAACTTATAATAAAGATTTGTATAGCTTGGTAACTTTCTGTAAGTTCAGCAGTAGATTATAAAATAATAAGTTGAAAATAGTAGTAGAAACAAAGATGTGTAGAAAAATAATATTAATATTATTATTGTGTTTGAACGTGATTGAAATTATATTTATATCCTCGTATCATTAACAGCCTATTATATTTCAATTCAATATTTCTTTAAACAATACATTTTCTATATTATTCTTTGAAAATAAGTTAATTCATATTTTAAAGGTTTACAAATGATTGATAACATAAGTGTAGGTATACCATATACTCTTTATGAGTTTAATAAATTAAAAAATAGCAGTATTTATAAATGGAACAAAGATAAAATTAGAAAAAGTGGAAAACCAATATATGTAAAAGGTAAATATGTAAGTAGAGATACGATAATTTTTAGATTACAAATTGAAAATATTACTGTAAGATACTATAATACATCTGAAATGATGTATATTTCAGGTTCATGGGCTAAATTATGGAAAGGAAATAATATAGAGACTTTAACCATAATTGACACTATCAAGACTTTTTTCAAGATTGTCGACAAGTCAGGTGTTCATATATATAATAATAAATTAAGTTCTATTGAGTTTGGAGTAAATTTATTTTTGGAAAAGGAAGTGAAAGAATACAATAATCTAATTGTTGGATATAAAAAAAGTGCATATAAAGAAGATTCTATGGCTAACAGAACGTCTTTATATTATAAGACTAAAAATAATCAAGTATTACTTTATGATAAATTAGCTGAAGTCAAAGCAAGGAATAAATTAACTTATTCAGATTATGAAACTGATATAAGTGATTATGAGGGTAAGAATATTCTTAGATTTGAAATAAAAGTAAAAAAGTCATTGAACAAATACTTTAAAGAGACAGAATATTATAATAAGTATATCTATGTTAATGATTTGCTATATCCAGAGTTTTGGAATATTATGATTGATAAGTTAGTTGATGTTTTTAAGAATGAACTTTTATATTTCACTGATTATACTGCGAATGCTGAAATACGAACCCAAAAAGATTTAATAAATTACTTTCTTGTTTTAGGTAAGCATTACCATGAATCAAAGAAAATGAAGTTAAATATAAAATTAGATAAGAAAAAAAATAAATCTTCAATATCAACTATTATTCAAAGAATGAAGAAGAAATATAATTCAATAGCCAAGTTAGAATCTAGTACAAAACATCCATTAATTGAAGAATTACATAGTGTATTTGATAAAGAAATTTTAAAACTTAGGGAGATGGTGGAAGCCTTTTATGATGATTTTAATGCTACATTAAATATTAATGATGATTTTCCAGATGAACTATAAGTTTAGTATTGAAATATTGATTATTTGTTAATATCAATCTAAAAGTTATAAGTTTAAATCTAAAAATATTAATCTCTATTTTAAAAGTGTGTAAAAAAATACACACTTTTATTTCATAACACGATAACCGTGTAAACCATACACATAATATATGTAATTTTTATACTACTACTAAAAATACTACCAAAACTACTACTAAAGTAGTAGTAAGAAATAAATAATAATTGTGGAGTGTACCCAAAAAGCTGGACACCAAGTTAAGCCACTACGAACTTTTCGTAATCATGTGGAGACATATAGTTAATTGTCGAGTGTAATCTTTTTCTATTGTAGAATATTTC
>Ga0209692_10002290_pt1 | contig 21641 bp, 20 predicted proteins | sample tdDd472_FD_187129 | JGI IMG/M metagenome (GOLD analysis project Ga0209692, IMG submission 187129) | Marine sediment microbial communities from the Atlantic coast under amendment with organic carbon and nitrate - tdDd47.2 (SPAdes)... | ecosystem: Environmental > Aquatic > Marine > Coastal >... | reverse complement strand
ACGGCCATCCGTACGGACATGCCATGGCATGTCCTCACGTTCCCCACATAAAAATCAATTCAGCAAACCCATTCCCGGATCCATTTCCACCATTATAGGGCAATTTAAATCCACATTAACCCGATGGTGCAGAACAAATGAATTTTATCATTTCGCCTGGCAATCCAGATTTTACGATCACATCATCCGCAACGATGCATCTTTCGATCGCATTACAGAATACATTAAAAATAATCCTGCCAATTGGGCGTACGGTCACGACATGTCGTGACCTTTTTTTGAAATAATGCAAATTGGATCTGATTCGTACGGCCACGCCATAAATTATCGTACGGACATGCCATGGCATGACCCTACAAAAATCCCCCAAAAATAATTTCGGGGGATTTCACATTTATTAATCAATCGTACGGACATGCCATGAATTATCGTACGGTCACGACATGCCATTCGTACGGACATGCCATTCGTACGGTCACGACATGTCGTGACCCTACATTTCATCTACCAATTCTTCCGATTCCTCGGTAGATGCTTTAGGGCTATGAGCAGGAAATTTGAACCATTTTAAAAAATCTTCATCCTCTTCGTAAATAATACGGGCAGCTTTAAAATAAACCGACAGCTTCTCGTACAAAGAATTTAGGGCTATTGTGCGATCTTCCGTTGCACGATTACGATTCAGGATGCATTCCGATTGCTCATCCATATATGTTTTTAGCTGGTCGCGGTGGTTTAGAATTTGGGTGAAGGTCTCCTCGGTCCAGCCGTTGGCTATCAATCTGTCTTTGTACTTATCCGAAATCATGTGGAAATCGGTAAGGAAGATGTACATCAATTTTCCACTACGGCGGGCATCGTCGTAGTCGTTAAAGCCAAACTGATTCCACACTTTTTTATCGTTTGGGAATGCCAGTTCGATATCGAACTTACGACGTTGGAAAAATTTACTACAGGCTGCCAATTCCGTGTTTACATTCTCGGTAGCTTTCGCCTGAATGTCGATATAGGTATTATCCGAAGAGATATTGCTTGCTGTTTCGAACAAGCTTTCCAGTTCGACTAGCTTCTCGGGAATAAAGTGGGGCGAGAAAGCAATAAAATCACCATGCTTGTCCTTGATGATGTTAATTCTTTGTCCTGAAAAAATAATAAAATTAGCATCGCTACCATTGTAAGCTCTTGTTTGTCCCATAGTCATAAGTTTATATTTAAGAATTACTATATGAAAATTAATGGGCTTTTTGGAAATATGCAATAAAAACGCAAGGAATTAATATGTTAATACTTGTTAAATATTATACACGCCTTGTAAATACTAGTTGTCTGTGAGTTATTGTTTTTATTTATCAAAAACCGAACTTTTATTTATTAAAACTATGTGAAATAGATAAAACCCACTAAAAACATCTAAAACACTGACCCTCTAGCGTTTTGTTGGAATGGGTATGCATGCTTAGGTGATAGTTTTATGCTGAGTACTTACTACTTTACACGCATCCTTACATTTCTGAGAGCAGAAGGTGAATAGTTAAGATTTGGCGCCACAAGTTTAAGAGCTAAGACACGATTTTGTTAAGCCGCGACAATATTTTGCAGCTTTCCGATACAAGCTAATCAATTGTTGGGACAAGCCAAAGGTTTGATGTCGAAAGCCAATGCCTTGTCGGTACAAGCCAAGCTCTTGTCGTTGCATCCCAGAGGATTGTTGGTACACGCCAGAGGCTTGTCGCCACATCCCAAAGGCTTGCCGACGCTTCCCAGTGGCTTGTCGCCACACCTTTGCAATGCCGCGCCGCTTACAAGCCATTGGCTTGCCTCGGAATGGAATAAACCTGTGACAACAAAAAGTAAAGCTGTGGGAACAATAAATAAAGTAGAGGCGGAAAGAGGTAAAGATTTGGCGACAAAGCATAAACTAGCCCAAACGAAGAATAGAATTTGTAAATTGCCAATAAAGCAATGACGAACAATGGCAGACGTTCACGAACCTAAAATACGATCCTACAATATGTCGCAAATAAAAGCGAAAAACACCAAACCCGAGTTGGTGGTGAGGAAATTTTTGTTTGCCAATGGTTTTCGTTACCGACTAAACCAAAAAGACCTGCCGGGCAAACCCGATATTGTTTTAAAGAAATACAAAACTGCAATTTTTGTAAATGGCTGCTTTTGGCACGGACACAAAGGCTGTAAGTATTTTGTTTTGCCCAAAACAAGAACCGAATGGTGGCTGCAAAAAATTAAAGGAACCCAAAAGCGCGACCGCAAAGCCGAAATTGAACTTAACATACTAGGCTGGCGTGTAATTAGCATTTGGGAGTGTGAGTTAAAAACGAAAAAGAGAGAGCAAACCCTCAATAAGCTCATATCCAAATTGCTCTAAAATTTACATTATTTATTATCAATAAACATTGTGAATGTGACTTATAGTCCGTTGACTTATAAGTCACATATTGGTACGTTTATGCCTTATGATTTTACAAGAACAATTTGGTAAGCGTGTACGAGAACTTCGTCTTGCAAAGGGACTTAGTCAGGAAGCTCTTGCCTTAAAGGCAGAACTTGATAGAACCTATATGACGGGAATAGAGAATGGGAAGCGTAATGTTTCCATTCAGAATATAGGGAAGGTTATTGCTGCCTTAGAGATTTCAATTCAAGATTTTTTTACAACAGATTTATTTGAGGGGATAGATGAATAAGTATTCAGAACTTAGAGAGGAATTAGGTTTCGTTAAAGCGAAACAATATGATGAAAGGAATGCCATATTAACGCATTACTTGCAAACGGTAGAAGATGAAGGTTATTCAGAATATAAAAAAGCAGCAGAAAAAATTATTGAAGAGAATAAAGAGTTCCAAAATGGGCATTCACTTAAATTGCCATTTGATTTTGATGTCCCTTTTCCACCCCCAATAGATCCAAAATTTAAATTTATTGACTTGTTTGCTGGTATTGGAGGATTTAGAATTGCGATGCAAGCGCTAGGAGGTAAATGTGTTTTCTCAAGTGAGTGGAATGAATATTCAAAGAAAACCTATGAACTAAATTTTGGAGAAGTTCCTTTTGGTGATATTACAAAACAAGAAACAAAGAATTTTATTCCTAAAGATTTTGATGTATTGTGCGCTGGATTTCCTTGTCAAGCCTTTTCAATTGCAGGTAAAAGAGGTGGTTTTGAAGATACACGTGGGACACTATTTTTTGATGTTGCCGAAGTAATACAAAAACACCAACCTAAGGCTTTCTTTTTGGAGAATGTTAAAGGCTTAAGAAGCCATGATAAAGGAAAAACATTAAGAACGATCCTTAATGTATTAAGAAATGATTTAGGGTATTTTGTTCCTGAACCAGAGATATTGAATGCAAAAAATTTTGGTGTTCCTCAAAACAGAGAAAGAATTTTTATTGTCGGATTTCACCCTGATACAAATATTAAGGAATTTGAGTATCCAAAACCAATTAGGGAAAAAAAGACTATTAGTGATATTATCGAAAAGGAAGAAGTTTCTGTAAAATATTACTTGTCTACACAATATCTTCAAACTCTTAGAGATCATAAAGCACGTCATGCTAATAAAGGTAATGGATTTGGATATGAAATTATTCCTCAAGATGGAATTGCAAATGCTGTTGTGTGCGGTGGAATGGGAAGAGAAAGAAACTTAATTTATGATCATAGACTCACCAATTTTACTCCTGTAACAAAAATTAAAGGAGAGGTAAATAGGGAAGGAATAAGGAAGATGACGCCTAAAGAATGGATCAAATTACAGGGGTTTCCAAAAGGATTTACTGTTGAAGTATCAGATGTTCAAGCGTACAAACAACTTGGAAATTCGGTAGCTGTACCAGCAATTCAGGCAACAGCCAAACAACTACTAAAATATTTAATGAAATAATAATAATAAGTGTATCAAGAGGAGATTGATTGTTGGTTAAGAAGATACCTGTAACTAAAATGTATGCTTAGAGGAAATAAAGGAGAATGGAGCGAACCGTATGTGTTGTTAAAATTATTAGCAGATGGAAAACTTCATATTGGAGATAAAAACTTTAATAAAATTGAAGAATTATTTTATCCGATAATAAAGGTTCTTAGACATGAAAAAGATCGTGTGTTAGATTTTTCCTATGATGATAAACTCGTGGTTATTGTTGATGAGGATACAATAATTAAGATTCCAATAATAGAGTTTGCAAAAAATGCCAAGAAATGTTTCGAGGAAATATCAGCAGCAAAACATTCAAAAGGTGCTTTTTCGCTAATAGAGATTGAGGCATTTTTAGAATCAATATCAGTAGGGACATTGAAAGCAAAGTCAAAACTGAAAAATGATATAACCATTCAAATTAATGATCCAAAAACCTTTTTGGCTCCAGCTTTAGGATTTAGTGTTAAGTCACAATTGGGTAAAGCTTCAACATTAGTTAATGCAAGTGGTGCAACCAGATTCACTTATAAATTAGTAGGTAACAACTTGTCATCAAAGCAAATTGATGAGATTGAATCCATTAAGGCGTATTCTGATAAAATAAAGAAAATTAGAGAGTATGGATCAGAGCTACAATTTGATTGTGTAGAGCATGAAATATTTAAATCTAATTTACAAACCATCGATTATAATTTCGACAAAATTTTAGGAGAGCTTCTGCTATTATTTTTTAGTAATGGAAAAAAGGAGATAAAAAATACAGTCCCAAATTTTGTTGATGTTATAACAGATCAAAATCCTGTTGGATATAATTTGAATGTTAATTCAAGCATGTATGAATTAATGATGAGGAGATTTCTTACAGATTATGCTTTAGGGATGAGAGCTGCTGAAGTTTGGAAAAGAGAATACCAAGCTACAGGTGGTTATTTAGTGGTTAGAAAAGATGGGGAGATAGTTTGTTATCACTTCTATTTTGCTCAGAGCTTCGAGGAATATTTATACCAAAACACAAAGTTTGAAACTCCAGACAGTGGTAAGTTAGATTTTGGTAGAATATATGACGAGGAAGGAGTTCAAAAAATCAAGTTGAATTTACAAATCCGATTTACTAAATAATGAGCTTGCATACAGATTTAGAAGTTGCTTCGAGAATGAGATCTCGGGGAGTGTTTAAAAAATTTATAGAGTATATTAGATTTCCTCACTTAAAAAATTTTGAAGATAACCTTAGAATTAACTTTAACTCTCCAATAACTTTTTTAGTAGGTCCTAATGGTACAGGGAAAAGTTCAATTTTGCAAGCATTATATGGTTGTCCTGAAGGAAAAAGTTTGGGGAACTACTGGTTTAATACTCAATTAGACCCAATTTCAGACAAACATTTTTTTATTTACTCATATATAACTGAGAAAACAAATACTCAGGTCGAGGTTATTAAACAAAGAGTACATGATCCATCAAATCCAGATTATTGGGAGCCAGCTAGACCAAATAAAAAGTTTGGAATGAAAGAAGTTCCTATTAATGCAGATCCAGATGAAGCTCATAAAACAAGATGGAAATTATTGGAAAGAGAAGTGTTGTATTTGGATTTCCGTTATGAATTGAGTGCATATGATAAGTATTTCTATTTCGGAGAGAGACCAAATACAGTTACAATGAAAACTAAGCAGGATCTTATTCGTAGATATGCTGCAAGGTTGGCACAATCATATTCTAAAAATTGTGAGACAAGTTTTAGATCTTTAAAAGCTAGCAAACCTATATCACTTGGAAATGAAGAGTTAAAAATAATTTCTGAAATCCTGGGGAAGAATTATAAAGAAGCAAAATTACTGGTACACAACTATTATAAACGAATGGGAGGTCATTCAGTTTATTACAAAACAAAGAATAATCAAAACTATTCTGAGGCTTTTGCAGGGAGTGGAGAAATAGCTGTTGTGAAATTGATACATGAAATATATAATGCAAATAATTACACATTGGTACTTCTTGATGAACCCGAAACATCTTTGCATCCTGCAGCTCAGAAGAAATTAATAAAATTCTTAATTAATCAGATTGTAAAGAAAAAGTTACAGGTAGTCGTTTCGACACATTCATCAGATCTGATTGAAAATATGCCCAAAGAATCGATAAAAGTACTTTATGAAAGAGAAGATAATAGTAAGGTTGATGTAATTGAAAATGTTTTACCTCAAGAAGCATTCTATCATATAGGGCATTCTTTATCAAACAAAACACAGCTAATTGTTGAAGACAAGTTGGCAAAACTTATTCTTGAAAGATCGATTTTAAAATATGGTGGAGAAGCATTAGCTAACTTGTTTGAAGTAAAGTTCTTTCCAGGAGGTGAAACTCGGTTAAAATTAGATTTTTTGCCTACATATAGTCGGGATGGTAATAAAACACATTTTATCATTTTTGATGGTGACATGAAGGTTGATAAAGTAGAGGTTGGAGATTTATCAGATAATCAGAAAAATGAAGAATATTTGGGGCAGATTATTACAAATATTTTAAAGATGGATTGTAAAAGAATATCTTTTGCACAGGATAGTGGTAGGTCAGAACAAAAGATTGAACAAATGCTGAGTTTGATTAAGTTTCATAAGGAACGTGTGTTCTACTTGCCTAAATCCATTCCAGAAAAAATTATTTGGAGCAAAAAGGTATTAAAGAAAACGGATTTAAGTCGGAAGGAGAAGGAAGAAATATTAGAAGTGCTTGAGGACAAAGAAGCTAATGATACCACAATCTATAAGGAAGTCTTTAGGTTAGTTGCAAAATATATGTTTGATGATGAAACAGCAAGAGGAATTGAACAAGCTCATAATTATTTTCTAAGGAGATGGATTAAAAAAGATAAAAAATCTAACAGGGAAATAAATAGCATCATTGAAACAATTACGACGAAATTTGACGTAGAAACTTTATAGTAATAATATAGGAAAAGCACTCAAAAAAGACGCTTTTCTAGTATCTCCATAAAAAACAAAGGGCAAGCCGAAAGCCTGCCCTTAACTATGCCTTATTATCGAACTTTAAAAGTTCAATTTAAATACGATCAAATCGGTTTTATCTCCCAATCGAGTGGCGCTAATGGCTACAGAATTGCCATCGAAAACTGTGATATCATTCAGTTGAACGCCTTGTGGAAGGCTGAATTCTTTTTCACTTTTCACATTGCCCAACTCATCAATATGTACCAGCTTAATTTTGGTATCGTAGGTGCCTGCAAGTACAAAACTCTTATCGGCTAAAGCCACAAGATGCTCGGGCATGCCTTCGCCCAAAAGATTTAGTGGTGTTTCCCAAAGCTTTTTACCAGAGCTGTCGTAAGCAGTAGCAAAGGCTCCATTCGCACTTGCACCTGCAAAGAGAACTTGCTTGTTGGCATTTAGACCAATGGCAGTGGCTTCCTGATTCTCGGGCAATAAAACATCCCATTGTAAATAACCAGCCTCATCGATAGCAAAAATCCACTTTCCGGCTGCAGCAAAAGCAGTGTTCGAAGCATCGTGGCTAGCCAAAGCATACACCTTACCCTTATTGGTATACTTGCGCGACCATAGTTTTTTACCATTGGCATTTAGCTTCACCAGGGCAGGAGTAGACAAGCTGTCTTCGGCATTATTGATATAGCCAGCAAGTAATATTTTATTATCAGGGTAGACTACAAAATCGAGTGCCTCATCCATATTCACTTTCTGGTTGAATACATTTTGTCCGTTGGCATCTAACTTGTAAATCCAAGCCTGACCTTTTAAACTATCAAGAATTGCATTGGTAATCCCTGCCACATAAATTTCGTTCTGAGCACTCACGCTCACCTTATTCACCAGATCATCGAAGCGATTTCCCAAGGTCTTGTTCCAGAGCATTTTTCCATTGGCATCTAAGCTCAAAATCCAGGAGTCGAATAGCTCACCCTCTGCTTTTTGTGTAGCCGAAACAACCACCAATTCTCCATTGGGACGTTTGGCAATTCCCCCACCAAAATCGTTTAACTGTTGGTTGTCGAATCCTTTTACAAAGAGGTAATTTTCCTCTGGAAAATCGCTAAGGATCTCTTCGCCCAGTATCGTAGCTTTCAAATTAAAAATATCGATGTACTGTTTTCCTTCGGGGTATAAAGACACAAACTTGTTATAAGCCTCAACGCTTTCTACACGTTTAGCCCATTCAAAAAGCAATTGCTTTCTTAAAACTTTAGCCGCAGCTATTTTTGTTGAAAAAGGAAAGTCTGCTATAAAACTGTCGATAGCTTCAAGTGTCTTTTTCTCCGATGCCTCTTTAAATGCCATGTCAGCCATTCGTTTCTTCGCCTCTTTAACTTGCTGCGCCTCTGGATAATTTTGCACAAAATTGCGCAAGTCGCTTAAGGTACCTTTACTTATGGCACTTTTATAAGCCAAGCTGTTTCGAATTTTTGTGGCAATGCTAAGCTGAGCCGATTCGGGATAATCTTTTAAGAATTGATTGAAAGCGGCTATGGTATTTTGCTTCTCTGCCACGCGAAATTTAATGTAGCTTAAAATATGCGACACATTGGTGTAGTATTTCGAATCTTGAAATTCTTTTAAAAATCGCTTTGCATGATCGGCATTGTTCTCCTCCCTCACGAATTTTATCAACTTGTCTTCGAGGTATTGATATTCCCAATCCATGTTTTTAGCTATGGGTCTGTTTTTACGATTCTTGTCTTGTCTGTAAAACAACTCATTTAAAATTTCTTTATCGTTAGCAGTAAACTGAGATTGCTTATCATACGCTTTCTGAAAATATTTTAAGGCATGAAAGTAATCTTTACCCGAATAGGTATCGAAAGCGTAAACGGCAGCTAGTCCTATGTTTACCATTGGCGATTCAGGTTCTTCCGCTAAAATTTTCTCGAAATTGATTTTCGCCTTAGTCAATTCTTTATCAATATCCTCTTGCTCCCGAGCTTCCATGCCTTTAAACAAAGAGCTGTTGTATATCCTTTTCGGATTTTGTGCCAAACTAACCAAAGAGATTAGCAGAAATAAGATGAGTATATTTAGTTTTCTTGAATTCATAAGTAGGGGCTTATTTTTTTAATACTAAAAATTCCACGCGGCGATTTTTCGAGCGACCGTCAACGCTTTGGTTGGTATCTAAAGGTCTTGAATCTCCGTAGCCAAGCGCTTTCATTCTGTTCGCATCTATTCCTTTACTTACAAGGTAGTTCACTACCGACTCGGCACGTCGCTGACTTAAACCCTCATTCAATTCATCGGACCCTTTATTATCGGTATGTCCGCTAATCTGAATTTGACTAACGATTCCTTCTTGTAAGAAATTGGCAACCTTGTCGAGCTCTTCAAAAGAGGTGGGTAGCAGAGTACTTTTGTTGGTCTCAAAAAAGATATTGTCAAGAATAAGAGCAGCACCTTCTTCAATTTTTCTTAGCTCTTCGGTAAACACATCTTCAGGCAATTCAGGCTCGATAAAAGTAATGCTTCCTTGCGAGTGGCAATTGTTTTGGTCACTTACGTGATAAGTGTATGTACCAGCTTTTAAATTGCTAAGTTTTTTTGTGTCTTTGATTCCATTGCTCCAATCAATATAATATGGAGGCTGTCCGCCAGATATATCTAAATGAATGACACCATCGTTTATAATTTTGGTAATTTGACCCGTTACCGGATTTTTACCTCCAGTATAAGAGGAATCAATCACTACGGTTTCTAATCCTTTCGGAACACATGCGCAGGCAGAGCAATCCACTAAGGGGCGAATCTCAAAATCGTCGAAAAAGTAGTAAGCGTAGGCTTTGCCTTTTTTGTTTTTGGTATCGCGACCCGTTACCACATAGTTGGTGTTTTCGTAATTCTTAAAGTTTCCTACAACAAAGAATTCCTCACCACCTTTGGCAGTATATACCTGGCAGAACTGAACCCATTCTTCGGTATTGTCTAAAAACAATCCTTCTTTATTGCTTAGGTCCGCTCTTAAATTTAGATAGGTTTTATTGCCGTTGGCTATTTTTGTTTCGGTAAAGTGTAAGCCCAACTGATCAACCGCAAACTTACTTCCCGATGCCAATTTGTACCAAAAGGAAACGCAATATTTTTGATCCGGAATCATAGGACGATTTAGAGTGCCTTGAATATATTCCCTGAAATTGCGATTGCTTCCACTTAGAATTGCACCCATATAGCCTTTGCCTGATTTTGCTTTGCTGTAGCCTGCAAAATTATCAGGCACTTTTACTTCCCGGGCGCCACATTCGTTAAAATAATCGGGAGTGGTAAAGCTTGGATAAGTCCAATCCGGAATCAACTTATGAGTTTTATTCATAGAGGTGTATCCCTGAGGACATTTTACAAACTTTTCGAAACTAGGATTAAGTACCATATTTTCTTCCTGGGCAGATGAGCCAAACCAGGTAATCATAGCACTCAACAGGATGAGATACTTTAAGTAGATGTTCTTCATTATAAGTAAAGTTATAGTTTAGTGATCATCCTCCAATAATATTCTGCAAATTCTCAATGCTTATGTCTATTCATGGAGGCTTGTCAATGAGGAAAACAGGAGAAATGGATTGTTTTAAAAGATTCAAAACGATAATCATACGCCTAAATTCCTCCGATCATTTCAAATGTATTAACAAACATATTCTAAACAAAATTATTAAGCATATTTATTTGTTTATTCATATCCCCCCTGATGAATCAGGGGGCAATTCATAATCAGAGGGCAATTCAAAATCTGGAGATAATTCATGAATTGCCTCTGAATTGTCTTTGAATTGCCTCGGGTTTTAACCCGAGGATAATAAATTTGCAATGTTCTGTTCAATTGGTTAATTTCCTATTGCCTAAATATGAACAATATGCCACATGTAAAAGTGTATATCCATTTTGTTTGGAGCACCAAATACAGAGAACCTTTTCTTGAAACTCCAGAATTAAGAAAAAAGATGTGGGACCACATTAGAAAGAATTCAATGGACAAAGGAATTCATATCGATTTTATAAATGGGTATAAAGATCATTGTCATTGTTTGGTATCATTGGGAAGTGATCAAACTCTGAGTAAAATTATGAGAATGATAAAGGGAGAATCATCACATTGGATCAATAAACATGTATTCGAAAAACCATTGTTTCAATGGCAAGAAGAATATTATGCAGTCTCTGTAAGCCAATCTATATTGAATAAGGTCAGGGATTACATCAAGAATCAGGAGATTCATCACAGCCACAAATCATTTGATGAAGAGGAGAATGAAATGATTGAGAAATTTGGTTTTGTGAAATATTCCAAATCATAGAATTGGGCTAAAGCCCTGTTTTTATCTATTCATATCCTCCAGATGAATCTGGAGGGAATTCAAATCTGAAGACAACTCATGAATTGCCTCTGAATTGCCTCGGGCTTCAGCCCGAGGACTAAATAATGTTTTAAAACATCTATCTGAATTTATTCTAAATACAAACTGCATAAAACGATGAGATTATCTTTTTCTATTAAATGTTCTACAACGTTTGCATAATGGGGTATTCAGAGCTTCAACTCTTAAAATCCTGTAATGCGCAATCTTGGCGGTTAAACATAACGAGATTGATAAGATCTTAGATTTCATATATTTATTCAGTAGTTAATACTTGAACTCAAATAATAAATCTATGAAACGTCCGTGCCTAAAGGAATAAAGAACTCTCAAATGAGTTGAATCTTTAGTCATCGGAATGTTCCATCTGGTACGAAATCAAAAACCAATTATAACAGATGAACACGGCGAAAAAAAACGACAAGTCCCGAAGAAGATTCCTGCAAAATTTGGGAATGGCAGGAGCCAGTGCCGTTGCCGGATCTGCCTTACTACTACAAGGCTGTTCCGATTCAGGCAAAGCCAGCGGCAACAAGGTAAAAGTACTCACCCCCGACAACAAATTGGTAGAAGTTGATGTTGCTCACCTAAAGCCCGGTGACAAAATTCAGGATCTAACTTATCTGCAAAAGCGGGGTCGCGAAGGAATCCCTGGAAAGAAATTTGTGATGGTGGTAGATTTGGCAAAATGTAAGAATGCACGCAAGTGCATGAAGGCTTGCCAAAGCGCTCACCAATTGAAACCGGAAATGCACCATATCAATGTATTGGAAATGGAAGATCCGGTAAAGAACACCTCTTATTGGATGCCAAAAACCTGTCAGCATTGCGACAACCCACCATGTGTGTCGGTTTGTCCTGTTGATGCAACTTTCAAGCGACAAGACGGAATTGTATTGATCGACAACGAGCGTTGTATTGGTTGTAGATTCTGTGTGGCAGCCTGTCCTTACTCGGCACGTACTTTCAATTGGACCGAACCTAAAAATTCCGATCAGTTTGCCGATGAGGTTTACGATATGGAACTAAACGTACCTCAGAAGAAAGGAACAGTTACCAAGTGTGCTTTCTCGGCTGACCGTTTGCGCGAAGGAAAATTGCCTTACTGTGTATCGGCTTGTCCGAATGGAGTGTACTACTTCGGCGATCAGAACGAGGATTTGGTCACTAACGGTACCACCCGAAAAACAGTTCGCTTAAGTGCCCTTCTCGACGAGAATGCGGCTTACACCTTAATGCCTGAGCTGGGAACCAAACCAAGCGTTTACTATTTGCCTCCAAGAGAGAGTGAGGGATAAGTTTGAGGTTGATACACCCCTCTGTCCTATCGGACATCTCCCCTAGAAGGGGAGAATGAAAGGATTGAGAGAAGGCTCATTAGAAGTTACATCAGATAAAGTTGAAGTCTTTCCCTTATAGGGAAAGTGCCGATAGGCGAAAGGGTGTTCTTCTAAAGAAGCAAAAGGGTGTATGATAAAACAATAAACCATTGACTAATTACTAATGACTATTTCCTATGAATGAAACGATAACAAAAGAGCTGAGCGAATCGCAAATCGATCAGGATCTTTTAAAAAATGTGAACTGGGGAGGCAAATTCAAGCTATGGCTTGGCTTTCTTGCGGTCTCACTTATAATTTGTTTGTACTACTATTATCTACAATTGTCAAACGGATTGGGCGTAACGGGTCTTCACGACTATGTATCCTGGGGCATCTACATTTCCAATTTTGTATTTTTTGTGGCAACCTCTTTAATTGGTATGCTTATTTCCTCGGTTCTGGGACTGATGAATGTGCATTGGGTAAAACCTTTGGCTCGTATTGCCGAGCTGGTTGCAGTAGCCTTTGCCATGGTGGCAGGATTGATCATTATTACCGATATGGGTAGACCAGACCGATTGCTAAATGTATTTATGCACGGTAGGGTACAATCACCAATTGTTTGGGATATCGCAGTAGTGGTTACCTATGTTGCCATTAGTGCTCTGTTGTTTTACATTCCTATGTTGCCCGATATTGCGCTTTGTCGCGATAAGCTGAAAGATGTTCCGAAGTGGCAGCAGAAAATGTATAAGATTCTGGCACTGGGCTGGAGCGGAAAAGCGAAGCAATTTAAGATCATGCACAACTACACGCGTATCTTATTAATCCTGATTATTCCAATCGCCTTATCCATACATACGGTTACCTCCTGGCTGTTTGCCATGACCCTTCGTTCGGGTTGGGATTCGCCAATATTCGGTCCTTACTTTGTATCGGGCGCCTTTGTGGCGGGTTGTGCAGCGGTAATCATTGCCATGTATTTCTTCCGTAACAATTTCAAGCTGAAGGATTACATTACCGTGGATCATTTCGATCGCATGGGTAGATTATTGGTGCTGGTTGCCTTGGTGTATGTGTATTTCAATATCAATGAAATTATCGTGCCCGGATACAAGGCAAATACTGCCGATGCCAAGCACGTACACGAAATGTTATATGGACACGAATCGGTAATGTTCTGGCTGGTACAGCTGGGCGGATTGGTAATCCCTTTCCTTCTGATCTTGTTCCGACCTATGCGTAGACCTTTGCCATTGGCTCTTATCTCCATTATCATTTTGGCAGGTGCATGGTTCAAGAGAGTATTAATCGTGGTTCCTACACAGCTAACTCCTTACTATCCTATTCAGAATGTTCCTGAGGGTTGGACAGGTTATACACCTACTACTCCAGAAATTGCCGTTACGGTGGCTTCCTTCATAATTGTACTGATTATTATGACGGTTTTAGCCAAGCTGTTCCCGATAATACCGGTTTGGGAAGTAAAAGAGGAAATTAACCACAATAAGAAATAGCACGATGAAGAATACGAAACGATATAGATTGATCATTCTGTTCTGCCTTTGCTTTTTGGCTGTGGCAAATGTGAATGCTCAAAGCGATTGGCAAGTTCCTGCCAAAGAAAATGAGAACCTAAGTCCTTTCCTTTTTGATGACGATATGATTCTGGAGGGAAGAATCTCTTACGAAAACTCTTGTACGTCTTGTCATGGTACGCCGGGTCAGGATGATTATACGCCAATGGCACCAAGTTCGGGTGATCCTGCTTCGGATCAGTTCCAATTGCAAACCGATGGGGCATTGTTCCATAAAATTAAAGCAGGTCGTGGTACCATGCCTAAGTTCGAAGATGCTTTCGCAGATGACGAATTGTGGAATCTGATTGCTTACATCCGTAGTTTTAACAAAGACTATAAGCAAGAGCTGCCTGATATGGAAGGTGTTGTGATTCCTGAATATACCATGACCCTTAGCTTTGATGATAATGTGGACAAGTTGGTGGTTAAAGTGTTTGCAGAAGAACAGCCACAGCCAGAGGTAAGCGTTGCTGCTTATGTAATGGGAACATTTGGTAAATATCTGTTGGGCAAAGCACAAACCAACGATTTAGGTATTGCTTATATTGATGTTGATGCTACTATGCCTGGCGACGAAGAAGGAAAATTGAGTGTAATGGTAAAAGCTACCAAAGGATTTGCCAGAGCAAAGAAAGACGAAATGCTCACCATGGTTCAGCCTACTGTTCGCAAATCAGCCATCGAAGGACGTCACCTATGGAGTACCGATAAAATGGCTCCGGTTTGGTTGAAGGTAAGTTTCTTCATCACCGTATTTGGTGTGTGGTTCGTACTGCTCTTTATTGTAATTGGCTTGCGAGGAATCAATAAAGCCAATAAGGAGGAGGCATAGTCTTAAAATTAACTATTGCTCCTAACACCCCTCTCCCTGTCGGGATCTCCCCTAAAAAGGGAGAATGGTAAAAACAAGGAGTCTTTCCCTCCTAGGGAAAGTGCCGATAGGCGAAAGGGTGAATAAAGAGTTTTTAAGTAATAGAATTAGAAATATATAACATTCAAAATATATGAAACTAGCAAGGCGTGATTTTTTAAAGAGTTCGGCGGCTATAGCAGCAGCAACAGCGGTTGGCGTTGCCATTCCTGAAACTCTTAAAGCAGAAGCTCGCGAAGCCGAACAAGGCTGGTCGTGGGACAAGGCTGTATGCCGATTTTGTGGTACCGGTTGTGGTATCATGATTGCCACCAAAGATGATAAAATACTTGCTGTAAAAGGAGATCCATTGGCGCCTGTAAACCGTGGATTGAATTGTATCAAAGGCTATTTTAATGCCAAAATAATGTACGGTGCCGACCGTTTGAAGAAACCATTGCTTCGTATGAATGAAAATGGGGAATTCGACAAAAACGGAAAATTTAAAACCATAAGCTGGGAACGTGCCTTCGACGAAATGGAGAAGCACATGAAGTCGGCAATGAAGGAATTGGGACCAACTGGTATTGGTATCTTCAGTTCGGGTCAGTATACCATTATGGAAGGATATGCTGCATCAAAATTGATGAAGGCAGGTTTCCGTTCACATAACATCGACCCAAATGCCCGTCACTGTATGGCATCGGCTGTGGTTGCATTTATTCAGGCTTTCGGTATCGATGAGCCGGCAGGGAACTACGACGATATGGAAATTACCGATACCGTTGTTACCTGGGGAGCCAATATGGCGGAGATGCACCCGATTCTATGGTCGAGAATTACCGAAAATAAGTTGAGTCATCCGGAAAGAACTAAGGTGATTAACTTGTCAACTTATACCAATCGTACCTCCGATTTGGCAGATATTGAAATCATTTTCAAGCCAAATACCGATCTGGCAATCTGGAATTATATTGCTCACGAAATTGTTTACAATCAGCCAGAGGCTATCGATTGGGATTTTGTAAAGAAATATACCGTATTCGCAACTGGTTTTGTGGATATAGGATACGGAATGCGTACGCCTGATCATCCTAAATTTACCGATAAGGAAATTGAAACGGTGAAGCATGAAGTCGCGAAGAAGCTAACTGCTGACGAGGGAAAAGCTCTATCGTACTTGGGTTACAAGGAAGGTGATGTAATGGAAATGACTCATCGCAATAAGGCGGTAAATCACTGGATCATTCAGTACGAAGAATTTAAGAAAGCATTGAAGGCTTATGATTTGGATTATGTAGCTCAAGTTGCCAAAGGTGATCCTGATGAGTCAATTGAAGATTTTAAGAAGAAGCTGAAAGCGATGGCTGATCTTTACATTGAGAAAGGACGAAAAGTTTGCTCGTACTGGACCATGGGATTCAACCAGCATACAAGAGGTTCATGGGTAAATGAACAGGCGTATATGGTGCATTTATTACTTGGAAAGCAATCGAAACCAGGCGATGGAGCCTTTAGTTTAACAGGACAACCATCGGCTTGTGGTACTGCTCGCGAGGTGGGAACCTTCTCGCACCGATTGCCATCAGATATGGTAGTTGCGAATCCTAAGCATCGCAAAATTTCAGAAAAATTGTGGAAAGTACCGGAAGGAACCATCAATCCTAAGCCGGGTAGTCACTTGATGAAGATCCACCGTGATATTGAGGATGGAAAGATAAAATTTGCATGGATTAATGTATGTAATCCATATCAGAATACGGCTAATGCCAATCACTGGATTAAGGCAGCTCGCCAGATGGATAACTTTATTGTTTGTTCTGATGGATATCCTGGTATTTCGGCTAAGGTTTCCGATTTGATATTGCCTTCGGCGATGATTTACGAGAAGTGGGGAGCTTATGGTAATGCGGAACGCAGAACCCAGCATTGGAAACAACAGGTTACTCCTGTTGGGGATGCCATGCCTGATGTGTGGCAATTTGTGGAGTTGGCGAAGCGATTCAAGCTTAGTGAAGTTTGGGGCGCACAAAAAGTTCCTGGATTAAAGGATGGTCTTCCTGATGTTTTAGAAGGAGCAAAGGCTATGGGGTACTCTCCTGATGATACACTTTACGACGTACTGTTTGCCAACGAGGATGCGAAGAAATATGCTTGGCCAGACCCAATTGCAGAAGGAAAAATGAATACCGAATCGGGTGGTGACAAGCGTAAGGTAATTGGTTCGGATGGTAAACCATTTGAAGGTTACGGATTCTTTATGCACAAATACATTTGGGAAGAGTATCGTAAGTTTGGTATTGGAAACGGTCACGATTTAGCTGATTTTGATACCTATCACAAGTGCCGTGGTTTAAAATGGCCGGTTGTAGATGGCAAAGAAACCCTATGGCGCTTTAACTCAGAATACGATGTGTATGCGAAGAAAGCAGATGTTGGACCTTTTGCATTCTATGGCAAAGCCTTGAAAAAAATGCCTCAGGGATCCATATCAAAACCTGACATGTCGAAACCTAAGGTTGATTTGAAGAATAAGGCGAAGATTTTCTTCCGTCCATATATGGAAGCTCCAGAGATTCCAAGTAAAGAGTATCCATACTGGATGTGTACCGGTCGAGTCTTAGAGCACTGGCATTCGGGAACCATGACCATGAGAGTACCGGAATTGTATCGTGCCGTGCCTGAGGCATTGTGCTACATTCACCCAAAAGATGCGGCTGAGCAAGGTTTGGTTGAAGGCGATCTGGTTTGGATCGAATCAAGACGTGGACGTGTAAAAGCACATATCGAAACACGAGGAAGAAATCGTGTGCCAAGAGGACTGATTTATGTGCCTTGGTTCGATGAGAAGGTTTTCATCAACAAATTGTGTTTGGATGCCACTTGTCCAATGTCGAAAGAGACAGACTTTAAGAAGTGTGCAGTTAAGATAACGAAAGCATAATCAGGATATGGGAGGTGAGGTATTGGAATATCTCTTTATCTCACTTCTACAAATCTCATATCTATGAAAGAAGAATCTATGGCAACAAGAAGAAAAGTGATTCAAAGAATGCTGGAGGGAGCGGCTTTTATGGGCAGTGGAGGTTTACTGTGGGGAAAATCTGTGCAGGCGACCACCAAAGCCGATTATGTACTTCGCCCGCCAGGTGCTTTGAAAGAGAAGAATTTTCAGAAAGCTTGCATCAAATGTGGTCAGTGCGTAGAGGCTTGTCCTTACGATACGCTAAAACTAGCCGAACCAGGTGATGGCATTGCCAACGGAACTCCATATTTCGAGCCAAGAAGCATTCCTTGTTATTTGTGTACCGATATGCCTTGTACCGATTCTTGCCCTTCGGGTGCCTTGGATCTAAAACTTCTATCCAAGGAAGAACAGGCGCCTGATATTAACAATTCAAAAATGGGATTGGCAGTGATTCACAAAGAATCCTGTCTGGCTTATTGGGGAATTCGTTGCGAGGCTTGTTATCGCGCTTGTCCATTGATCGACAAAGCAATTACCCTTGATTATGAGGTAAACAAAAGAACGGGTATGCATGCCAAGTTACTGCCTATAGTTCACTCTGATGTTTGCACCGGTTGTGGTGTTTGTGAACAGGCATGTATAGCTGAGAAGGCTGCAATATTCGTTTTGCCTATCGACAAGTCAACTGGTGAAGTGGGAGACCATTACATAAAAGGTTGGGAAAAAGAAGATGAAAAGCGCATAAAGGAGAAGGTTGAAAAAGCAGATGACGACAAGGATGTTGATTCGGCAATTGATTACCTAAATGACGATGATTTAATCGACGACTAAATAAAATTGAATGAGAAAATATAAGTTTTTAATACTAAGGCGAATCATTCAGCTGTCCATACTTTTTCTCTTTGTTGGAGGCAACTTTTTTGGTTGGGAATTGCTTCGAGGCAATTACAGTTCTGCCATTATTGTTGATTCTTTGCATTTGAGTGATCCTTATGCCGTTTTACAAATATTGGCATCTGGCTTTGTGGCTTCAAGTTCTGTTTTAATTGGTGCATTCATCATTTTACTGATCTATGTATTGGTTGGTGGTAGAATGTTTTGCTCCTGGATCTGTCCTATGAATATCATTACCGATTTGGCATTTCGCTTACGCAGGATATTTAAAATAAAAACCGAAGCACCAGTTTCACTGCCTAGAAATTTCCGTTACTATATTTTGGCTTTAAGCCTGATAGTTTCAGCAGTTTTTGGATTGGCAGCCTTCGAAATCATTAGTCCTATTTCTATGCTACACAGAGCCATTGTATTTGGTTCGGGAGCTGGTTGGGCTATTGTAGCAGTTGTTTTTCTTGTCGATTTGTTGATTTTAAAAGCAGCTTGGTGCGGTCACATTTGTCCTTTAGGAGGATTTTATTCTCTTGTTGGCAAGCAGGCTGTTATCAAGGTAAAACACGACAAAGACAATTGTACAAATTGCAATGCTTGTTTTGATGTTTGTATAGAAGAACCTGTTTTGTCGATAATTGGCAAAGAGAGTGATTTTATTCGCTCGGGAGCTTGTACCAATTGTGGCAGATGCATAGAAGCTTGTGATGATAATGCTTTGAAGTACGCTTTAAAATTTGATTTGAAAAAAAAGAATAATTGAAATGAGTTGACGATTTGATTGAATCTAGTAGCTCATATCTAAAATCTCAAAATCTATAAAAAATGAAATACTTAGCCCTAATTGCACTGTTTTTTCTTGTGGCTTGTAACCAGCCTAAGGAAAATAAAATTGATGAAGATCAATTGGGTTTTATCGATGCGGATTTAAATTCGGATGAAACCAACTTTAAGATGAAGGCCAATTTTAATGAAGATAAACCTGAGGTGGGAACCACTATTGAGCGATCTTTTGAAAATGCTCCTCCAATGATTCCGCATACAACAGCAGGTTTTTTCCCAATTAAAATGGATAATAACATTTGTTTGAGTTGCCATATGCCTGATAAGGTGGAAGAGTCTGGAGCTCGTGAGATTTCAAAAACTCACTTTCAATCGTGGCGTCCTCAATTGGTTTTGGTTGATGGTAAGTATGTAAATCCGGAAGATAAGGAAGTGTTCGTGGAAGACAGAAAAGAGCTGAATAATGCTTATTTTAACTGTTCGCAATGTCATGCTCCTCAGGCTGAGGTTACCATTGATATTGAAAATTTATTCACAGTTGAATTCCGTGAAACTTTTGGTATCAAAGAATCAAACCTGAAGGATAACGTTGCTGAAGGTGTAAATAATTAATGGCAGAGGCACAAGATCTTGTGCCTGATAATAATAGATAGTACCCGTAGAGCCGCAAGGTCTTGCGGCTGTACACGAAAAAAAAATATTTGTAGAGACGTAATGCATTACGTCTCTACGTTATATAAATATTTAGAATATGAACATTTCAAGTATAGTGATTCGATCTTTAGCGGAGCATTCGGAGAATTTGGTTGCCCTGCTTAAAGAGAGCGATTTGTGTGAATATCATTTGCATGATGAAACAAAAATAATCGTGACAATTGAAGGGGAAGGAATTAGTGAAGAAATCGCTAAGTTGAAAAAGATTCAGAAGATAGATCATGTTATTTCTGCCGATATGATGTATTCCTATTCTGAAGATGAACTCGACAGAGAAAAAGATAAGATCGAAAAATCGGATGGAATCAATCAATGGTTGAACGACAAAAGCAAAGATGCCGGTTTGATCAATTACGCTGGAGATCTAAAAAAGAAAATTTAATGTATGGACACGCCATGGCGTGTCCATACATTTTACAAATCATACCCAATTTTATCCGAAGAGGAGATCACAAACGTACTGTTGAAACGAGTTAGGTATTCGAATTTCGACAGTTTTTCCTGAATGAAGAATTGAAACTCATTCATGTCTTTAACCATCAATTTAAGCATGGCATCAAAATTCCCTGAGGTATAATAGAACTCCATAACTTCAGGTAAAGCCAGGGCTTGTTCCCGAAAAGAATCCACAACATCTCTGGTATGTTTGGTCAATAAAATAGAGATGAAAACAACCATGCTTCGATCTATCTTCTCAGGATCGAGAACGGCTACATAGTTTTTAATAATTCCACTTCTTTCCAGCTTTTTTACTCGCTCATAAACTGGGGTATTGCTAAGATGTAGTTTTTCTGCTAACTCTTTGATGGTGATGCGGCAATCTTGCTGAAGTAACTCTAAAATCTTTCGGTCGGTACGATCTAAATTTTCCATGGGAGAATATTTTTCTAGTGATATTACTCTATAAAGCTTTTGTAAAGATATAAATTCTTCAATATTGGCAAATTAATAGATCAGTTTTCTGTATTTAGTTCATATACTAGTAAATAATTTGGCTATGGTTTATTTTTACAAGTGAAAAGATCTGTTCTTTGTAATGGTTTTAAATAGCAAATCAATTTACTAGTAACGGATGAATGAAAAAGAGAAACAACAACAAACAAAATAGAATACGATGAAAGAAATTAGATGGCATGGTAGAGGAGGACAAGGAGGGTTTACCGCTTCTCGTCTTTTAGGAATTGCGGCCAGTGTGCATGGAGGCAAACATGCATTGGCATTTCCATCCTTC
>Ga0209692_10002286_pt1 | contig 21685 bp, 23 predicted proteins | sample tdDd472_FD_187129 | JGI IMG/M metagenome (GOLD analysis project Ga0209692, IMG submission 187129) | Marine sediment microbial communities from the Atlantic coast under amendment with organic carbon and nitrate - tdDd47.2 (SPAdes)... | ecosystem: Environmental > Aquatic > Marine > Coastal >... | reverse complement strand
GGAGACGGTGTGACCTGTAAACACTCGCTCAATCCCTTTTTTTATAAGGATCTCTTCAATGCGCTGCTCATGGGTCGGATTCCGCGTGGAGAATTTCCCCACAACCCCCACCGTCCGGATGCCTTTGGCAAGAAAATCATCGGCAAGGGCTTCCACGGCATCGCGATCCAGGCTCTCAACCACCCGACCACGGTGATCCACGGCCCCTGCGATGGTGTGGTAGTCGTCACAACATTTAAACAAAATGGGGTTCAGGCCCGGCCCGCCTGCCACCAGCATGCCCACCTTCTCGAGTTCTCCGGTCACCACGGCATTTGTGGTGAGGGTGGTACTGAGCACAATACGCTCCACCGAGGCGGTATCGATCCCCTGGATCACCCCCGTCAGGCCGGAAAGGATGGATTCAAAAAGTTTCTCGCGGTCAGTGGGGACCTTGATCTGCTGAAGCAGCTCCCCTTTCCCGATGAGCACTACATCCGTGTGGGTTCCCCCCACATCCAGGCCAATAATCATGACTACCTCGTTCGTTTGGAGAGTTGGCTTAAGATTCCTGCTCTGCGGTCGTGCCGGGGCTTCCGGTAACTCGAACAGAATACACATTTCCTATAGGAATAATCGCAAGGTGTCAACACACACAGAGCCAGGGTTAACCCATTGATTCTGAGGGATTTCGGAACCAGGCATTCATAATTAACAGACACATGCCACCGCAAGTCATCGACAGGTTCTGATGCCCTCCGGGAGAACGCCAGCCCCTTAAAGCCCCCTTTTTCCCATGAGCACAAACTATATCCACAGACAATCACCCCTGAGATCACCCTCACAAGATTTTGATTTATTGATCAATCACCTATCCATTTTGCATAACTGCAGATATCCACCAAAGACAATCTTCGTTCGCACACAAAAGAACTTTCCCCCTTTTCTTTTTTCATGATTTCAATTATCAGATAATAAAATTAGTTTTATCCCGCAATCATTGATGCGCAAGAAAGAACCCCGATTTCACACCCCTCCGACGCCAGCCGTCCAGGGCCTTCGGGTCTGAGCCCAACGCTCCACGCTCAATGAACCGGCTTTTCTGATGGACCTACAATGCATAACGGGGGTTATCATGTCTGTTGTAACATGGGAGAAAAAGGACCGCACCGCAGTTATCTCGATGAATAACGGCGCCAACACACAAAACCTGATCTTTGCCCAGGAGCTGAACCGCTGCCTCGATGAGGCCATTGAGGACACCGAAATCACCGCCATCGTTCTCACCTCCACAGATCCCAAGTCCTTTTCCCAGGGCGTGGATGTTCAGTGGATGGGTGGCGCGTTTGCCGATGGCAAACTCGATGACATCAAAGGATTCATGTACGGCATGAACGATGTCTTCAAAAAGCTCCTCACCCTGCCCGTACCCACCATAGCCGCCATCAATGGCCACGCTTTCGGCAACGGAGCCATCCTCTCCTGCGCCTGCGACTTCCGCTTCATGCGCTCCGACCGCGGCTACTTCTGCTTCCCCGAGGTGGACCTGGGCATCCCCTTCCTCCCCGGCATGCTCGCTTTTGTTAAAAAAGCTTTTGCCTACGACCAGTTCCATGACCTCTATCTCACCGGCCGCCGAGCCGGGGCTGCTGAGCTGGCAGAACGCAACATGCTCGTCAAGGCAAGCGACACCCCCGAGACTCTCATGGAAGATGCCCTGGCCTTTGCCGGCACGTTTGCCAAAAAACGCGGTATCTTTGGAATCCACAAGGCTCGCGACCACAAGCAGATCCTTGACGTGATGGCAGCCGAAGACATTGAGGTCATCGAGTCCCTTGCCCTCTTCGTCACCGAATAACATGCACCCCTGACCCAGGGGTCATTCTATAAAGGAGCCGGTCCTTTAAGGGCCGGCTGTTTTTTTGATCATGCCCACCTCTCTTTTCACCCGAGCAGCCCGAGCCACACTCATCATCTCTCTTATCGGGGTCACAATCCTCTCCCTGGTCCCTGTCACGGGCAGCCTTGCCGTCAACATCTGGGACAAAGCCCAGCATGCAGGGGCGTACGTGTACCTGACACTGCTTGTGTGGGCCGCATCCGAACCCCGGCGCCTCACCGCACGTCATGCATCCCTGCTCATGGCTTACGGAATCGGCATCGAGGGACTCCAGGCCGGCCTCCCATGGCGAAGTTTCTCTCTGCTGGACATGGTGGCCAACGCCTCGGGCATTGCCATTGGAGGCCTTATATTGATCAGTGCACAAACATTAAGCCCCACCCGTCGCAAAACCAGGCAAACAAAGAAAGAAACATCTGATCAATAATTTTGACTTGTATTATAAATTGCTACCTCAACAAGACAACATGTCCACCCTTCATACCTCTTCTTTTTTTCAGCAGCATCAACACCATACACCACAGAAAAGTCCGGGACAGACACTCTCCACCCACACAGAAGCCTGCCAAAGAAGGTGGATTCACACATACACAAGCCACTTGAACCACAACGATTCACACAAAATAACAGACAACACGCAAGGCACCGCCCCCCGCCCGACACCCGTCACGGCAAGGCCGGGCCGCATGACATACCTCCCTGTGCTTCAAGGGGTATTTACTCGATATGTTTTGTTTATTCTTATTGACACACCTTAATCATTAAGAGTAGAAACACTATTGTCCTGAATAGGACGTTGTGGTATAAAAATTTTTTCGGAACAGTTGTGAACTTAAGGTTTTCAATGATTATACCATTCATATAATGACTGATTTGCTCTTTTGTGTTGTGGGAGCACATCATCCTTTTCTGCCCTGAATAGCAGTAGAAACAACAGCTTGTTTGGGTCAGGAAAAATGACACGGAGGATAATGTAGTATGGCTGAGGCAATCAAAATCGGCGGAGACACCCGAAGTGTCTTCAAAGACAAGGTAATGGAGATCCTGCCCGAAGGCGGGAACCTCAACGCCTGTCTGACCTGCGGGCTCTGTGCCTCGGGCTGTCCGGCGACCGGACTGGCCGACATGGACCCCCGAAAATTCCTGCGCATGGCCGCTCTGGGCATGGATGAAGAGATCCAAAAGCACGACTGGGTCTGGATGTGCAGCATGTGTACCCGCTGCATGCGTATCTGCCCCATGGAGATCAACATCCCCCAGCTCGTGTTCAACGCACGCAAGCTCACCCCCAGAGAAGAACGCCCCACAGGCATCAAAGCTTCCTGCGACGTGGCCATTGGCCTCGACACCGGTAGCGCCATGGGCTGTTCTGCTGAAGACTTCGAATTCGTTGTGGGCGACGTCCTCGACGAAGTGAAAGAGTCTCAGCCCATGTGGGAAGAGAAAGAACTCGAAGCCCCCATCGACAAAGAGGGTGCTGAATTCTTCCTCAACCAGAACTCCCGTGAGCCCATGACCGAGCCCGAGGAGATGGTTCCCCTCTGGAAAATCCTCAACATCGTAGGCGCCGACTGGACCTACGGCAGCAAGGGCTGGGCCGGTGAAAACTACTGCCTCTTCCTCGCCGATGACGATGGGTGGGAAAACCTCACCAGAAAGAGTGCCGATAAGTGCACGGAGTTGGGGTGCAAAACGTTCCTCAACACCGAATGAGGGCACATCACCTTCTCAGTCCTGGCAGGACTGAAAAAATTCAACATCGAGCACGATTTCGAAGTAGAGCACATCTACAACTACTACGCAAAGTGGATCCGTGAGGGCAAGCTCCCCGTCAACTCCGACTGGAACAAAGAGCTGGGCATCAAGTTCACCGTCCAGGATCCCTGTCAGATCATCCGGAAAACCTTCGGAGATGAAACCGCCGACAACCTGCGTTTCATCATCAAGTCCGTGGTTGGCGAAGAGAACTTCGTCGACATGTACCCCAATAAGAGCAACAACTTCTGCTGCGGTGGCGGCGGCGGCTTCCTCCAGGCCGGGTACAAGGAAGAGCGTCTCGCCTACGGCAAGATCAAAGACACCCAGATCCAGAAGACCGGCGCCACTTACTGCATCGCCGGTTGCCACAACTGCCACGCCCAGATCCACGAGCTGAGCGAGCACTACGGCGCAGAGTATCACGTGGTTCACATCTGGACCCTGATCTGCCTCTCTCTGGGCATCCTTGCCCCCAACGAGAGAACTTACCTCGGCCCCGAACTTCAGGACGTTCTCGTCCCTGAATACATCGAGCCCGAGTTTTAATGGTGCCCCCTTTTAAGGGGATTCCATAGCAGAGCCGACACAAAAAGGCCGCCCGATCCGGGCGGCCTTTTTTTATGACTGAGCCCCGTCAGTACCCTGTCTTTCGGCCCGCAAAGCCCATCTGCCCACTTTTTCCACCCCTCCGTCAAAAAGGCCTTGACGCCCAGCCCAAAAATAGATTAATAACGTTCTGTCTCAACGCGAGGATCCCTTGCTGAGAGTGTGGCGATGTAGCTCAGTTGGTTAGAGCATGCGGCTCATATCCGCAGTGTCCGCGGTTCAATTCCGTGCATCGCTACCACAAAAAAAAGTTCATGGCGATGTAGCTCAGTTGGTTAGAGCATGCGGCTCATATCCGCAGTGTCCGCGGTTCAATTCCGTGCATCGCTACCACACATAAAGAAGCCGGTGAGTTCATACGAACTCATCGGCTTTTTGTGTTTTAGAGCCCATAGCGAGGTATTCGGTGGAGGCGGCACGACAAACCAGCCCCGCCCGCCCCATCAACAGACGCCCCGCCACGGAGGCAGTGACAGCCGACACTGGCAATCCGGCACAATCGGCTACGACACCTTTACCCTGAAACATAGGCGCACCTGCGCCTCTCCGCCCGCCCCCTTCACCTTATTATAAAAGCGAGCCCCCCAAAGAGTCTGTACAAATAACTGCAATCCCCCTTGTCATTACAGAACAGATCGGTGTAGAGATGAGCCCCGCAATCTCAAGGTAACGGGAGTTACAACAGGCACTGCACGGCCACTTGATCATATGCTTTAATATAGAATTTGCCAAAAGAGAGACTTGGCTTGTGATACCATGCGAGTGGGCCCAACAAACAACAGAACATCTTTAAAATAAACGGGAGCATCCCCATGGATAATTACGAAGATCATTTGGACCAGCTGGAAGAAGACGCTTATGCCCGGATGTACGCAAGAAGAATGGTCGAAACCTGCATCTCAGGCGTTGTGGATGAACTGGCAGAACACCATGGCATCACGCAACAGGAGACCATAAAGAAAAAGGCCGGGGGAATCATAAAGATCGCCAAATCCGTTCTCTCCCGCTCTGCAGGGGACCTTCTCTCCAAAAAACTTGGCGCAGACATCTCCATCTGCCTTGAAAACCTCGCCCACAGGCTTGACGGCAATATCCCACCCCGAGAGGCCAAGGAACTTGCCTGGATTGAGCGAACCCATGCCGACCCGAATGCCACAGACCTCCAGCTGGATGAAGCCTCAGCAGTTGAGCAGGCGATACAGGATGTAAAAAGCATTGGCACCGTGGAAGAATCACCCGAACTGTCCGAGCTCTATGCAAGTGGACGCCATGCCGCAAAGACCTCAGCGCAAAAATAAAACGACTTTTCGATTGTGAAATAAGCACAACACGACCATTGATTCGCCTTCAAGGCTTCCGGTACCGGGCCCTCACCCAACCCCCTGCCCCTGCCCCAAACGCCCCTACCGGTGAAAGCTGCATACGTTTGATCGGCAATTGATGCAAGCGATTACCCCCAAAACCACCATCAATGCAGCTCACCGCCTCGCAAACCCCTCCCGTCAAAAAGCCCGGCGCCCACCGGGTTTTTTGCTTTCCCCACTTCTTCCTTGAAATCAGCCCCAACCTTTATTAGTGTGGTGTCTCACAAAACAGCCTATTTTGGCGTTACCCGCTGACATCGTTACACAATCCATTTTTCGCCTGCAGGGAAACCAAAAGGGATTCCCGCCACAGGAGAAAACCAGGCATTTGTGCCGTCTGGAACGCGTAAACGCATTCAGTTTGTCTATACAACATGTTACACTCAAACACCTCTGCTTCAGGATACCCGACATACCATGAGCATCGGTTTTGACCGCATCATTGAAGAGAAAATTTTGTCAGCCCAGAAGGAAGGCAAGCTCGACAACCTTCCCGGTCGCGGAAAACCCCTGGACATTGAAGATGACAGCCGGGTCCCCGAGGACCTGCGCCTTGCTCACAAGATCCTCAAAAACGCTGGCTGCGTGCCGCGCGAACTGGAAGAGCATGTCGAGATCAGGCGCACCGAAGATCTGCTGCGGGAGAGTGACGACCTCACCGAAAAATACAGCGCCATGAAGCGTATCCGGTTTCTCAAGTCCAAACTCCTTCGCGAAGGGCGCACCCGGAATGTGTTTAACATCCCGGAAGACTATGAAGAGAACGTAATCAGCAAGCTCGAAAAGAAACAGAACGGTTAACGGGGCTTTTCGCCCCATCAGGACAGATACCCCATGAACAAGCTGAACCTTGCAGTCATCTACGGAGGCACCTCCCCTGAACGGGATGTCTCTCTGGTAAGCGGAAAAGAGGCCCTGGCCGCCTTGAACCAGGAACGCTACACCATTTTTGAATACGATCCCAAGGATGGGCTTGACGCCCTGGTGCACGATGCCGGAAAGCTCGATGTCGCCCTGATCCTCCTCCACGGGTCCCCCGGCGAGGATGGCACAATCCAGGGCCTTCTCGATCTGCTGAAGATCCCCTACCAGGGGTCCGGCGTCCTTGGAAGCGCCATTGCCATGAACAAGACCCTCTCCAAGCAGCTCTATACCGATGCCGGGATCCCCACCCCCGCCTTCATTGAGGTGCAGAAGGGAAAACCCTTTGACCCTGCGAATGCCGTGGCCAAACTTGGGCTTCCCCTCTTTGTGAAACCTGCTTGCGGTGGCTCCAGCCTGGGCATGTTCCGAGTCTCAGAAGCCGAGGACCTTGCCGACGCGGTGACCAAAAGCCTTGCCTACGATGATCATGTGGTGATTGAGGCCTTTGTCGACGGCATCGAACTCACCTGCGGCGTCTTGGGCAATGATGCCCCGAAAGCCCTTCCCGTCATTGAAATCATCCCTGAGGGCGACAGCACCTACTTCGATTACGAGGCCAAGTACACCCCCGGTGCCACCACCGAGATCTGCCCGGCCCGTATCAGCGAAGCCCTCACCGCACGAGTCATGGACCTTTCCGAAAGAGCACATCGGGCCCTGCACCTAAAGGGGTACAGCCGCACCGACATGATGCTTCAGGGAGAGGAACTGTTCGTTCTGGAAACCAACACCATTCCGGGCATGACCCGGACCAGCCTTCTGCCCCGTGCAGCCAAGGCAGCAGACTTCTCCTTTTCAGCCCTTCTGGACCGGCTCATCGAGCTGGCTCTGGAGTCGGGAAAAGAACACCTGTAACACATACGAATCGGCCCTGAACATCAAAGGGCTTTCAGGCTTAATGAATGTCGTTTATGTAAACCCGTGTATTGAGAGGATATGGACATGAAGGTACTGGTTGTAGGCAGCGGAGGAAGAGAGCACTCTCTGGTATGGAAGATCACCCAGAGCGCAAAAGTGGACGAGGTGTTTTGTGCACCGGGGAATGCAGGCATCGCCGATCTGGCAACCTGCGTGGACATTGCGTCTGACGACATCCCCGCACTTCTGGCGTTCGCCCAGGAAAATGAAATCGACTTCACCGTGGTCGGCCCCGAGGCTCCCCTGGCCGAAGGCATCGTGGATACCTTCGAGAAAAAAGGGCTGAAAGTGTTCGGCGCGTCCAAAAAAGCCGCCCAGCTTGAAGCGAGCAAGTCCTTTTCCAAGAAGATCATGAACCGCTACGGCGTTCCTACTGCCACCGGCCGAAGCTTCACCAGCTACGACACCGCCGCCAAGTACATGGCCGAATTCAAGGGCAACGTGGTGGTCAAGGCCGACGGCCTGGCAGCCGGCAAGGGCGTCATTGTCTGCAGCACGCCCAAAGAGGCGGATGCGGCCCTTAAAGAGATCATGAAGGACAAGGCATTTGGTGATGCCGGAGCCCGCGTGGTTATCGAAGAGCGACTGGAAGGCGAAGAGGTCTCCTTCCTTGCCTTCACCGACGGGAAAACCGTCCTGCCCCTGCCCACCTCCCAGGACCACAAGCGTGCCTTTGACGGCGACCAGGGCCTCAACACCGGTGGCATGGGCGCATACTCCCCAGCCCCCATCATCGATAAGTACATGCACGACAAGATCATGAAAGAGGTAATGATTCCCACCGTGGAGGGCATGGCCAAAGAGGGCATCCCCTTCAAAGGCGTCCTCTATGCCGGCCTCATGATCGACCGGGACCGTATCAAGGTTCTGGAGTTCAATGCCCGCTTCGGCGATCCCGAGTGCTAGCCCCTCATGATGCGCGTGAAAAACGACATCGTCGATCTCATGGAAGCCACCACCGACGGCACCCTTGATCAGCACACCATCGAAATCGATGAACGTGCCGCCGTCTGTGTGGTCATGGCCTCCGGCGGTTACCCCGGCACCTACCGCAAGGGCAACGTCATCAAAGGCCTTGAAGAGACATCCTCCATCAACGACCTGGAGGTATTCCACGCCGGCACCGCCCTTCGCGGCAACAAGGTCATCTCCGCTGGCGGACGCGTTCTTGGTGTCACCGCCCTTGGAAGCGACGTGAAGCGCGCCATCAACAAGGCGTACAAGGCCGTGGACAAGATCTCCTGGACCAAGGCCTTCCATCGCACCGACATCGGCGGACGCGCCCTGGCACACCTTGCCACCAAGGCCCGCGTAGGCATCATCATGGGCAGCGACTCCGACTACGAAACCATGAAAGGCGCAACCGAAATTCTTCGGAAATTCGGCGTGCCCTACGAGTTCATGGTGGCCTCGGCCCACCGAACTCCCTTTGTTGCCGCTGACTTTGCCATGAATGCCCGTGAACGTGGCCTGCAGGTGATCATCGCCGCCGCCGGCCACGCGGCCCACCTTGCCGGCGTTATGGCCGCCCACACCACCCTGCCTGTCATCGGGGTACCCGTGGACTCCTCGGCTCTCAACGGCATGGACGCCCTCCTCTCCACCGTGCAGATGCCTCCCGGAGTCCCCGTGGCCACCGTGGCCATCGGCAAGCCCGGAGCCAAAAACGCCGGCATCCTGGCCGTTCAGATGCTCTCCATCGGCGACCCCGTCATGGCGGACCTCATGGCCGAATACAAAAAAGACCTGGCAGCCGAAGTGGAAGCCAAGTCCGACAGACTGAACCAGAAGCTCAAGTTCGGTTAGCAGGGGATAATCCCCTGCACCCCAGGATTGCAAATGCTCAGCCCCTCGTTCCTCGGGGCAATCACATTCGCTTCGGGCTGCGCCCGTACCGATCCCGGGACATGACAAGCTCAACCTTAAGCCATTCAGGCCTGATGGGTTTGCCTGTCGCATGAGACACAAGACTCATAAACTCCGGGGGAGACTCTTTCCAAAAGGGTCTCCCCCTTTCATTAAATCATTTGGAACACCACCCCATGGGCACCATTCATCCCGTTACAGCAGAAAAACCAACCCCGGAACTCCTCAGCAGAACAACCGATATCCTGACCAAAGGCGGCTGCTTGGTGATCCCCACCCTCTGTCTCTATGGCATGGCGGCCAACGCCTTTGACGAGGCCGCAGTCAGGCGAGTCTTTTCCATTAAGGAGCGCCCCTTAACCAACCCCATCCTTTTGCTCATCAAGGATCGCAGTGCGGTGGACGCCCTGGTAACGAGCATTTCTCCCGAAGCCGAGGCCCTGATGAAGCACCTCTGGCCAGGAAAACTTACCCTGGTCTTCAATGCTGCACCGTCCATCCCCGACATCATCACGGCCGGCACCGGCAAAGTCGGATTAAGGGTCCCTTCCCATCCCGTGGCCCGGGCCGTCACCGAAGCCGTCCCCTTCCCCATCACCGGCACCAGCGCCAACATCTCCAAAGAGGGCGGGGTTTCGGATGTCAGGGACCTGGATTCACGCATCGTAAACGGCGCAGATCTTATCCTGGATGCAGGGTGCCTCAAGGGAGGATCTGGCTCCACAGTGGTGGATGTCACCTCCACCCCCATCAAAATTCTTCGCCAAGGTTCAACCCCTTCTGCCGAAATCCACGCCATTGTTGAAACACTGACATCATTTTGATTGACATTCGAATCAAATTTACATAAAAAGCCTTCTGTGTGCCGGAGTGGTGAAATTGGTAAACGCAGCGGATTCAAAATCCGCCGGGGGCAACTCCTTGTCGGTTCGATTCCGACCTCCGGTACCACCCAAAAGACAATATGATCCGCAACATTTTCAATGTTGCGGATTTTTGCGTTTTAGGCTTGGGATAACAGATGGGATAACATTTTTCATTCACCTTTCAGAAATCCTCCCAACTGCTTTGCTGCTTGGCTTATATCTGTATGGTCCACTGTATTGTAACGATCAAACATTTCACGTGTTGAATGACCTGTAATTTTCATGATGACGGATTCGGTCACCCCGGCCTTGCGCATGTTGGTGTTAAAAGTATGGCGCAAATCATGGAACACAAAACCGCCTTCGACCTTGGCTCCATACTTAATACCTGCCTCTTCACAAGCACTTTTTAGCCCAAAACGAATATCGTGAAAGGGGGCACCCTTGTACTTAAAGACATACCCTTCACCATCATTAGCCTTTAGCCTCTTGAAAATATGTAATATCTCATCAGACATGGGAACATATCGTTCTTCAAAATCTTTGGTATCTTCTGCCCTCAACCGGATAAGACGCATATCAAAACTCACACGATCCCAAGTAAGCCCCAATATTTCCCCTTTACGCATTCCAGTGAAGTAAGCCGTTGCAACGACGGCTTTCAGGTGGTTAGGCAACTTATCATAGATTCTCTGGTACTCATCTGGAGTCAATACCCTGTCACGAGCATTACCGTTTTTTCTCAGCATTTTGCTCACTCCCTTGAAAGGCTTCAACGCTGAATATGGAGCCTTATCGTTTTCGGTGGCACGGTTGACCATGTTTCGAGCGGCACCCACCATCTTGTCAACATATGAAAGTGCGTACCCTTCCTTCACTTTGTCATCTTGGAACCGTTCAAGGTCTTCGGCCTTAAGCTTAAGAACCTGGAGTTCGCCAAATGCGGCCAAAAAGTGATTTAGAGAAGCTCTTAAATCCTTCAAATAAACCAGCCTCTTAACCGATGGAAGGTTGAGGTACCACTCCGCCAAAAGCCCAAATGTTCTGTGTTTTTTGGGTACATAATCTTGAAGGCGCCCCTCATGCTTCAGTGATTTGTACTTGTCATCGAGAGCCTTTGCCGCTTCAAGGTGTTTACCCGCACTTTTCCAAGCCTGTTGTGAACCGATACGATAGTTCACCCAGTAAGAACCTTTCTTCGCCTTGCGAGCGTTACCTAAGTTTGTACCGCAACGACAAACCTGTTTCCTATAAGGGCTTCTCATCCGACAAGCCGGACACCTGTAATAGATCGACATACCTTACCTCTCCTCAATGTACGCAATCACATCTTTACGAACAAACCGAACAGACCCACCATCCCTTTTTGGCTTGATAGGAAATGGCTTTTGGCCTTTGGTAGCCGACAGCCTGTTGTAAATGGTTTTTGGTGAAATGCCGAGGAGTGAGGCCGTCTCTTTAATAGTCATCAACTGGTACTCTTCCATTGTCCCCCCCTATACGATACCCTTCATAAGTATGCTTGTGCGGATACTCCATGCAAATTGCTTCAAATCTTTCTCGGGAATATTTTCGATGCTTCCAAATTCAAACGTCTCAAACCCAGTACAATCTGGATTTGTTTTCCCCAATTCAAAACGTTTTTCGAGATAGTCACGTTCATTGCAGGGCATAGGCTCCAATGCACCACGAGAAGCCGTGAAAACTCTTTTTTTAGGCGCTATCGGTACGAGGGTCTTTGTCAGATACTTCATGACGTAATTAATACCGGCACCGAAGCCTTTCCGTAAAACCTGCAAATCAATATTGCCCATCTCATACTTGTCGCACCACAGCTCACGAACTTGATTCAAAACCTCCTTCCCACTGATTGCATGCCCCACGATCAAAATATGAAAATGGGGAAAGCCATCCTTGTGAGGTTCTGTAACCCGCAAGTAATGAAACTTCCCCCATCTCTTAGCCATCGCTTTACGGAGGCGCTCCCAAGCAACAGCCATCTCCTCTAAAGCTTCTTTTGGTGTATGAGTTGCCCTGTATTCTTTCCCAGGGCAGGTAAGCGTCAGCATTTTGAAAGCGTATTTTGACGTACGAAAACCCTTGCGGTCTACAAACTCAGTCATGCCGCCAGCTGAAAGACGCTTTTTAAGAGCACGGACCTTTGAAGGGGCGCAATCCGGACAACTCCATTTTTTACAGGGGATATTTCCACGTATGGCTTTCATGGTGCCGTCTTCAACAAAGACACCTCGAAAGAATCCAATATGACAGGTTGGTTTTTTGGGTGGGTGAGAGTTATTCTTATTTAAGTCAAGACTAAGGGGGGCTTCGCCCCCCGGTACCGCTGTAGGCACTTCTGGCGTTGAACGCATAAAGCCTCCTTTGAACGTTAAAGATCACTATCAACGTTCGCCAGAGGCAATTTGACATGATTCATCTTATTGAATATGATAAATCGATGTTCGGGGTTACGTGAGCGCCAACTCTACAAGACCTCTTACGAACGTCACCTGAACCCGTTTCATGTTCCAGCATGAAGCGGGTTTTTTTTATTCAATCATATCTGATAATGTAATTGAGTCTTCTCCACTTTTTATGACTTTATCCCGGACCTTACGGAAAAGGCTTCGTGATCCAGAGACAGCACTAATAATACCGATATTATTTAATATTTTCGCATCATCAAGCCCCATCAAGAGAAGGTTTCTCATAAATTGACTTCGGCTCAAGTCAAGCTTTGAAGCCATTGCATCAATTTCATCTACCTCAGATTGAGTAAGCATTATTGAAAATGGCTTGCGTGGATTATCTATCTTCTTTCTTCCCATATCAAAATAAACCTATGATGTTTTAATTTTTTATTAAAAATTATTTACACACATGAATAAATATATGTCAATATATATTCCCAAGTTATCCCAAATTATCACAACAACCCCCATAAAGGAGGCAGACTTTGAACATCGAAGAGGTGAAATCAGAGCTTATAAAAGCACCTGGCAACTATTATGTCGCAGTTCAATTTGATCTCGAAACTAAGCATTTCGGGGTATATTATATGAGCGGTGAAGAAGATGAGCCGGAAAACATCTATCTATCCTATGAAGGGGGGGGGCTCTTTTCAAGCGATGGAGAGGAAGCTGACTATGACATCGATAATCTTCCTGATGAGCTACTAAAGCTAAACTTTAGATTTATTGATGAGCCCATTTTTGGATATCATGCTGATTACTTGGCATACAAACTTTTTCCTTCTCTTCCAAACCCTGAGAATCTCTACACGGAACAAGACCGTCATGATTTTTCTCTCAGACTGGCAAATACTATTAACGCGCTATAACAAAGAAGGCAGTAAGCCCCCTCTGGTCGCTTCGCTCCCTTCGGGGACTCACTGCCCTCTTTAATAAACAGATTTTAAGCTCGCTCCGCTCACGGCGTCTAAACTATTGACTAAATAACGTTATCATTTATTAACCAACGTCCCCCTTCGACCTCGTCTCCGATCATATTTTCCGTTCGATCGCCGTCAACCAGGATCTTCCTTTTTTTGCCTTCGGTGCCTTCGGCAGGCTCCGCCCAAAAAAAGAGTATCCCGGTTGACACCTCACTCTCTCCAAATATTCAGGAGCCGGGGCCGGCGGGGGGGAAATGTACGGTAATAGCCTTCGGCATCCCTCCGGGGGCCCTGCCGGGGGCCAAGGGGCAGGCCCCTTGACGCCTTCTTGCGTATACTATGCCACCGCAGAGATAACGCTCTCACCGCACGAAGATGGATGTTGATTTACATATTCATCCACATCCATCTTCATTTGCCGTCGAATCTCTTTAATCAATCGCTCATAGGGGTTCCTATACCGCTGATACATCGCTTTCGTGTCAGGGTCCATACATAAGCGTTTGACAGCATTTTCAACAATCCCGACAAAATCAAACTCATGTAGAATCGTTGTTCGAAGTTGCTCCCAGCATCCTTCACACAACTGAGCACTACACTGAATTCTTCCATCATTATCTTTCCAAAGAAATGGATATGCCTTTTCACCTGTCCAAACTGAAATATCCTCCAAACAACCTTCGATACAACATTGATTATTCGTCAAAACCGTCGACATCAAAACACCTTCATGTACATTGATCGTTTCGGTCCCAAATGTTACTTTCATGATGTTCTCCTTTCTTCCATAAAAAGATTGGTTGAACAGAGACCGGTAAAGTGGCCGCTTTACCGGTCTCACTGTTTTGATGACCGCCCTCCCAAAAGAGAGGGGGGGACGTCAAGTAACGACTTTTGCGCCCGCTCCCGGGCGCAAGTCGTCAAGGTTAATTGTAGTGCTTTTATTATTGTTATTGAGTTTGTGTACTCAGAAACTCGCTCGGTCGGTCAGGGGCGAGCCCCTCCCTCGCTCGTTTCTTGGGATAACATTTGGGATAACAATGATAGATAAAATGCCCAAATATTCCCTTGTTTGCCCAAAATTACCCGGAGTTCAGACAACTTTACAACCGCCTTTTTTCATTCGGGATATATCGGGATAGTTCGGGATATAAAAAATATAATAATTAGATTCAAAATCCGCCGGGGGCAACTCCTTGTCGGTTCGATTCCGACCTCCGGTACCACCCAAAAGACAATATGATCCGCAACATTATTAATGTTGCGGATTTTTTGTTTTCAGCCCTTGGGCCGTCTCCCCTACCACTCGTTCAACAGCTTGCAGTGGGCACCTAAACAGAATCCCCCAACAACCACATTGAAAGTCATACCCTACAGACGTCACGCTGGGGTCTAACCCGGGGTACTAATTTGCTCTCAAACAGGGGACAAAACCACCCCTTAAATCATCAAACGTCCATGGATGGACCACACCCTTTCCTGGTTTTTGCTCTCGCCGACTCTTTGTCCGAGCAGCCGGGTGTGATATCATTGACCATTCGATACACAGGGAGACTTCTCAGCACTTCCTGGCTTATCACCATCTGGTTGACGTGCTCTAAACTGAATCCATGCCACTACGTTGTTGATCCCCTCCTGAGCCTTCTCATCCTCCCTCTCCTGCCCCTGTGTTAAGGCACCCAAACCCAAAAAAAATGAGGTTGCCCATGAAGCTGCAGGATAAATTACAGGCCCTGAAAAAAGAGTTCGAAGCAAACGCCCCGAAAGAGGCACTCGAAGTTCTCAACCAGGCGACCCGTGACCTGATGTCATCTGATATATTGGAGCACATCCGCAAAACAGGCCAGCAAGCACCCGCCTTCACGCTTTCCGATGCATCTGGTCAGCCGGTCAGCAGCACAGAGCTGCTCGCCAAGGGTCCCCTTGTTGTCATGTTTTACCGGGGGGCCTGGTGACCTTACTGCAATCTGGAGCTGGAAGCTCTTCAGGAAGTTGTCAAAGCCATGACGTCCCTTGGGTCCTCCCTTGTGGCCATCTCCCCGCAACAGACAAAATACGCCCAACAGATCGTTAAAAAACACGGCCTGACCTTTCCAATTCTTTTCGACCCCTACAACAAAGTGGCAGCCGAGTTTGGCGTGGTGTACCGACTTTCAAAGCAACTGAAGAAGCTGTACCTGGAATTCGGCATCGATCTTGAACGATTCAACGGAAATGACTCCTGGGAGCTCCCCATACCGGCCCGGTTTATCATAGACAACCGAGGTGATGTCATTAGCGCCGAAGCCAACCCTGACTACACAAACCGGCCCGAACCCAGGGAGATTATCTCCGCCATCTCCCCGGATGAATAACGCCTCCGGGGTCGCGAATGCTCCCGTAGGAGGTTTACTGTTCAGATTGCCTCAGGAGGGTCGCTTTTTGAAATGAGCCCCGAAATTTTCCAGTCGCAATCACCTCTCTTCCCACCCTTTTGGGCAGGAAGAAAGGCTGTTGCGAATGAATCAAGTCTGATGCGTGTGGGTTACCGGGAGAGATAAAACAATCGGTATCGATTTCAAAACCTGTTTGTCAAACTTTACAAAAGGTTGGCCCCCGGCAGGGCCGCCGGAGGCAACTTGGACTTGAATAATTTCATTTTGATCATTGTTTCAGGAGAGACACCATGCAACGAACTGTAGAGACACTGCTCACGGGAGAACCGGTCACCGAAGGAGCCGGGGTGCGCCTTCACCGGGTCTTCGGTCACCACGAAGCCCCCATGTTTGATCCGTTTCTGCTGTTGGACGATTTTCGGTCAGACACCCCGGAAGACTTCCTGAAGGGATTTCCCTGGCACCCCCACCGGGGCATTGAAACCATCACCTATGTGCTCACAGGGGATGTGGAGCACGGCGACAGCCTTGGAAACAGCGGGGTCATTTCAGACGGGGATGTGCAGTGGATGACAGCAGGCTCCGGGATTATCCACCAGGAGATGCCCAAAGGAAACGGCAGTGGACAGATGCACGGGTTTCAGCTCTGGACCAACCTGCCCGCCTCCTACAAGATGATGCGGCCCCGTTACCAGGGATTCACCGCGCCCCGCATTCCGGAAATCGCCACACCCGAGGGCTGCCTCATCAAGGTGATCGCCGGAACCGTGGCCGGCACAACCGGCCCGGTCACCGACATCGTGACCTCCCCTGTCTACATCGACTGCAAGGTTCCACAGGGAGCCCTCTTCCGTCACACCTCCCCTGCGGACCATACGGCACTTGTCTATGGTATCGAAGGGCGTGGCCGCATCGGAGAAACGGATATTGAAAACCGACAACTCGCGCACCTCTCCGAGGGCACTGACATTGTGGTGGAGGCTTCCGAGACCCTTTTCCGATTTCTCCTCGTCACCGGAAAGCCCATCGGGGAACCTGTGGCATGGCGGGGCCCCATCGTCATGAACACCCGGGAAGAGCTGGACCGGGCCTTCACTGAGTACCAAAGCGGAACGTTTGTGAAGGTGTGAAAGGCTAAAGGAAACTACTGGGAGGCGACCGGTTGTCAACCGATAAAGCTTACTATTGGTGCCATGGTGTGATTTCGGATTAAAACAAAAGAAATCGGTCAGCCCCAAAGGGGCCGACCAATTCTCAGTAATCCGATTTTAAGAAAAAGAATAACCACGAAGGTTACGAAGCTGGCCTTCGGGCTGCACGAAGTGCGTAAAAGCATCCTTAGCCGTTGTTCACGGGCGAAGCCCGTCAGCGAATACGACTGCCCCGCGGAACGAGGGGCAGGGAGTATTCGCGAACCTGCTTTCGAGGGGGCTCACCTCGTCGTCGGAGGCAAGATTTTTGGCCACGACAGGGTAAAGCGGGCCCCGCCCATGGGAGAGTCACCCACAGTGACCGTGCCGTTGTGAGCGATGGCAATACGTTTGACGATGGCAAGGCCGAGGCCGTAGCCTCCGGATGTTCGGGTGCGGCTGTCGTCAAGGCGGGCGAAGGGTTCAAATATGCGCACGCGATGGGCTTCAGGAATACCCGGCCCGTCGTCATCGATTGTAATACGTACCTTCTTCTCATGGCACTCCAGACTGACCCGCACTTGTGTTGCGGCATGGCGCATACCATTTCGAATAAGGTTCCTCACTGCCCACGCCATGTACTGGGGATCAAACCATGTTTCAACAGGACCCTCCGGTGAAACCAACTCCAGGCTGACCTCGGCGCGATCCTGGCCTTCGCAGGCGACAAGATAATGGAGCCAGGCCACCACTTCATGGGAGGCAGGGTCCACCCTTCCGGGCTCCCGGTCAAACCGGGCATAGGTAAGCATCTCGTCCACCAGGGTTTCAATTTCCCCCACATCCCGTTCGATCCCCTGGAAATAGCGTTCCTGAGCATCGCGTGATGTGCCGGTCTTCACCATCTCCATCCCGAAACGAATGCGGGAGAGCGGCGTTCTAAGCTCATGAGAGACCGCGTTGGTAAGGTCTTTGTGAGAGGCGATCAGCTTTTCGATACGATCAGCCATGGAGTTAAAGGTACCCTTCAAATCAGAGAGGCTAGAAAACTTGGCCACCTCCGCCCGGGAGGTAAGATCACCCCGCCCGAAGGCCCGGGTGGCGTCTTCCATCCGGGAAAGGTCCCGCCAGAGAAGCAGGGACCAGGCAAACACCGGAATGGCCAGCACCACAAAGGCAAGCGCTACGATGAGCATCTCAATGATATCAATGTACTTGAGTTCAGGAAGGGGCCCCAGGCTGAGACTATAGCCTGTACCGGGAATCTTTTGGACCAGCACCTCAATCTCGTCACTGGCCGGAACGAGAAGGCCGTCGGCATAATCCTGCCGATACTCACCGGGCAACTCCAGGGTGTGGTTTGGTTCCACGCTAATCGGGTAGTCAAAAGACCGACCAACCCCCTCCATGTATCCCTGCCAGGAACTTTCCGGCATGGATTCCAGATCCTTGATAATCAGGGCAAACACACCCCGAAACTCAGAACGTTCCTCCTCCAGCTCTATCCCCGTCATCAGACGATCCACCACAGGCGTCAGGCCAACCATCACAAACAGAGCCGTACAGGCAATGAGCACATAAATGGTGAGAAAGATGCGTTTCACGGACGGCCCCCTCCTTCGCAAAAAGAGGTATCGTTATCAACCACGGTCAGACTCCCCCCAGGCATCGGGAACAAAAAGATACCCGCTCCCCCACACAGTCTTGATTCGCTCCGGTTTTTCAGGGTTCTCCTCCAGCTTCCTGCGAAGCCGGGATATGCAGATATCAATGGAACGATCAAACCCATCGTACTCGCGCCCTTTAAGATCGTGGCTCAAGTCATCCCGACTGAGAACCTCTCCGCTTCGGGCGGCAAGGGCCCAAAGGGTATCGAACTCGGTGGTGGAAAGATTGACATCTTTTCCACCCAAACTCACCACCCGAGTGGAGACGTTGATAAAAAGGCCTCCGAAGCAGAGATCCCGAGAAACACCCGGCTCCTCTCCCCCGTTGGCTGGTACCTCTGTACGTCGGAAAAGGGCCCTGATACGAGCCAGAAGGACACGGGGTTCCACCGGCTTCTTTACATAATCATCAGCTCCCATCTCCAGGCCCGCCACCTGGTCCATGTCGTCTTCCCTTGCCGTAAGCATCAAAATAGGTCCAGGGTAGTGGGGCCGCACCTCCCGGCAGACCGACAGGCCGTCCAGCCCAGGCAGCATCAAATCCAGAATCACCAGGTCCGGGACCGACTCCAAGATGACCTGCACCGCATCATCTCCGGCACTCACCACCTCAACGGTATACCCGTTCTGCGTCAGGTATTCACGGATCAGTCCGGCCAGGGGAAGGTCATCTTCCACCAACAGAATCTCTTTTTGTTTCATCTTGTTCCTTTCGAAACCATACAGCTTATGCCTCCGGCGGGCAGGGGATGATCCCCTGCACCCCAAATTTGCAAATGCTCCGTACCTTCGTTCCTCAGGTACGTCACATTCAATATTTCTTCATACCACAGAGACATTGAAAAAGCAGGGCAATGCCCGTCCCGTAATGGTCAAGGTAAGGCACGTCACCTTCAGTGTCTGCGGCTTACCATGGTGATAGCCTGTACCTTCTTCCCGCACACCATCCCGGACTCCAGAGCTTCCACCTCCCCCGTACTGTGAACCCGTCTGGCCACATCCACGATGCAGAGAATCATGACCCAGGAGGCGAGCATGGTCACCATGGTGTGACTGAGAAAATGAGCACCTTTCATCATTTGATAAAGCCCCATGGTCCATCCCAGCCCGAGGCCGATGGCCAGCCCCAGACGTTTGTGTTTTCTCTTCCGGAACACGTGGTAAAGAGCCATGAGCGCAAAGCCACCGGAAGCATGGCCGGCTGGAAAGCAGCGCCCGGAATCACACTGCCCACAGCTACTCGGGTACGCCTCGAAAAGTTTTACGTAGGGCTTGTCACCGCCGTACCGCTCAATCTGTGAAGGGCAGTACATATTCGTTTCTGCCTTGAGGCCCGCAATGGTTGAAGGGACGATAATTAGGGACAGGATAACCGTTAGATACCGCTGCCTCAAAGACTGACGCCCAGCCTCATCACCGCACTTTCCCCTGAAGGAGAGCCCATAGAGCATGAGGATGGTCACCCCGAAGGCGACGATCACTCCTTTTATACCGGTGTAAAAGAGAAGACGCGGCAACGGTGCCTCACGGTCCACCATCCAGCCATCGGCCTCGATATTGAAGAGCCGGTCCTGAACCTGAAGGTCCAGGTTGGTCACTTCAAAAAGAACAATCACACCAACAAGCAGGACCACCCACAGCGCAATATGTTTCGCACGCTCCATGGATTACTCCCCTTTGATGCGCCGGGTAAGCCCATTCTTGTAAAGCCAGGAGGCGGACTGATAGTAACTGATGGCATCGGTCAGGCCAGACTGGCTGGTGCCTACCCTTACCTGGTCTTTGGTCACCCGGTCGTAGGCATAGGTCTCGCTGCTGCCATTGGGCAAAAGCACCGTAAGGCGGTCCCCCTTCAGGTAGCCCAGCTTCTGGTACGTCCCCACAAAAGCACGCGCCTCCTCGGGCTTCATGGAGAGAATATCCTTGCCTAAGAACTTGCTCTTGTAATCCCAGTTGAGAAGGGCCAGAAGAGTCGGGGCCACATCAATCTGGGAACTCAGGGTGCTGATGCGCTGCGGTGTCAACTTTCCGGGGCTGTAGATGATGAGGGGGATTTCGTACTTTCTCAAAGGCAGGCTGGTCCGCCCGGCGCTGCTGCCGCAATGATCCGCCACGATGACAAAAATGGTGTCATCAAACCACGGTTTTTTTCTGGCGGCTTTCATAAACTCACCGATGGCATAATCCGTGTACTTCACACCGCCGGCACGGCCTGTCTTGACAGGAATATCAATTTTCCCTTCCGGATACGTGTAAGGACGATGGTTTGAGGTGGTGAAGACGTAGTTCATGAATGGCTTGCCCGCTGCATAGGAGGCGTCGGCCTCCTTCAGGGACCTGTTGAACAGGTCGCCGTCGCACACGCCCCAAACGTTGGCAAAGGTCTTCTCCTCGGCTGTCATGTCTGTCCGGTCCACCACGGAGAACCCGTTGTTGGCGTAATAGTAATTCATGTTGTCAAAATACCCGTACCCACCGTAGACCCATTTGGTGTCGTACCCCCTCTCCTTAAAAAGATAACCCAGGGAGAACATCTCTTCGTTGCCGGGCCGTTTCACGATGCTCCGACCCGGCGTGGGGACGGTGGAGAGGGTCAGGGCCTCAAGCCCGCGAACCGACCGGGTTCCGGTGGCGTAGAAGTTGTCGAAAAAGAGCCCTTCCCTGGCCAGCTTATCAAGGTTTGGGGTAAGGCCCGCCCCGTTCCCGAAAATTCCCATGTACTCGGCACTCAAGCTCTCGACGGTCACAAACATCACATTGAGGCGTTTCTCTGCACCTGGGTTTACCACCATGCGGGTGATCTCTTTGGGGTCCTCACTTAAAAATGTGGCATTCTCCGTCTTCACCAGCTCCCGAAGGCGAATAAGCACCTCGTTGGAGCCCCGCTGCTCATAAAATGTGGCGTAATCAAGGTCGTTGTTTCGAAAGGCCGCAAACA
>Ga0209692_10002284_pt1 | contig 21709 bp, 24 predicted proteins | sample tdDd472_FD_187129 | JGI IMG/M metagenome (GOLD analysis project Ga0209692, IMG submission 187129) | Marine sediment microbial communities from the Atlantic coast under amendment with organic carbon and nitrate - tdDd47.2 (SPAdes)... | ecosystem: Environmental > Aquatic > Marine > Coastal >... | reverse complement strand
CGCGCGGCTTCGCGGGCCGGGTCCGGCGAACAGGACCTCCCACCGTCGGCTCGATCGCGCCGGGGTGCGCGCGGAGGTCGCGGCGCGCTTGGCGCGCTGCTGGCGCTTGGCGGCGCGCTGCAGCGCGCGGCAGTCAGCGCGGCACCGGATCCGGTCGTAGATGTCCGGCAGCGACTCGCAGCGCTGGATGCAGCGCTTCTTGGAAAAGGCGGGCATGGGCGGGTCTCCTCAGAAGGCGGGCAGCAGCTCCTCGAGCTCGTCGTCCTCTTCGTCGTCCGAACCGGACGTGGCGAAAAACACGACAGCGCCGGTACCGACCAGGGCGACGCCGGCCCAAAGCCACGGGCTCTTCCACCAGGCGTCGCCGCCCTCGTCCTGCAGCTGGCCGCTGACCGAGCGGCTCTGGGGTCCCGAGGTGGTCGAGCTCGTGGTGGTGGTCGAGGTCGAGGTCGAGCGCGACTGCGGCTCGCCGCCCGAGCGGGGCGCGGTGGACTGCAGGCGGCTCCAGACCGAGGTCTCCAGCCGCACGGTGGTGTCGCGCCGGCTGGCCTCGAACGGCTCGTCGCCCTGGTAGTCGATGCGCTCGAGGAACCGCTGCAGCGCGCCCTGCGTGTTCGGGCCCCACAGCCCATCGGCCCCGGTGCGGCCGACGTCGTAGCCGGCGCGTACGAGCTCGCGCTGCACGTCGCGCACGGACAGGCGCACGGGGTCCTCGAGGTCGCCGAGGGCGCGGGTACGGCGCGCGGTGGCTTGGGAGGCTTTGTTGCGTCGCCGGGCCTCGGCGCGCGGGGAGCCGAACAGCAGCGGGCGCCCTGCCCTTCTGCGTCGTTTTTGGAACCGGACCATCACAAGTCTCCTCTTCGTTCGAGACGCTCGACGAGCAGACGCGCACCGCGCGCGAGCTCGGCTTGCTGGCGCGCCTTGCGCCACTCCCACCACCCCCACAGGCCCAGGCCCGCGACCGTGGCGACCGACACGAGCGCGAGCGTGACGCCCGCCGACTCCTCGACCCGGTCGAGCCGCTCACGCACCGTCGGTCCGCCGCGCAGCGAGCGCAGCTCGCGTAGCACCCACTCGCGTAGCTCGGTCCACGCGGCTGTCAGCCCCAGAAACTCGTCGAGCTCGAGGATCAAGCCGTTGAGGTGCTGCACTGCGTCGCGCGCGCTGGCGCGGAACCACCGCAGCGCGTCGCCCACCAGGTCGCGCACGTCCTCGACGAACGCGCTCCACCGGACGCCGATTGCCTCGAAGTCGGGCACGAGCTCGTCGAACGCCCCGCCCGCGGCGCGCGCCTGTTCGGTGGCGCCGCGCCAGGCGCGGTCGAAGACCTGCGTCGAGTCCCACAGCGCGTCGACCCGCCGTGCGAAGGCGCGGATGCCGGGGATGGCGGTGAAGGGCTCGACCGCCAGCAGCAGCCCTGTGGGTTCGGCGGGCATGGGCGACAGGTGGCGGTGGCCTCAGCCGTTGGGCTCGCGCACGCGGCCGAAGACGCCGTGCATGTAGAAGGTCACGAGCACGTCCGACTCGAGCGTCACGCAGCGGTTGCTGTGGGTGGGCGACGAGGTCTCGTCGCCACAGTCGCGCTCGGTCTCGCGCTCCTCGCCGTCCTCGTCCTCGTCGGTGGCGGGGGCGTCGGCGCCGCCCTCCCCTGCTCCGGTCGTCTCGCTCATGGCCTCGCGCAGCCACTGGCGGTGCGGGAAGCTGAGCTTGCCGGCGAACTTCATGTCCTCGTTCGTGTAGAGGAACGGGTAGCGATCGGGCGTGCTGTCCATCGCCGCGAGGCCGTTGGCGGGCTGGCTTTCGTGATGCACCCCGAAGCCGATCGGCAGCGTCTCGAGCGAGCCGGAGAGGATGGGGTCCTCGTTGACCTCGACGCAGAGGTGGGCGTTGTAGAGCACCTTCTCGATGTCGCGGTTGCGCGTGGGCGTGTCGCAGACGACCGACGCGATCGCGACGCCGACCTTGTGCACGATGCCGACCTCGCCGCGCGGCAGCTCGCCGCCGGCTGACCACGAGCTGTCCATGTCGGAGCGCTCGCGCGTGAACAGCGGGAACTCGGCGCCGAAGTCGTGGCGGCCCTGGGGGACCAGGACGCGGTAGACCTTGGTGCGCTCGCCGACGCGCTCGACCTCGAACGAGGCCTCGTCGTCGTCGGCCGGCACCGTCAGGTCGGTCCAGCGGGTGGGGTCGGCGGGGTCGTTGATCTGGTAGCGGCTACTGGCCTTGAACTCGGGCATGGCGTGGTCCTGTGGATGAGCGGTGGATAAACGGGTGCGGGTGGACGGGCGGCGCTAGCGGAAGAACCGGCCGCCGGGGTACGGGTAGGGACCGGACGTGCCGGGGTCGTCGCCGCCGGCGTCGGTCACGATTTCGCCGTCGTCGATCGGCTCCTCGTCGTCGCCGCCGCCGATGACGTCGTCGTCGTCGTGCGAGTGCCGCGCGTAGAAGGGGATGTGCGACGCGGCGTCCTCGTAGGCCTTGCGGTCCTCGGGGTCGTCGGTGTCGCGCGCCTCGCCAAGCAGCAGCTCGCGGATGAGCCCGAGCACGCCGATGGCGGTCAGCGAGATGCCCCAGGCCGCGGCCATCGACCGGATCGTGTCGGCCGACTCCTGCCCTTCGGCGAGCCACCACGCGGCGACCGCGGGGACGGCGCCGACGCCGACGAAGGCCGCGGCGCGGCCCACGGGCTTGTCGTCGAACCACTCCATGCGGTCGATCGCCTCGTAGGTCAGCGCGATCCCCGCCGCCGACAGCACCGTCCCGCCGAAGTAGGCCAGCGCGAAGTCCATCGGCTCGCCCATGTGCTCGGCCGTCCGCGGCAACACCTCCGCGGGCGGGTAGCGGTCGATCGCGGTGCTCTCGTCGAGCAGCGCCAGCGCGGACTCGTCGGGCAGCTCGAGCTGCCCGTCGTCGAGCAGCGCAAGGCTCATGGGCGCCCCGCCCCCGGCCGCGACCGAGCGCTCCGTCCGCGGCGCGACCGCCGTGGCGCCGGCGTCGCCGAGCGAGCGGCCGAAGTCGCGCAGGCCGTCGAGGCCGTTGACGGCCTTCTTCTTGCGCCGCTTACCCCAGGACCGGTCGCAACAGATCTTGCCGGTTTCCGGGTCCTCCTTGCAGCCCTTCTTGAGCTTGGGCTTGCCCTTGTCCAGCGACGCCTTGAGGTACGGCAGCTTGCTGTTCGGGCTGTAGCAGTACGTGCGCTTGCTGCTGGCCTTCTTCGACGCGCTCTTCTTCTTGGACGAGCTTCGCTTCTTCTTGCGGGGGACGTCCTTGTGCCGCTCGACGGTGATGACGCCGGCTCTCTCCGCGACCGCGGGGGTGCACAGCACGCCGCCGCCGGTCTCGAACCGGCAGCCCTTGGGGACGCGGCCGCTTTCGAGGACCTCCTCGCGCGGGACGGGAACGTTGGCGCAGCCGCGCTTCTGCTGCTGCTTCGGTCGGAGGGCTCGGGTCTTCTTCTTCGCCATCGAATCTCCTACACGTCGGCGCGCTGGCAGAACTCGCGCGTCTGTCGGGTCTTGTTGTCGAGCTCGCTGCGGTAGCGGCGGTTGCGCGCGCGGCGGGCCTTCTCCTCGTCCGCGCCGGTCCGGTTGCGCACCGGCCGGCTGGCCAGCTCGGTCAGCTCGTCGTCGAGCGCGCGCAGCGCCGCGCTCTTGCGCTTGCAGCTGTCGGCGGACTTCCACGTGCGGCGCAGGTGGTTCAGCCGCGCGATCGTGCCGGGCTTGCGCTGGGGCAGCGCCACGAGCTTGTAGGCGTGCAGCCCTCCCCCACCGCTGCGCTGCACCGCCCCCTCGCGGTACAGCCGCTCGAGCTCGGCCGCGGCGCTGCGGGTGTCCAGGGCGTAGCGGTGCCGGCGCGCGACGGCGCTGACCTCGCGCGCGGTCCACGCGCGGCCGCGGTCCTTGAGCAGGACGGCGACCACCAGCTGTCGGGCGGTGGGGTTCACTCGACCTCCATGGGCAGCGCCGGATCGACGCGGTGACTGAGCACGCGCGAGCGCGCGACCTCCCAGCCGGGGATGCGCGAGCTGCTCGCGTCCAGCGGGCGCCAGTACCGGTCGAGCAGGACCTCGGCGTAGATGTGGCTGTAGCCGCCCGGCTCCTCGCGCAGCTCCACGGACTTGAGCCGCACGGTGTGGCCGATGGCCAGCAGCATCCCGCACAGCAGGATCGTGAAGTCGTCGCAGTCGCCCGCGCGCAGCTCGAGCGTGCGCCGCCCGGTCTGGTAGGTGTCCAGCCCGTACGTGTCGCCGGTGTAGCGGACGTTCGCGCGGATGAAGCCGAAGATCGCGACCACCTCCGCCCACCGGTCGCGCTCGGGGATGCACCAGCCGCCGTCGCCCGTGCGGGGGTTGGGGCGGCGGCAGCGCTGCGTGACGATGTCGAGCGCGAGCTGGCGGATCCCGCGGTCGGTGAACGTCTTGGTGATCTGGATCTGGATGAGCCGGATCCGGTCGTCGAAGCTGTGGATCGGGACGATGCGCGACGGCCCCTCCCCCGCGTCGCCGAGCGAGGCGGTGCGACGACGACGTGTGATCGAGGCTTGCGATCTGCGGCGTTGGCGGCCCACGCACTAGAGACTGCGGAGAGCCGATCGTGCTCGCTACCGGAGATCCGTTCGTGGTCCGAATCTCCTACGATCGGTTGCCCGCGCGTACCGATCGGGCAGGCGCGCGTACAAACCGGAGATGTGTGCGTAGAAACCGGAGATGCGTGCGGAGACGGGGGAGGCAGTCAGATGAGTGACGAGGGCGACGAGGCGGCCCCCCAGCCGACGTGGAAGAAGTTGCTCGCAGAGACAGCGATAACGCTGGGAGTGCCTGCGCTGGCCAATGCCGTCGGCGGAGAGCCCGCCGCGCTGGCCGCAGGAGCAGCCTCCAGGGTGTTCTGGTTCTCGCTGGAGAAGCACGTCGAGGAACGGCAGCGAGACCGGTCTCGTCGATGGACGGCAGGCCTTGCGCTTGGACTCGCTGAAGCTGGAGTCGGCTTCGACGACCTCGAAGACGACGATGAGTTCCGCGACGTCATCTATCAAACCGTGCGTGCTGGCCTCGAAGCGCTCGATCCGAGCGTGGTCCCTTTTCTGGGCAGACTCGCCGCTTGGTATCGGGGTCGACCGCTCGATCCCTTCTTTCGGGGTGCTGTGCGGACACTCAGGGATCTCACTGGCACCGAGCTCACCGAGCTCAAGCGGATGATGTACCTCGCGGCTTCCACCGCGCAGCTCGAGGCCGCCTTTGAGCTGGAGAGCGTGCAGCTGTCGATCGGCCCGGACGGCTACTTCGCGTCACGCGGAATCTCCGATTCGGTTCAGTTGACCGACGGTCCGGAGGAGCCTGATGCGTGGCTGCGTGTGTGGGGGCTGCTGTCTGCGCACCATCTCGCTGAGCGAGGGCGGGGCGCTGACCCCATGGAGTTCTCGCACTCGCTCACCATGGACCTAGACGATGTGCTGATGTTCGCACGCTTGCTCGCCGTGTCGACGGACTCGGCCGCCACATAGTGCTTTCAGGTCAGCCCAGTGAGCCTTGCTCTCCAGGGGCTTGGGTTTCCTTCCGCGCTACGTCGAGCACCCGTTCGCGCAGCTCGTCCCACTGCTCTTGAACCGCCAGCAGCGCGAGCTCGGCCTGGTCACGGTCGAGCTCGTCGAGGTGCACGAGCGCGCCGGCGATCGAGGAGGCGACCGACAGCGCCTGTTCGCGCTCGTCGGCGACGGTGGCGTGTAGCAGCGCCTGCACGGCGTCGTGCCAGCGCTCGTCGAAGTTCAGGCACATCAGCGCGAACACCAGCGCCTCGAGGACCTCGTCGGCATCTTCGGCCTCGGCGAGGGTTTCGGACGGGAAGTGTTCGGGCACGCCGTCCGGCGCCCAGGCGCGGCGCTTCGACTGAACGTCTGGACGTCCAGACGTCTCGTCCAGCTCATCCTCGCGCTCGTGCGCTCGCGGGGGGCGCTGGCGCCGTGGTCTCGGTGGAGGCGGCGGCGCGTCGTGCAGACCTGAGCGCCGCTGACGGCGGCGAGGGGGCGCGCTGCTGCCGCCGAGCATGCGCTTGGCGACCATCTGCCCGACCGGGGAGTTGAAGAACTCGGTCATGCGGTCGATGAAGTCGCGCTCGCTCGCAGCGCTGCTGCCCCCGAACTCCAGCCCGACCGCCTCGAGCTTGCGCTTGAACTCCACGAGCTCGTCGAGGTTGTCGAAGGGGCCGGGCGGCGTGGATGACGCCGACGCGGCCTGCTTCTCCAAGAAGTCGAGGTAGCGCTCGGCGAGCTGATCGCTGAGCGAGTTGGGGATCGGACCGGCCGCGGGCAGCGGCGGGAGCCCGCCCGCTGGCAGCGGCCCGCCGGGCGTGCCACCGATCATGCCGCCGGCGAGGCGCGCGTTCTCCTGGCGCAGCCGCTCGAGCTCCTCCTCGAGCTTCTTGCGCTCGTAGAACTCGCGGAACGACTCGCGCGCGTTGGGCCGACGCGCCTCGCGCTCGTCGAAGTAGCGGATGATCTCCCACAGGTCGTGGGTCGACGGCGAGGGCGCCGCAGCTGCCATCGGCCGGGCGCTGTCGCGCGCGCTTCCGAGGACCTCGACGCGCGGCTCGGCGATCGGGACGGTCAGGTACGACTCGGTGTCGGTGGGGCTGAGGTAGACCTCGTAGTCGCCGGGCCCGTAGACGGGCACGAGCTGGTTGACGATGAAGGTGTTGACCGAGCGGTCGGTGCCGATGTCGACGAGGTTGAAGGGGCCGATGTCGGCGAGCCGCCCGGTCTCGGTGCGGCGGCGGATGTAGATCGTGCCCTGTTGGCCGAGCAGCTTGCGCAGGTTCGGGTGCGGCCGGCTCGCGGTCGGCCGCGCGCGCGTGCTGCGTGAGCGGCGGCGCCGCCGCCGGCGCGACTCGAGCTCGTCCTCGTCGTCGAAGTCGTCGTCATGGTCCACAGGGCTGTCCTCCTCGTCGTCGGTCGGGCGATCGGGTTCGGTGCGCGGTTGAGGTTCGGGCGAGTCCGACTCCGCGGGCGTCGGCTCGGGGGGCTCGGGCATCGAGTGAACGAGCCGCAGCTGGCGCGGGTCGTCCTCGTCGTCGGGCGGCAGGCCGCCGAGCGCCGGGATCCGCGCGGGCGGCACGCTCGCTTCGACGATCGGCGCGGCGGGCTCGTCGTCGTCCTCGTCGCCTGCGTCCTCGAAGTAGGCGGCGTGCAGCTCGCTGAGCACGCTGATCCGGAACTGCGGCAGCTCGGCCGTCTTCTGCACCGCGCGCAGCCGGCGGGTGATCGTCGACGACGACAGCGCCCGCCCTGCCCTGCTGGGGAACAGCACGCGCGAGTCGGTCGCGTGCGCGGCGCGCCAGCCGTGCAGGTAGCGCAGCAGCAGCGCCTCGGCGTCGCCGCCGAGCAGCCGCTCGTCCTCGGCCAGGCGCATCGTCACGCCGTGCTCGTCCTGGGTGACGTCGTCGAGCTGCAGCCGGGTCAGCTCCTGCGCCGTCGCCCCGGTGAACGGCAGCATGCGCAGGAACGTCGCGTACGGCTCGTGCTGCTCGGCCGCCGCGGCGGTGAAGCGCTCGAGCTGCGCGCGGCTGAGCGCCACGCCGGGGCCGTCGAACTCGATTGGCAGGCCGCGCTGTTCGCCGAGGAACTCCAAGAACAGCACCGCGCCGCGCAGCACGCGCCGCGCGCTCGCGGGCGGCAGCTCGTCCACCAGCGCGTCGAGCGCGTCCTGCGGTAGCTCGCCCGCGTACAGGTTCAGGCCGCGTTCCTCGCACAGGCGCAGCAGTCGGCCCGACGCGGACACGTAGCCTTCGATCGTCCTCTCGCTCAGCGCTTGCTGCTTGTGGAGGGCCCGGCGGAACGCGAGACGGTGTCTGTCCATGCGTGCGTCTTCATCGGCCACCGCCTGAGGACGTTTCGCCTCGGTACGCGCGCTTGGTCGGTTTCCCCGATCGGATCTCCGGTCTACGCGCGGATCTCCGAGAGCCGGAGAGGCGCGCGTACTCGGACCCCGATCGAATCTCCGGTTCGTACGCACCGATCTCCGGTTTCGGCGCCACTGTCCCCGTCTGGGGTCCGAGCGGCTCTCCGTTCGGTACGCGCGCTTGCCCGTTTCGGGCGTGGGCCGAGCTCGGCGACTACGCACGCCTCTCCGTTCGTACGCGCGCTTGCCCGGTCGGGGCCGCGATCGAATTTCCCACGATCGCGTCTCCGGCCAACCCTCTTCGGCTGAAAAGCGAAGCTATGTCGAGGGGTTGAGGACAGCGGGCAAGCCGAGCGGAGATCCGCGCGTACTCGGACCGGAGATGCGCGCGTAATTCGGGCGCGAGATGCGCGTTGGGGTGCACATGAGACACCGGTTCGCGCGCGCATCATGCGCGGGGACGCGCGCGGGCACGCACACGCGCGTGCGCACGCGCGAGGCGGGCATAGTTCACGTCTCGAGTACGCGCGCATCTCCGGTCGAGCCCGATCGAATCTCCTGCGGCGACCGGCGCCGCAGTGCGCAACCCTCGTTTCGAGTGACCGAAAAGGGGGACACGATGAAGTCACCGCCGCCTCTGCTCTGCCACGCCGCCGCCCTACCCCGCCGCCGAGGTCGACGATGACGCGAGCGCAACAGCGCGTGGGGCTCACGCTCGTCCGGGCGCTGAGCGCGATCGAGTTCGCGGCCGAGCTGGCGTCCGAGGTGCCCTTCGCCGCAGCAGAGGTGCACGAGGGTCTGGGCGGGCCGCGCGTGGAGGTCCGCCACCCCCATCTCGAGGTTCGCGGCGTGCGCCTGCTGGTGGCGGTCGTGGCCCTCGATCCCGAGCCCCACGTGGCGTACGCCGCGCCCACCTACCGCAAGTCGATTGAGCGCACCGTTCGGCGGGCGATGCAGCGGCGCTGGGCGGCTCCCGAGGTCGATGTCCCGTGGGCCCGTCGCGCACCGTGAGGGAGCCGACTCGAATTGGCTCGCGGGGCGATACGATCGCCGCCGATCGGCCCCGGTCGGTGACAAGACCGCCCAAAATTGGGCGTTTTTGCCGTGACCCTACGTGAGAGTGCTTGTCATGCACCCGGGGTCCGGGGATAAGGGAACTGCCGAGGTGCGCCTAGCGCTCCCGGCCTGAACAGCAGCCTTGGAGAACGCCTAGCGAGAAAGCGGAGCCCTTAAACAGTTCACCCCCCGTCAGGTTGGCGCCGAGAGGGGGGTAAGAACTTTCCGGGACCGGATTTGTAATGACGGTACGGGGACCTACCCCGGCGGTCAAACGAAATCCGGCGTGTGGGGACCTTTGTGTCTCGACCGTCGAGTTTCATGACGCGCCCGTCACACGCGACCGGGCCGAGCACAGCCCCGCTCAGGAGCATTCTGAGGGCGGTGCTGAACGGCCGACGTGTGTCGAAACCCCTAAAAAGCAGGGGTCTGAGCCACCCGTGCGTCCGGGTCTCGATCCGCACCGGAGCCCACGATGAGCGGCTCGAACGGTCATCGGCCCCCGGCGGCCTCCGGCGGGTCGAGGCGATCTCCGCTGGAGCGTCCGACCGCATTGAAGGGGACGAATTCCGCCGAAGAGGTTCAGCGTTACCTCAATGAGCTCGTCTCGCTGCGCGTGCTCGGCGAGGATCCCTCGGCGCTCGCTCGGGACGTCGCCCTCGAGCGCGGGGCTGACCAGGCCGAGGACCTGCAGAAGCGCTCGGTGCACGCCGATCCGGACCGCCACCGTGGAGGCGGAGGCCGGCCCAAGGACCTGAACCGCCATCTGCGGCGGGTCCGCGCACGCAAGAAGCGCCTCGCCAAGGCGGTTGCGGCGATGGTCGAGCGCGCGCGCGCCGAGGGCGATCCCGACTGGAAGCCCGAGGCGTTCCCGGCGCTGGACTGGCGGATCGAGCGAGAGGTCTGGGCCATCCTGCGCGACGTCAGCGGGCGCAAGGCGCGGGCGTTCGCGGCTGCCCTCCCCCCGGCGCAGGCCCAGCAGCTCGTCGAGGAGGCCGAGAGCCTGGCGGTCGAGCGCGAGCTGAGCGAGGCCGAGGCGTACGCCACGATGCGCTGGCGCGAGCTAGTGGCCGGGGCGTGGGCGTCGTGGCGGCTGTCGCGCCCGGTGCGCGCACGCAAGCGGACCGAGGACGACGGCCGCAAGCGTCTGGGCGCGTACGCCCTGGGCCACATCCCGCCCGACCCCGAGGAGTGGAAGCCGCCGGTGGTCCGCGAGAACCCCTGGAAAGGCGGGCGCGTGGTCGACGGCTACGCCCGTCAGGCCTTCTGCCTGCTCATGCGCAGCGTGGCCACGGGCCAGCCCATGAGCATCTCCAAGCTCTTCTACCGCAACGGCTCGGGCGAGCAGGGGGTGTTCGGGTACCTGGCGACGCCTGCGCCGTCGGACCGTAAGAGCGGCCTGCCGCGCATCGACGGCGTGCTCGGGCTCTACACGCGGTTTCAGCCCCGGGCCGACAAGAGCAAGTACGTGGGCCCGGTCAAGCGCGGCGCCGACGGGGCCCCGCTGCTCGACCGCAACGGCCACGTCCAGCGCTACGCCCTGTGCGAGCACTGGTACCACCGGTCCATGTGCGGCCGGCGCACCGCCGCGCAGGCCGACCGCGGCCAGGGCGAGTCGCGCTCGCTGATCGCGACGCTGTGCCCCTGGCTGTTCGATGCCGAGGATCGTCCCGGGCAGCTCCTCGAGGACAGCGAGGCGCGCGCCGACTCGGTCGACGGGGACCCGGAGACGCCCTCCCCTGCCCAGGCCGGCGATGAGCCGGCGGCGGAGCCGGGGTCGCGCGCTCCACCTGACTGAGACGGTCGGGGCGTCTGTAAGCCCCGCTCAGAGCGGCTCTGAGCCGCAGGGACACCTCCGTCCGTCCGGCGGCCGAGGGGGCACACAGGGCCGATCTGAGCCTCCGGAGGGGGCAATTCGGAGGTTGAGCCTCGCCGAGGGCGAGCGCCAGACCGGTGTCGTGGCGCGGAGCGAGCTGGGCGGTGCGGCCATCGCCAGGTAATAGCCCACACGAGCACCCGAGGGGCTCCTGGGTCGTTGGGCGGCCCCATCAGGATTAGCCCACACGATGAACGAACTCCCCGTCGCTCCGCTCCGGTAGATCCTAGAAGCTCCAGAACCGCCCTCCCCTCAACCCCAGCAATCGTGGGCAGGAGCTACTAAGGCGCGGCCTCCGGCCGCACGGAGCTACATCCTGCGGGGGAGTACCCCCGCACCCCCCACAACGGCCTCCGGCTTCGCCTCCGGCCTCATGCATGCTCTAAAGAGCAGCAGTCCCCATGCCAACGAGGTTACCAAACATCTGAACGCTTGGACGTCTGATAGCTGGTGAACGTTCGAACGTCTAGACGTTCGAAACGGTCCCAGTCGGGGAACGTTTGAACGTCCAGACGTCCGATGGCAGGCTGGTTTCCGGGCGAAAGACGTCGCTCGCCCAGACCAACGGTGGGGCCTCCGAGCACTTCAGGACGTCCGAACGTCTGGGTGTGTAGACGTCTGAACGTTCACTTGATCAGGTTACTGGACGTCTGGACGTCCGTCCGAATAGGCTCGCACCCATGACGATGATCATCGCAGTGGCCGGCCAGAAGGGCGGGAGCGGCAAGAGTACGATCGCGATCCATCTCGCGGCTGAATGGCACCGTCGCGGGAAGAGGACTCTTCTTGTCGACGCGGATCCCCAGGGAACCTCTCTGACCTGGGGCGAGGTCGCCGAGGAGCAATCGATCGATGCCCCCAGCGTCATCGCCGTGGGCGACAACCTCCGGCGCACGCTGCCGGATCTCGCTGAGGGGTACGAGATAGTTGTCATCGACTGCCCTGGGTCACGGCACGCAAAGCGACAACTTGGGGCCCTAGCGGTGGCGGACTTCGCGCTCCTCCCGTGCGGCCCGTCAACGCCAGACGTCTGGGCGCTTGCCGAGACGGTGGCTCTCGTCGACGATCTGCAGGCTGCTCGACTCGAGCCTTTGGTGGCCGGCATTGTAGTGAATCGTCGGTCTGCGACGGTGGAAGGTCGGACGGCCCAAGATGTGCTGTCCGAGAGCTGCTCCATCCCGGTGCTCCGAACGTCTCTTGGGCAGCGGGTGGCCTTCTCCGAGGCCCTCGCGGCGGGACTCGGGATCACCTCCTATGTGGGCGGAAGTACCGCCGCTGTGGAACTTCGTCGCTTGGCCGATGAGATCGAAGACGCGGTGGGGTTCTCCGGGCAGGTCCATGTCGCGTAAGCCCAGAGCCAGGCCGCGTGCTCCCCGTGGTGCCAAGGCGGATGAGGATGCCCTGAGTGCACTCGAGGAGAGGTATGCCCGAGAGGGGACGGCTCCGGCCGGCACCTCAGTAGGTGTTTCAACGTCTAGACGTTTAGACGGCCAGTCACCCGCGTCCGAGGAGGTTGCGTCCTCCTCTCCGGTGCGTGCTCAGGTGAAGAGGCCTCCGAAGCCCACCGGTCCCGGAATCGTATGGCGTGAAGGCAGACTGTTGGCCGACGGGTCGCGTCGAGGGGCCGGGTGGCTGCGCCGCATGACGGTCTACCTCCCGCCCGAGCTCGCACGCCGCCTCGAGGTCGAGACGTTGGAGACCGGGGAGGACAAGTCCGCCGTGATCTCAACGGCGCTGGCGGATTGGCTTGATGCTCGCGGTCGTTAGGGCGCGTGGGCAAGGGTAGGGGGGGGGGACGGAGTCACGAGCGCATGGTGGTCGACATCGACCCCGACTCGTTTGAGGAGGAGCTCAAGCGCACCAACCCAAAGGGCCGCCTCTGGGAAGCGTGCGCGGCGCGCGCGCTGAGCCCTCCAACGATCCACCACGGCCGCGCCGACGACCGGCATCGCGTCGAGATGGAGCTGGCCTACGGCGAGTGGGAGCTGCGCAGCGGCGTGCAGTGGGGGTGGTCGCGCAAGGTGGCCGAGCAACTCGCGGCCCAGGCTCTGCTCGACGAGCTCGCCGCCCTCGAGCGCGACGAGCCGGCGGTCCGGGCGAGGGGCGCGGTCACCGCGGACGACGACGTGTTCGAGGTGACCGCTGAGGACGTCGCGCGCCAGCGCAAGACCAACCCCAAGGGGCAGGTCTACGAGTGGTGCCAGAAACAGCGCCCGCCGGTGGGCCGACCTCGCTTCGAGACGCGCAAGGTACCTGGCGGCGTGCTGTGGGTCCGTGGTCGACTCGACGCGCTCGAGGTGTCCAGCCCGTGGTTCGCGACGCAGCGGCGCAAGGATGGTGAGCAGGCGGCGGCCGAGGCGCTGCTGCAGCTGCTGCCGGTAGGGGAGGGCGCCCCGGCGGCCGACGCGATCGCGACCGCGAACCCCCGCACCGTCCTCAACGACCTCGTGTTGCACGGCCCGCTGGCCGAGTGTCAGGTCGAGGTGATCGACCAGCAGGGACCTGCGCACGCGCCGGTGTTCACCGCGCAGGGGTGGGCGCGGTTTTCTGACGGGCGCGAGGTGCGCGGCGCCTCGGCCGAGGGCTCGAGCAAGCGCGAGGCGATCACAGCGGCGTCTCGGGCGCTACTCGCGCTCGTCGACGAGCGGTAGGGGCGCTGGTGTCGCACGACACGAGCGCCAGCGGCCCATTTTCTGCGCGATGTGTATGTATGGGTCAACCGACCCCCGGAAATGCCGATTACTCACAAAATACGGGTGAAATGACGATTTTGACTTTTTCTGAATAGGTCTGTTTCGGCGGCCGTCTTACCCCTCGGATCGCGAGATTCACGAGGCACATCGCCTCGGCGCTTCCTCGGCGCTTTCCGGGGCTGGAGTCGATTCGTATGACCGCCAACGTTCAGAGCATGTTCTCCGTCCGTCTGACCCCCTGGCACCGCTTCGGGGCCGTGTTGGACGACGCCCCCAGCGTGGACGACGCCATCGGCCTCGCGGGGCTGGATTGGACCGTCGAGCGCGTGAGCCTCGCCGATCTCGACGTCCCGGGCTTGCAGTTCGGGCCCGACCACGCGGCGATCGTCCGCACCGACACGCGCGACGTGTTGGGCATCGTCGGTAGCCGCTACACACCGGTTCAGAACGCCGAGAAGTTCCGCTTCTTCGATCCCATCGTCAGCGCGGGGCGCGCGACGATGGAGACGGCCGGCGCGCTCGGTCGCGGCGAGAAGGTCTGGATCCTCGCCAAGAGCATCACGGCCGAAGTGGTCCCGGGCGATCCGGTCGAGAGCTATCTGCTGCTCGCGGGGTCGCATGACGGGACGTCGGCGATCACGGTGTTGCCGACCGGCGTGCGGGTGGTCTGTCAGAACACCCTCGGGATGGCGCTGCGGGGCAAGGGTTCGCGGCTGACCATCCGGCACACGGCGAGCGCGCCGCAGCGGCTCGAAGACGCCGGGCGCGTGATGGCCGAGACGGAGGCCGCGTTCGGCGAGACGATCGAGCGCTTCAAGTTCCTCGCGAGCCGCAACCTCGATCCCGAGGTCTACGCGAAGGCGCTCGTTCCGGACGCTCCGGAGGGCACGAACAACACGCGCCGCGAGAACGCCCGCGCGGCGATCCTCCGCAGCTATGAGGAGGGCCCGGGCGCGGACAAGGCCCGCGGCTCGGCGTGGGCGGCGTACAACGCGGCTACGCACTGGATCAGTCACGAGCGCCCCAGCGACAACGCGAGCGCCGAGGACACGGCGCGCGCGACGTGGCTACCGCAGGGCTCGGGGACACAGCTTCGCGAGCGGGCGCTCAAGATCGCGCTGGAGATGGCGGACGGCTCCACGGAGTACGTGGCGGCCTCCGACGCCGTGTCGATGGTCGACGATCCGGCGGAGATGCAGCGGCAGATCGGCCGCTCGCTCATGGCCGAGATGCTGGGGAGCTGAGCGATGGATCCGACCGCTTGCGCCCGGCGCTTTCTGAGCGCGTTCGACGATGGCGACGCCGAGGAGACGCGCGACGCCGCGACCGACCTCATGCACTGGCTGTCCAACGGCGGGTTCGCTCCCGAGCTGACGGCTGACGAGACCCGCCGGCTGTGGCTCGCGGTGAGCGAGCTGGCCCATCGGGCCCTGTGCTGGGAGCGCGCCGAGCTGTGACCTCCGCCGCCGCGGCGACGGCCTAGCGGCCCGCCGCGGCGGCTCGCCCGCGCGACGTGCCCGGCCTGCGGTCGGGCCGTCCCGCGGGGCGCTCAGACGGACGTGCTGAGCGTCCCGCGGGGCGACGTGCGCCCCGGGGAGGTTTCGAGATGAGTGATGACGATCGGCGCTGCGCCAACGCAGCGCTCCGGGCTGCTCGCGAGCTTGGCTTGCCTCGCTGGCTGGCCAGCTACCAAGGCGCCAACGCGGCGGACGTGCTTCGCGAGCTTGCGGCCACGATCGAGGTGACCGGCGGCGTGCGCGTCGTCGACGACGACGACGGGACGCAAGCGCTGTCGCCGATCGGCGCGCCGGCCTGGCACGACCTCGGATGCGCGTACTTCGGCGCCTGCGTCGCGCTCGGTCGCACGCCGCAGATCGCCGCCGCGGCGGACGCGACGGAGGCCGCGCTCGACGTGCTCCGGGCCGCTGGCTGGTACTGCGAGCACGACTGCGGGGGCGTGTACCGCTGGCGTCTCGATCGCGCCGACGGTCGAGTCTTGCTCGCGACGGACGACGCCTGCGGCGCGGACCTGAGCTGCGGGCCGATCTTCGTGGGCATCTACCCCAGCGAAGCGGCGATCGAGACGGCCGATTACGGCGCGGAGGCGGACTTCGCGGACGTCGCGGCCTTCGCCTTCGCGGTGGCGTTGGGCGGGCCCTGAGCGCCGCGCGGCGGCGGCTCGGCCGGTGCGCCGGTCGGGCCGTCCCGCGGGGCGCTCAGACGAACGCGCTGAGCGTCCCGCGGGGCGACGAACGCCCCCGCGACGAACGGAGGATTCGATGTCTGTACTCATGTGCTCGGATGACCACCTGGCGGTGATCGCGATCGCCGCCATGGCTTCGACCCAGGGCGATGGTCTGGCTGGCCTGCGGCGGACGCTGCGCGAGATGGAGTGCCGCGCGATGGAGCATGAAGCGGCGATCGCGTCGGGCGATACGCTGGCCGCTTCGATGCTGGAGACGCGGCGCGCGGAGCTGAAGGCGATCCGCGTGCTGTGGAACACGAACCGCGATGCGGTCGCGGCGCGCTACCGGGGCGAGGAGCCCGAAGGCGACAAGCCCACGATCACCGCGGCCGACTTCCGGCGGCTCGCGGCGCATCTGTCGGACCCGCTGACGGTGCTCAAGCTGACGGTCCGCTACGAATACCAGGCGTGCGAAGCGCCGGACTGGCTGGCGAGCACCGCGCGCCAGCACTGCGACGCCGCGAAGACCACCGCGGCGTTCTGCCTGCCCGGCTTCCACTCGCGTCCTGCCGACCTGTGACGCGGGCCGCGTTCGGCCGCCGCCGCGGCGGCGGCCGGGCTCTCGCGCTGGCGGCTCGGACGCTGCGCATGGACGACGATCCGGCGGGGCGGTAGAGGATGGGCGTGCCCTCGCACCGCACGCTCGCTGGCGACGAGCTCGACTATCCCGAGCCCGCCGAGGACGACCTCGCGCAGTTCCTAGAGCGCGTCCGCGACGCGGCCGACGATCCCGAGGTCGACGTCGACGGGATGACCGCCCTCATCTACAGCGCCGACAACCCGCTTCTCGGCCCGAGCGCGTCGCCGGTCGCCGCGCCCGAGCGGGGGACGGCGAGCGCCGAGACCTGGGCGAGCCCCTCCTGGCACGTGATGCTCGACCTGCTCGAAGCCAAGCGGATTTCTGTCGCCGAGACGACCCCCTCTCTGCGCCTCGCCGAGGCGGGCGAGCTGCTCGATCTGACCGAGGACGCCGTCCGCAAGGCCATCCTCGCCGGCACCCTCGATGGACAGAAGCGAGCCAATCGCTGGTACGTGACCCCCGGCTCGGTGGCCACCTACCGAGACCGCGTGCTGCGCCGTGGGCGCTGGCCGTCGTCGACCCCCCTCCGGTTCCGCGCCGGCCGCGAGGGCGGGTTCAGCATGGCCGTGAAGTCGCTCGAAAAGGGGACGAAGAAGCGAGTCCGTCAGGGCGTCGTCGAGGTGACGCTCCCCGAGTACGAGCGCGTCGTCGTGCGGCTTCGCTGGCAGGATGGGGAGGGGCGAAAGGCACGCCGCGTCCTCGTCCTCGAGCACGACCCGAGCGCCGAGCCCTACAGGTACGACTGGCCGCCGAACAAAGACGGGCCCGGGTTCTTCATCGAGGGACGTTTTCGGATCGTCGACAAGATCAACAATCCGGCGAAGGCGTCGGCCGCCTGGCGAGAGATCAAGCCCGCGTAGAACGAAACGCCCGCCTCCCTGCGAACGATAGGGGGGCATGGGTGCATGGTGGGCCGAGCTCGACGGGCTCCCGCCCGGGTCGAGGGAGGAGGCGCGCGCGGTGTTCGGCGCCGCCGCGGCGCTCCTGGCCGAGGTGAGCCAGTCCGACCCGGACATCGAGGCGGTGCAGAGGCAGACGCAGCGCTGGCTGCGCAGCCCCGGGTCGGTTCGGCGTCGGTTCATCGAGGCGCTGCGCCGCTGCGGCACCGAGGCGCTGGGCGCGGGTCGGCGGCGAGAGGCGCGCGCGTTCGCGCGGCTCGCCGAGGTCTTCGCGCTGCTTAACGACGCGGCGGCGGGTGCGCCCACCGTGCCGCCGATCGCAAAGAAGTGAGTCGGTTCCGTCAGTCGCTCCTCGCGCGTCCGTCGGTGGTCGCATGCAGCCCCGCACCCCCGCTCATCGCGCACGCTGGAAGTCGCTCGGGCCCGCCCCCGCGGCGGCGGGCAGTCGGGTCTACAAGTGGCGCTACTTGCAGGTCCTCTCCGGGTTCGAGGCCGGCGAGTGGCACGTCTCCGTCTCGTCGCTGCGCATGGGGACGGTGTCCGACGAGGACCTCGCGTTCGTGCGGGCCGAGTTCGGGATGCAGGACGCGATCGAAGAGCGCGCGCGCCTGCGCAGGAGTCGGGTACGCCACCTGTGGCTTCCCATGGGAATGGAGCTGGCGAGCTGACCGTGCGCGTGATCGAGTCCGAGCTGCTCCTGAGCGTGGACGCGGGCCGGAACCGGTTCCGGTTCTTCGTCGTCGAGCTGCGCGAGCTCGACGACGGCCGGGTAGAGCTCGCGCGCCGCTGGGGGCGGGTCGGAGCGTCGGGTCGGACCGAGATCGAGGTCTACGAAGATGAGGAGGCCGCGCGAGTCGCCTGGGAGAACCTGCTCGAGCGTCGCGCGAAGCACGGGTACGCGAGCGCGGAGGACGAGGATCTGAGCGACGCGCGACGGCTGTTGGCGTGGCTGCGCTCGGCGCGGCGCCATCCTCGACAGTTGGCGTTCCCGGTCGCCGTCGGATTCTGAGGGGCGTCGCACGCGCCGCGAACCCTCGCTCGCTAGGCTTCCTCCGTCATGCTCGACGTCGACGCCTTGATCGAGGAAGCCACCGCGGCCGTGAAGGCCGCCGAGGACAACTTCAACAGCTTCTGCGACGGGCGGCCGTTGCAGGGCGACGTGTTCGCGCGGCTTCTACGGGTGCACCCGCTCCTCGAGGCATCCGGAGTCGTCGCACGCCCGCACGTGCGCTCTCCGGACGGGGTCCGGTCACCGAATCGAGGGAGCCCTCAGGGTGGTCCCTTCGGGCTGAAAACCAGGTGGTCCCATGAGCCTGAAAATCTCAGGCGCATCCCCCGCGGGTGGTCCCATCCGGCTGAAAATCAGGTGGTCCCATGGGCCTGCAAATTCCGCCCGTGGGTGGTCCCATGAGGGTGCAAACTGGCAGCCCGATCGGGCCGAATTCGGCCCTCTGGCGTCAGTCGGCCCGCCCCGATCCCGTCCGCGGTACGATCGTGGAGAGGACTCGACCGTGCCGATGGGAGCCCAGCTCGCCTCTTGGCGGTCGCCTGCGCGGGCGCGACGCGGCGGCTGTTGGCCTGGCTGCGTTCTGCGCGGCGCCATCCTCGGCAACTGGCGTTCGCGGTCGCCGTCGGATTCTGAAGGGGGCGCGTCGCACGCACCGCGAACCCCCGCTAGGCTTTCTCCGTCATGCTCGACGTCGACGCCTTGATCGAGGAAGCCACCGCGGTCGTGAAGGCCGCCGAGGACAACTTCAGCAGCTTCTGCGACGGGCGGTCGTTGCAGGGCGACGTGTTCGCGCGGCTTCTACGGGTGCACCCGCTCCTCGAGGAGGTCGATGTGGATCGCTCCCACGGCCAAGAAAATGAAGCGCACCCACAGTTCGTTCTCGGAGCCCGCGGCAGTGAGTAGGACATGTACGTGCTGGGTGTCATGCACGAGCGTGGGCCACAACCACACCCCTGCTCGGCTCAAAGGTCTTCATTGTTCTAGGGGGGCTGATGAGTGAGTCGCAATCAGACCTCAGATTACGCCAAAGGTCGTCGATGTGGATCCGGGCTGCTGTAGCTAGAACAGAACGACTCGTGGCGTCGGGAGTCTTCTCCCCTCAGTCAACGATATCAGTCGGGTGCCGAAGCGACGCAAACCTGCATGAAGAGGAGTTCCCTCTACCTCAAGCAATTCTAATTGAGAGGGGGATCCGAGTCCATTTGCACCAATCTTGGGTGCTGCGGTATCAAGACCCTTTCAATGAAGGGTCAACCAGCGATCTGTGCTCACCTGTAGTGACAATTGACGGGAATCAAACCTCGTCTTTGATTGTTCCGTCTGACCGGCTCAATATTCGGGTGGATAGATCGACCAGTATCTTTATTGTGTATCATGAAGACAGGAGCCAGGCTCAGGAGGCCCTGCTGAGGGCCCTCAAGCCCAGTGGTGGCTGACGCGGATCAACTCCGGGCTCGCGCTCATCTCCACGCTCCATCGTCGACCAGCTCGCCGGACCGCGCCGCCCTCTTAGCGCGCGGGGCCGCCGTCCGTCGCTTGTAGAAGAGGTAGACTCCGTGCATCTAAGTCTAAGTTGCTGCCGAACGTGCGGCGCAGCGCGCTCGGGGCTCGCTGCGACCGCAACGGCACACGGCTATCGGTAGCCTGAGCAGCACTCGGACTGGCAACGACTCTTCTCGCCTTCTGGGGCCATGAAGTGGCAACAGGTTCGGCAATTCTCTCCGATACATTCAGGGTAGTCACACCCCAGTGGGCGTGGTCGAGGAGGGTCTGGGAGAGGCCTCGGGAATGGAGGGTTCAGAAACTGAAAAATGGGGGGGAGAAAAAGGTCGGGTATCGGTATGGTTGGACCTCGGTCTCGTTCGCTCACGGTAATCGGCGCACCGAACCTCACCTGGGGCCTCGGTTTGCACTGGTTTACCGGGAAGCTGTCTGGGGCGCCGCTGGGGCCGAACTGCTCGTAGCACGGCGCTGGGGGAACCTCGCAGATTTCACCCATGCAATGTCGCGGACCATAGCCGCCACATAAACGACCTCCGGCTGCGTCTTCGATGAGATCCTGGAAGCTTTGCCCCGCGGCATCGTCTCCGCCCTGGGCGGCGCGTGCTAGTGCGGCAAGGCGTGCGCAGTCTGAAGATGCCAGGGAATCCAGGAAGTCCTTCATGTAGTCACTACGCGCCTGGTCCATTTGGTCCTGGATTGGCCCGGGGTTGGCACCTCCGCCTTCGCCAGTGCAACAGGACAGAGGCGTTGATGTTGCGTTGCTGTAGGCCTCCGCCCCACTCGCCGATGCGGCGCTTAGGCAGCTTCGCTCCTCAGCTGTGAGCTCAAGATCTTGCGAGCTGGCCACTTCGCCCGGTCCACACGCCGAACCTTCAAGGAGGCGGGGCTGCTCGCCGCGGACTGTGCTGATGCCGGCAGGTGGTTGTGCGGGGGTGACGTCTCTGACGCCGACGGGCAGCCGCGCGAGAGGTGGTCGAGCTTGCGCTTGCGGACTGTTGTTCCCGCAGCCGCCGCATCCTCCTCCGCAGCCGCATCCCCCGCCGCGTGCGGTGGGGGTAACGTCGACGACGCCCGGATTCGTGCTGATGCTCGGTACGTAGGACGACGGCGGGGCTGTTTGAGGCGGTGTCGCGCCGCGCTCTAGCCCCGGTGGCCTGCGTGTGGATGGGGTTGGTGATCTCGTCGGACCGCGGAACTCCGCGGGTAGCCGACTCAGGTTCTGGAACGGCATCGCTAGCTCGTCTTGAGGGCAAGGTCGATGCTGAGCCTCGCGGTGGTGGTTCCGGGGGTCACGGCCTGCTCGCCCACGACCTGGACTGCGACCATGGCTCCGAGCTTGCTGGCGATGTTCTGCACATTCAGCGTGCCCGCGGCTGGGCTGCCCGTGAGCTCGACCGAGCCGATGGGCGTACTGAAAAACTCGGTGGCGGGGTCATCGGTGGTGAACCCGTCGGAGACCACCTGCACGGTGATCGCCGAGGCGATGGTCGCGGCGGTGTGCACGCGGACGATCAGGTCGAGCTCGTCGTACTGCGACGAATCGATGCGCTCGGCGATGGTGATCGTTTGCGTGTCCTCGGTGCCGAGGTCGGTGAAGGTGAAGTCTCGCGGGGGGCAGACACGAATCGTTCTTCCGGCCATTTTCGTATTCCTTTCCGCCTGCGCTCAGCAGGTCTTGAGCGCGAGGTCGATGCTCAGTCGCGCGGTGAAGTTGGTGCTGGCGGTTCCCGGCTGGGTGCCCTTGACGCGGACGGCCACCATGGCGCCCAGGTCGGTCGTGACGTTCTCGAGCTCGAAGGTGCCCTCGAGCGGGCCCGCTCCGTTGCTGTTGCCGGTGAAGGTGATGCCCTGGCCGAGCGGATCGCTGTAGAAGTCCTCGCTCGGGTCGTCGGTGGTGAACCCGTCCGAGAGGACGAACACCTGGATCGTGCCGTTCTCGGGGATGAGGGAGTCCTCGTGG
>Ga0209692_10002283_pt1 | contig 21732 bp, 25 predicted proteins | sample tdDd472_FD_187129 | JGI IMG/M metagenome (GOLD analysis project Ga0209692, IMG submission 187129) | Marine sediment microbial communities from the Atlantic coast under amendment with organic carbon and nitrate - tdDd47.2 (SPAdes)... | ecosystem: Environmental > Aquatic > Marine > Coastal >... | reverse complement strand
ATAAAATATATAAAATAAAAAAACCGGCATATAGCCGGCAAATAAAACCTATTTACTTTTTCCATAATCAATAGCATTTACTGAGCATACATCACTACAGTTTGTGCATTGTAGGCAATGGCTTTTTGTAATGTATGCCTTCTTATCATCTTTAACATGTATCGCGTCTGATGGGCACACTTTTTCACATTTAGCACATCCAACACACGTCGCAGCATCTACTCTTTTTGATAATAATGAAAACCTACCAAATGTCCTTTGCAATGCTCCAAATGGACAAATAAGGTTATGAAAGACATGAGGTCTGAAAACAAGTGTAACTACAAATGAAATAGCAACCCATATCATTAATATGGGTATATTAATGTGCAGTATCTTTTTTGATGCAATCATTATCACAATACTTATTCCTAAAAACAACCAAGAAAAGATTCCACTTTTAAGTATTTTAGGTGTCTTATCCCTTTGTAATTTCAACTTCTTGGATATCCATTCTGCTGGTAACATAACAGTATTCATGGGGCATACAAACCCACAGTATATCCTACCAAAAAATATTGCTAATAATAAACTTACTCCAAACAGTGCAAGCCAAAACATCATATTACCTCTAGTTACTATAAACAAAAAAACTGCTAGGAATAATACCTTTATCAAATTAGCTATCCATTTCATTTTATTCCCTCCTTAATTACTGATTTGAAAACTATTGCCTTAGATGGACATTTTTCAACTGTTTCCTTAATGCCTCTCATGGAATCTTTATTCTTAGGAATATTTATTACCTTAGCCTTATCCCCTTGCATCTCATAAAATTCTGGTTGCATTTTTACGCAAAGTTTACACCCAATGCAGTATTCGTCTTTTATTTCAAAAACAGGTTTGTTTTCAATATCTACATTAGGGATATCTTTTCTTTTAACAATCAAGGCTGCCAAATATCCCATAGCAAATATTGAAATAACAGTAAGCACCCATCTAACTGCCATAAAATTAAATCCTAGAAACTTAACTTCATTTGCTAGCATAGGAACTTTAACCACAGCCCAAGTGCTTATTATAATGACTATATTAGTAAGGCTTGCTCCTTTTGTAAGTAGCGTCTTACCAATAGGAAATGCAGCATAGATTGGTCCTGCAGAAACGCTACCAAGTACTAAAGACAGTAGATTCCCTTTTATTGCCGACTTTTCTCCTAAACCCTTCATAATAACTTCCTTAGGTATCCAAGCATCAATTACTACTGTTAATAAAAATATTATCGGTAACACTTGTATCATTTCAAGTAAGTAATACGAGCTGTTTTTTACAGCGTCTATTGCTTTTTCTGGTGATAGCACAAAAATTGCACCGTATACTAATGCAACAATGATTAATAGTTTGTTTTTCTTTACAATTGTCATAGTCTTCATAATATCACCCCCATTACCAAAGCAATGATAACTGCAAACACAAAGCTCATAATGTTCCTAGTTAATGCAAACTTTGTACCAAACTCTTTTCTTTCAAGCGGAAATGTCATAACACCTACCATAGTAAGCGTTGTCAAAAAAGCTACAGCTGGTACTATACTTGCACCAGAATCTACTAATGATCCTACTAGTGGAAATGCTACAAATGCAGGTATCAAAGTAATACTGCCTGCTATAGCACCTACTACTGTAGATAAGAATGTATTTGAAGTTCCCATAAGATTTCTTATAGTTTCTGGTGGTATAAAAGTTAGCACTAATCCAATTAAAAATATTATTGCAATAATTTGCCCTAACATATTACCCATCATCTTTTTTGATTTTTTCATAGCTGCAAAAGTTTTTTTCTTGTTTTTAACTAATGAAATTATAGTTAATATTACAGCAACTACTAAAAATATAAGTGTGAAAATATCCATAAAACACCTTCCTTTTATTGATTTATCTATATTATAAAGATATAATATAAAAAAAGGTGTTACCAAAGTAACACAAAGGGGAATTTATATGGAAAACAGCATCTATACTTCAAAGTTGCTTAAATCACTACATAAAGATGAAATTGCAAGTCTAATTAGTAATGGGCATTTTAGGATAGTAACATACAATAAAGATGTTATTCTACATTTTGATGGCGAACCTTGCAAAAAAGCTGAGTTAATACTTTCAGGCAAAGTTGTTATTGAGAGGATAGAAGAATCAGGTGGTTTATTAACTGTCGCAGAATTTATTAATGATGATTTGTTGGGAGGAAACTTAGTCTTTTCTAAAAACCCTTACTACCCTATGACGGTTACAACAAAATCACAATGTGTAATTTTAGAGATAAGCAAAGACATTCTATTTAGTTTATTGGCAAGATATCCTGATTTCTTAAAAACTTATTTAGTGTATATTTCTGACCATGCCTACATGCTTGGCGACAAAATAAAACACTATGTAAATAGAACTATTAGGGAAAGCATAGTTAGTTTTCTTAGGCAAGAAATAAAATTGCAAAATTCTAATAAAATTAACCTATTAATAACAAAAAAAGAATTGGCAGAAAAAATTGGTGTACAGAGAACATCACTTTCTAGGGAGTTAACAAAAATGAAAAAAGATGGTTTAATTGATTATGATAAAGGTACCATAACTATCTTACAGACTATTTAGCAGAAAAAAACAGCCCTAAAGGGCTGAGAGTTTATTATTTACTTATCTCTTTAATTGGTATAAGCAAATCCAGTTGAATAAAACTTCTATCTTCATTTTTATTATTAAAGAAGCTAAATGCATTCAAATGCTCTTCCATGCTTCCCCCCATACTTAGTGGTTCTCTTGGATCGTACTCGTATTCTTCACTTTTCACTACCCATTCAAAGAATGTTTGCCACTTATGAAAATCGCCCATTTTTATGCAGTATGTTGCATATAATCCACCACCAAACTCTTTCTTAATGGCTGTCTCATCTACATCCATATCATCAGGAATAGTAACCCAATATTCATATCCATAGTCTTCATCGCCTTCAGGATTAGGGTTGTTGAACCCATACACTCTTAAATCAGGCTTTTTATTAGCCAAGTCATTATCAAGAACAAATTTATCAAGTATCTTTGATGCATTGTTTTCTGGTTCTTTACCAACATAATGACATGATACTACTTTCGCAGGTGGTAGATATATTATCCTTACATCCCCCAAACTTTCTTTTGTTTCACTTACCTTCTTTACATTTTCCATAGCTTTTTTCTCCTTTAGCTTTTTTGATGTAGAGCTTAAGGAATTAATAACGTTCACTAGCTGGCTGTCATCTGATAGGTGGGAATTAATATCAAAATCCAGACTATGCTTAAGCTTATCTATAAGAGATTTTAGAACAGACTTTACAGCATTTAATGAATTAACTTCATTATCAATTTCTTCAACTTTAACTAAGAAAACCTTAAGTGCATATTGTGCATCATCATTATCAAATATAGCCTTTATCTGCTTTAAGCTTAAACTAAGTTTTCTTAATACTACAATCTGCTGTATTCTATTAATAGTTTGAATATCATATGCACGATAAGCATAATCCTCTTTATCACTACTACTAATTAATCCGATTTCCTCATAATAACGAAGTGTCCTTGTTGAAATGCCGTAGTCTTTTGATACCTTACTGATAGTTACTAATTCCATATTGTTTTGCTCCTTAAGGCAAGTATAATGTGAAACGTCGCGTCAAAGTCAATACTAAATTTGCAATTATTTTGAACTCAACTAATTATAATTCAATCACATTCATAGGCAGTATTCATATAATAATTCATTTGTTTTTTACTGCTATCTCTTATATTAATTTATAAATGTAACTTTCTAATCTCATCATAAATTATGTTAATTCCTTGTCTTATCTGGTGACAAGATAAAGGTGCAATACATAGACGTACATTATTTAACTTTGCTTTTTTAGCAAAGTATTGCTCTCCCTCAGCAACTTTAACTCCTTTTTCTAATAGTTTAGCACACATAATAGTTGAATTTATTTTACCATTTAGATTAACCCAAAATATTAAACTGTTGTACTCAGGATTAATATACTTACGTTCTTTATCTAACGAATTTAATTGTTCCATTAATGCATTATACTTATTTTTATAAGCTTTATTAATTTTCTTTATATGCGATTTATACATGCCGTTTGTTATATACAATTCTAAAGCACCTTGCATTAGTATTGATGTATTTAAATCATAGCTTCTTTTAACTTTTACAAACTCATCTATTAGTTCCTTATTTAATACTACACATCCCATCCTTATACCTGGCATAAAGCTTTTTGAGAAGCTCCTCACATAGATTACCATATTGTCTACATCATAATAGTGCATTGGTAAACATAAATTGTTTACTTCAATATCGCAAAGATAATCATCTTCTACAATATATACATTATATTTTGAAGCTAATTCTACTAATCTCTTCTTTTGGATTTCAGGTAAGTTTGCACCTAAGGGATTATGAAATTTCGGCATAGTATAGAAAAACTTAATGTCCTCATCTTTAAATATTCTCTCTATTTCATCTAAATCCAAGCCGTTTTCGTCTCTGTTTATAGTAGTAAATTCATTACCACTAATTTCAAGCATATTATATATTTCTGAATAAGTCGGTTGTTCTATTAAAATCTTTTTTTTATTGCTTGGAAACTTCATATTTAGTAATATATTTATCCCTTGGTGGGCACCACTAGTCACACAAATATTTTCTGGTTTAGCATATACATCATTTGTAGCTAAGTTACCAGCTAATGCATATCTTAAGCTTTCTAATCCCTGGGTATTTCCATAGTTAAAAAGTTTGTTTTTATAAATATCTACAGCTCTATTTATACAATGATTAAACTCTCTGAATGGTAATGTTTTTTGATCTGGTGCTACTTTTGAAAAATCCATAATTTCATTTGATTTATTTCTGTTTATATTGCCATCTGTAACATAATAGCCACTTTTAGCAACTGAATAAATAATATGTCTTTCTTCTAATTCTTCATATGCTCTTATTACTGTAGACTTATTTACTCTGTATTCTAAAGCCATCTCCCTTATAGATGGAATCCTATCTCCTTTTTTAAATAGTCCAGTTTGAATATCATGTATTAATTTATTAGTTATTATTTTATACTTCATAACCCATATCTTTCTATACCGGTACAGTTGCGATTTATTTTAATTGACCCTTTTTATTATAACATATATACTCAATTTATAAAGTAATCAAAAGGATATTATAATGAAAAAATTAGATAAAAAAAACTATTCAAAAGTATTAGAACCTTTAAGTAGGCTTAATTTCAATACACAGTTTGCAAAAACAATTATAGATAAAAATGTAAATGGCAAGGTATATGTAGACAATATTAATAACCCTAAAGCCTTTTACATTGCACATCCTTATGGTATGTCTTTGCTATTTGGAAATAGTAGCAATAAAGAGTTTATTGATAATCTGCATTCTTATGTAACAAATAAAAACAATGTTAGATGCAAACGGGAATGGCTGCAAGCTTATCCAAGCAAATGGGAAAAAGTCTTCAAAAATATTCTAGGTTCTGATTTGTTATCTTGTGAAGATATAGATAACAAAGATATAATAACTCAAATTAATGACAGAGTAATACAAAGCAAAAGACTTAATTTTAAATTCAATTATGAAAAGTATAAGAATTTTAGGCAAAAGCTAGACCTGATTAAATATGATATTGTACCTATAACAGAAGCAATGTTTTACCAAATACAAGGCAGTGTAATACCTAAAGATTTTTGGGAAAGTGCTCAACAATTTATTAAGGATGGAAAGGGATTTAGCTTAATAAATAATGGAGATATTGCATCCACCTCATTTGCTTCATTTATAAATGAAACGCAACTAGAACTCGGCATTGAAACAATGGACAAATACAGAGGGTTAGGATTTGCATCTTTAACATGCGCTAAGTTAATTGACTACTGCCTAGAAAACAACTTAGAGCCAGTTTGGTCATGCAATAAAACCAATGTTGGTTCTTCATCTTTAGCAAAAAAGCTTGGATTTGAACAAACTGTGACTCTACCTTATTATAAACTGATGATTTAACTATAAACTGATAATACGTAAAGAGCACGACTTATTATCGTGCTCTTATATTATTTAACCATATCATCAATTGCTTTCTTAAGATTATCATAAATAATTTTTATATCCCTTGTTACCCATTCCCTTTGGGGTTCAAAGCTTCCATCCACATCTCTATAATCACATTCAACAATCATTATAAGGAAAAGATAAAATCTATAAGCTAATATTCGTATCTTTAGTTCATTGTTGTATGCAACTTTCTTATTAGCAAACTTATTATAGGTTTCTAAAAAATACACATCTTTTTCTAAATCAATATAACCCATAGCCTGACATAAGTCAGCTGCAGGACATCCATAAAATCCTCTCTCAAAATCAATAATACCTGTTACATCTAATTTTTTGTCATTAGTACATACAAATATGTTACCATCCCAAAGATCAAAATGACATACAACAGGATATCTTATTTCATTAAATGCCACATTACATTCATTTAATACGTCAAATATTTCATCTTTACTTAGCGGAAGTATCATATCTTTTCTTTTGGCATCATTCATTAAAGCTTCTACACTAACAATTATGGAATTTAAACAGTCTTTACCTGCACATTTGTCTTCCATGGTTATGTATCCAAACATCTCACCATTTATATTGTGGAGCTTTGCAATATATTCAGCAATAACTGTATAAACCTGTTTACGCATATCAGGTGTAATATTTTCTAATTTATTTAATGGTATTCCTTCTAGCTTACTCATAAAATAATAAGGTGAATCAATTATTTCACAGCTGAAATCCTCTGCAAGAATTTCAGGCACTTTAATATCTGTATGCTCAAAAGCAAGCTTATAAAACAATAGCTCTGTTATAATTATGTCTTTTTCATATGTTAGAATTTCTACATCCTTAGGAGGAGCTATTTTCAAAACAACTTCACTATTATCATCTAGTTTGACTAAATAAGATATATTATAGAATCCATCGTTTAATTCCATGTAATCTAACACATTACAATCTAAACATGCATTTGTTGCTTCTTTTATTTGGTCAACAGTGACTTTAGCTTTCGTTAAACTTTTCATTAATTTCTTTCCCCCTATAAGTAAATCCTTATTATATTTATTACTGACTATTCAACATCAGATAAAAAAAATATCTCCTCAACTTTAGCTCCTAATACTCTTGATATTTTTAGTGCAAGAGCTAATGATGGATTATATTTATTTTGCTCCAATGCTATTATTGTCTGTCGCGTACAATCAACAATATCTGCAAGCTCTTGCTGTGTATAGTTACTTTTCGCTCTTCGTACTTGTCTTAGATTGTTTGCTATTTTAATTTCATTTCCCATGCTATAATCCTTGCTTTTTATATCCAATTAATGCAAACACACCTACTAATAAATTAGTTGCTGCTATTGTACTGTATGCAATAAACCATACCCACCCAACAGGCATTACTCCAGCATTTTCATATTTAGTATACAATACCACGCTTACAACAAAGATATAGATAATTAGTATTGTAAATGATTTAAACACAGCCTCCGACTGGACCTTTTTATCTCTCTCATCTCTTCTAAATCCATGCTTTTTAGACTTTTCATATTGCCATAGAATAAAGTCAGTTAAAAAGCCTCCAAAAAATAATATGGCTAAAAGTACTGTTTTTGTACGATTATCACCCCAGCTGCTTATGGTGTTAGATAAACTGAAAATTACACCTAAGCCTACTGCTACCATTCCCCACATAACTGTATGTATTATATTTACTTTCATCAACTTACTCATAAGAAATACCTCCAAATAAAATGTAATATATTTGTTACATTATGTCAATAATTTTTTACATTACATCTGATATTTCACTCATATTTGGCATTTTCTATGCTTTTACCCACTTTACAAACTCTTTATTGATTACTTGCACTCAACTCCTTAAATCTATTTATTAATATCCACTCAGATTCCTATAATAACTTCCTTTAATAAATATGAGTACCTTTACTCTATGCTATGGTATTTCCATTGAACGAAATTTATTTAAATTAGTAATAATAACGTCATATGCTCTTTTAGTATTAAATACATTAATTTAGTAAAAATACAAAATCCATTATACATTAAATACAGAATTTGTAAATGTATAATGGATTTTGGCTTTTATGCTATATAGTTACTATCTATTCTAAAATACTATCCAAAAAATCTAACAACATCTTACTGTATTCACCAGGCATATCAAGAAATGGTGTATGCCCTGCTCCACTTATTGAATACATCTTCTTTACAGGTGCATTAAGTTTGCTAAGATAATCGTTAGCCATTTCAGTAGGTGTTATCCAATCATTACTTCCTTGTATAAAACAAACAGGTACTAGAAATTGTGTATTCATTTCAAATACATCAAATTCGTAGTACATATAATTAACTAACTCTTTTTCATAATCAAATATTCTTTGAGTATTTGCAGCATTTAAAAACCATTTTAAATCATTTATGTTCATATATGGTGAAACAATACCACTGTATGCTTGTTTTAAACCTTCTATTTCATTTTTACCTTTTAAATACTTTAAAGAAGTAACAATCATAGTTTCAAGGTTTGCAATATCTATTTCGTCCACACTCTTTGATTTTATAAATTCTTCAATAGTTTCTTTTAGTATTTCTACATCTTCAATATTACTTGATTGCTCTGCAAATTCTATAGCCCTCTCAGCAGCTAATACTTTTCCTTGATCAAAGTCTGTTATCTGCCCTAAACCAATGTATGCTATCACATTTTCAGGATGCTTAACTGTATATGTGCTTCCTAGAACACTACCCCATGACTGACCAATTATTATCACCTTATCTTTATAAAATCTCTGTTTTGCATAAGAAACCAGCTCATCTAAATCTTTAAATAAGCCATCAAAGGATAACTCCATTTTACAATTCTTATAAAAAGTTCTCCCACTACCCCTCTGATCCCAGTTAATTATGGTGTACTTCTCTTCTATGGGTAGCTGATAGTAATATGAAAGATATTTAATTGGGAATCCTGGCCCACCATGCAAAAAAATAATAACTGGGTTACTAGTATTTTGTCCACGTATATGTATAAACTGTTCAATTCCACCAAGTTCAACATATAGCTGTTCATCTATTCCATTATGTGAGGTGATTTTTGTTTTAGATGCATTTACCAGCTTGATAGTAAACACAGAACCAACTATCAAAATCACTAATGCTAATAATACAATCATAATGTTCCTAATTACTTTTAATACTTTTATCATCTAATTAATTATACCTCTATTTTATAATCCAATAGATTATAGCATGTACAGTGAAATTCCTTAGTGAAATTGACCATATTTAACGTAGAATTTACTCTTCTTTTAATTATGTTTTATCTTTAAACTGCTTAATCTCCTCCTGAACCATGGCTGCATACTTATCATCATTAAGCTGACAAAGCTCAATAATATTTCCAGCTATGTCTTTTATCTGTGCAAACTTACCAAAAGGGTATGTATCTACTTCTTTATGAACTTCAACATCCTTATCTTTTAGTTTGTCAACATAATCATCTAAATCATCTACTGCGAAGTTTAATATCGCTTCATCATCTGGTTTTCTATTAAAAGTAATCAAAGTCATCAAATTTGGTTCTAAGAAATTGATACCATAATCAGAAACATCCAACCCTAAAACATCACTATACCATTTTAGAAGTTGTTTCGTATCAGTATCTAAATTTAAAAACACTCCGCCTATGCCGGTTATTCTTGACATAAAATCTCCTTAACTAAAACAGTCTATCTTCTTTTTCAGCTTTTTTCTCTATATCTGTCCCTATAGCTAACCCCAAAGCAACACCAATAGGTATGCCAAATCCCATAAAAGCTATATTTATAGTAGCCAGAGCAGCTCCGAATGCTACCCCCACACCTGAAAACATTGCCATATATGCACCTACAGTTGTACCCTTTTGTATGAACTTATATTCTTTTTTTGCATAATTAATTATTTCATAGTATTTAGTTCTTAAAGGTTTTTTCTTATTTTTATCTCCATTATGATAATCAGTAATATTTTCTAATAACTCATCAAACATTTCTTTTAACTTGTCATCTTCAATATTTTTCTTTACAAGATGATTTATTAACCTAATACATGATTGTGCAGTTGTTTTATATCCCTTTTTGTTAAGCTCCACTTCAATTTCTTCATATCCAGTTTTGTTATACATTTTCTTCTCCTCTATTTTAATGTATTTATAATACCATACAGGCTTCTTTCATGTAAATAATTCCATTACTTAATTTCTATAATAATCTAAAATTATATGCTTACATGAAAACTGGTCACTCTTCTTTATTCTTTTCGTAATGGTTAATAATATTATCACTAAGTTTTTCATCTATTTCTTCCAATGACAACACACTGTCCACTAGGATTGCTTTATATGCACATGGCGGTTGAAGAAGAGAACTTAGCATATTTTGTGTAGCAATAATATATAGTTCATCTTTATAGATACAGAAATGATAATCTGTTGCAGCTCTTTTTGAAATTGCAGAATATGTTTCACTAATAGGTTCATAGCACTCAACAAATGTATGTATTATTCCTGAACCCTCTTCTGAATTAACATATAATTCGTATGTACCATCAGAGTTTAAATCTGCATTGAACATTTCTATAGGAGTATATCCCATAAGTTTGCTGTCTTGCTCTAAGTATGTTATTCCATCTTGTATTTCGTATTCATTTGTTATTTCAACTACTGCCAATGGAGTTTCATCCTTTGAACACCCTACAGCTAATACAACCAACACAATTAAAAGTACTAATACTACATTTCTTTTCACATTTAACCTACCTTATCTAGATTTTTATATGGATATAAATAATGTATGATTTCCTTTTCTAAGTCATTTGAAATCTTTGATAAATCTAATACACCGTTAAACAAATACGGTTTGTATATCTTTATTTTTCTTAGATATTGTTTATTATAGCTACTATCCCTAGAGGAAGCTTCAACATACAATTCATCTTTATAAACAAAATAACAGTAATCTGTTTTACCTCTTTCATTTATCTCAGATACCGCATTTGTCAATTGATTATAACATTCAATATATGCAGTAATCAAATCTATACCTTCTTTTCTAGTAATATACAACTCCCATTTACCATCTCCATCTAAATCTGCTCTATGCATATTATAAGTGCAATCATTTTTCATTCTGTTTTTTTCTATATCATTGTATTCTTTAGTGATATATTTCATTTCATTATTAGTTATCATTCTAGATTTACAACTATCGACACTTATGCTTGTTTCTATATTTGAGTTTACGATTCCATTTTGCTTTTCATCGACTTGTGTACTATTTAGAATTATTGTTGATGTCTCAGTACTGATAAAGCTACTCAACACCCCTAAGTGTGTATAAACTAACTTTTCTACTACTGGTCTGCTTTTATAGTCAATGTCTTTTGGAACAATTACTGTATACAATAAATCATTAAATAATACAATATGATAATCTCTGTGATGTGGATCATGAATTACTGAATATTCTTCTTCTACAGGATCATAGCATTCTATAAAATATGTTGTTCTTTCTTTTGAATATGATGAACTTGAGTATATCTCATACCTCCCATCATAATTTAAATCTGCAAAATATAGTTGTCCAGATAAGTAATTAAAATCTGTACCATTATCTAGCTCTTCACGTATAGATTCAATATCGGCAATATCATCCACCATAATTTCTTTAGCTGATAAATGTTTAATTACTTTATTTTGTTTTCCTTTATTAAGTTGTTGTATTACTACTTTTCCATCTTTTTCTACTGGAGAATAAACACATTGCAAATTACTCTCGTAATTTTCATCATAGTTTTTTCCTAGAACATATAATTCATCTTTGTATATCATTAACTCATAAGATAACTTATCATCTAAGTCTGAAATTTCATAATATGTATTCTTTTTAGCATTATAGCAGTCAATATAATAACAAATCGTACCATTAATAAACTTATAATTGGGTACTAAAACTTCATCTAAACCATCACTATCTACATCATATAAGTAATACTTATCATTATTAACTTTATTAAATCCAGATCCTTTTTCTGAATTTTCTATTATTTCTTCTATATTATAAATATCATTTCTACCTGCAACTCTAACCTTAGGTTTTTTACTGCATCCAGCTACTGTAAAACATATCATTAATAATATTGTCATTAAAATTATCTTCTTCATGCAAACCTCACATTCAATTAATGTTCTATTTTAATATTACATTAATAGTATATATACTTTAGCAATTTCTATACAAAGACAAAAAGAGTAACTAATCAAATTACTCTTTTATTATGTTAACAATTATGGAACTAGTTAGCTAGTTTATTTGTTAGCTATATACTATGTGTTTAGAACTATGTTAATCATATTGCAATGTGATTTATTTTTGTCCTAGCATTGTTCTTCTAAGTACTTTATCGAATCCCCTATCACCTAAGAATCTTCTCATAAATACCATTGGTCTTGCCATAGCACCTTTTATGTAACGAGTTTTCGGCTTTTTAGCATTGACAACCTCTGCAACAACATCAGCAATAACTGATGGCTCTGACATTGAAATATTACTACCACTTTCTGGTGACATTGCAGATAGTAATGCTTCTGTAATCTCTTTGTATGCGCTCTTTTTAGAACGTTCAACAGCAGGTCCTGCAACCACCTCAGAAAACTCTGTATTTATCATTCCTGGTTCAATCACTACTACATCTATACCAAATGATTCAACTTCTAATCTTAGACAATCTGACCATCCTTCCAGAGCATGTTTAGTTGCATGATACCATGCTCCAAGTGGAGTATACATCTTACCACCCATTGATGACGTATTAATTATTGTTCCACTCTTTTGTTTTCTCATATGTGGCAATACTTCTTTTGTAATGTCAGCTAGACCAAATATGTTTACATCAAATTGATATCTGGCATCTTCCATTGTTACATCTTCTACTGTACCATATAGACCATATCCAGCATTGTTGAACAATACATCTATTCTACCTTGTTCCTTTATAACTTTATCCACAGCTGCTTTAATATCTTCTGATTTCGTAACGTCTAATTTTTGAACTTTTGCACCTAATTTCTTAATTCCTTCCATTCTCTCAAGACGCCTTGCTCCGCCATACACTACATGACCTTGGCTTAATAACTTCTTGGCTGTTGCTTCACCTATTCCAGATGATGCTCCTGTAATCAATACTACTTTCTTCATTTTGTTCTCCTTTATATACTTATTAGAATTTTAGTTACACTTTGTAATTTATGCTTTCATTGTATGTTACACCATGTAACTTGTCAAGATATTTTTTTTATGTTATTATGTATCTACGAAGAAATGTAGGTGTAATAATGGATTTTGAAAGAGCTAGGACAAAAGAACAAAAAAATGTTAGAGTTGCAGAAATAGTTGAAGCTGCTATGAAACAATACCATGAGATGCCATATGAAAAAATAACTCTCGCTTCTATAAGCAAAGAGCTTAGTTTTACCCGTGTAAATCTGTATAAATACTTTAAGACAAAAGAAGAGATATTTTTGAAAATTGTTGAATTAGACTTATTTAAATGGGTAGATAAATTAAAGCTTATATTTTTAGGGCAACCCTCAAAAGACTTGGAAACATTTGCACATAAATGGTCTGCTGTGCTTTACAACCAAAAAAGGATGATAGAGTTAATGTCTAAGCTGTTTTCTGAGTTGGAGAAAAACTCATCTATTGAAAAACTTGCAGAATTTAAAATTAAGTATCTTTCACTATATGAAGACTTCCATAATATTTTATCTGAACAATTGCCAATGCTTGATAGTGCATTAATTGATGAATTGTTAATGGTACAGAATATATTTGCCATAGGTTTATACCCATCCTCCAAACTTTCTGAAAATCAAAAGAAAGCTATTGAGCTTGCAGGGATGGAGTATACTCCCCCAGATTTTGTGAATACACTAACTAAGTTTATTGTAACTTATATTGAGGGGTTAAAAATCAAATAAATATTGTAAAGGATAGCTTAAACGCTATCCTTTATGTTTATTAATAAATTCTAAGATGTAATCATATTTGTACTTACCACTTGCAGTGTTTAAACCTAAATCTATAAGTTCATTCTGCGTAAATCTTAATCTTAACTTGTTAAGTTCCAAGAAAACTAGCATAACGTAAATTCCAATTCTTTTATTACCATCAACAAATCCATGATTACTTATTAATGAGTATGCTAACATAGCAGCTTTTTCTTCTGTAGTCGGATACAATTCAATACTGTCAAATGTTTGTTTTATTTGATTAATTGACGATTCTATTAGTGAAAGCTCCCTTACCCCATTGGAACCACCAGTAGTATGAATCATCTTATTGTGAAGCTCTAGTACTTTTTTTACTGATAATTCAATCATTTCGCAAGCTCCATAAATGCTTCCATATTTTCATTTAGAATACGTTCAGCTACTATATTAATATTATTATCTAATTTCATAGTGTCTGAACTAATGTAATTTATTTTGTTTTTTGTATTTTCTGTTTTGTTTTTGCTATGCATTTATATGCCTCCTCGTCATAGTACAAGATATAACTTTTTAATAGAATCATTTTAGGTTTTCAATGTTCTCCCTAATATATTCAGCTATCATACTATCCAAATTCTCATTAAGATAATTTTCTTCATACAAGTTATCAATATGCTCAAATGGATATTTCTCATATAGTTTCATAAAATCATCATGTGTATTGGTTTCAAATTCACTAAGTTATAAATCTATTTTATTGTTATTTACAAATTCAGTGAAGTCCTTCTCTGTTGCTAATGCTCCAATGTTTAATAGTGCATCAGAAAGATATGGTGCAGTATACTTACTTGGATTAACAAAATACTGACATAAACCACCATTTGTTATTTCTATGCTATACCATGCTGCAGTATAAACCGTTATTTCTACTTCATTTAAAGTATTATAATCTTCTGCATTCCACCTACTAAAACGATTGTCTATCCTGTCTAATATAACGTTCGTTAGTCTTTGGTCTGACAATTTACATAATTGCTCACTAGACATACTTAAATTACTATTTTTATTTACAGCAAAAATTAAAATTAAAATCACCGAAATACCTAGGATTAATATAATAGGTGCTAGTATAATTAAGACCCAGAAAGACCATTTCATAATTTACCTCATTTGTATAAAAACTACATCAATTATACGACATTATTATATTAAATGAAAGACGATATTGTTTAATAGCAAAAAGCCATCGTTATAAGTACGATGGCTTTACATTTATGGTAGCATATTTAAGACATCTATTAATTATCTTTGTTCATCCAAGTTAATATCCCCACGCTCTTGTAAATCAGCCAAGATCTCTTTATACATTTTTCCATCAATCTTAAATTTAGCACGATATACAGCATAGCCAGCTAAAATAAATATTAATGGAATAACCAACATAGCAACTTTCATTATTAATAATCCTTGGTCTGTAACATCATTGACAGTTTCTGCGCTATTTATACCAGATATAATAGCTGTTGCTAAAACTATACCACTTGCTATTGCTCCACCAATTTTATTGATGAAAGGCTGCAATGCAAAGGTTACACTTTCGTTTCTTTTACCAAGTTTCCATTGACCATACTCAACTGTATCTGCAAGGAACATTAGCATTAACAATTGGATAAATGCTTGACCAAAGAAAAGTATTAGACCTGCTGCACCAATATATATCATATTCATAGGAGCAAAGAAGAAAATAATATATCCTATTACAACTAACACAGTTCCAAACTTATATAGTTGCTTTCTGTTATACCTTTTACTGAATAATGGGAATAGAGAAAGTGCAATTATTTGAGTAAGAATTACAATACCTCCGAAAATCGGATATAAACCTTCGTTTTTAAATGCATACTTAAAGAAATATACTCCAAAACTTGTAGTTGTAACATATCCTATCATAAACAATGACATAGAAATAGCAACGAATAAAAGCTGGTCATTTTTGAATATTGCTTTTACCATACCTTTTAGAGTAGTTGCCTTTTCCTGTTTATATATGTTCTTAGGCTCTTTTACGCCAAACAAAGTTATGCATTGTCCAAGCACCATTAGTATAACTATACCAATAGCTACAGTAGTATACGCTTGCTCTAGGTTACCCGTCTTCTCTCCTAATCCATTAGCAACTGGCTGAATACCAACAATTGCAACTGCCAAGCCAATGTTTGCACATATACGAGCAAATGCACCAATTTTCTCTCTTTGTTTTTGATCTGTTGATAGTGCTGGAAGCATTGACCAATATGAAATATCATTAATTGTCCAGCTAATTCCCCATAGTAGGTAAACGGCTGCAAAATAGTAAACATATTTGCTTGCAGGCATATTAAACGAAGTGAATAATAATATAGTAAATATTCCCGATAAAATTGCACCTGCAGCTATCCATGGCTTAAATTTTCCCCATTTAGTTTTTGTATTGTCTACAAAAACCCCCATTATTGGGTCATTAACCGCATCAAAAATACGTGATCCAACAAGTATAGCAGTTATCCACCACATTGTTGAGTCTGGTAAACTAAGTGCTTCTGTTAAAAATACTGCCAAGAACATACTTACTAATGAATAGAGCATGTCCCTTCCAATTGTACCTAGACCAAATGGAATTGTGTTCCTCCTGTTTTTCATTTTCCTTCTCCTATCCGATTTTTTTGATTATATACAAGTTCGAACCAAAGTCCGAAAGTAACCTTGTTTGGGTATTGTAGCCCGTTCCCATAAATTGATTATTAAGCCTCAAACCGTTCAGCAAAGCATCTCCATAGCTTTCATATTCTTCAACACAGTTAGTCATGCTATAGTATTTATTTACAGTGCGTAGCAAAAATCCCTGTGGATGAATTGAAAACGGTACTAAAAACTTTACTAAATCTCCAAAGCTCTTTATAAACAAACTTTGAGGCCTCGTTTTGACAGAATATTTTTTGTCTTTCTCAAGTCCCCTTAATGGTAAATAATCATATCCTTCACTGGCTGTAGACAAAGTCTGATAGAATCCAGCTATAGATTCACTGTTATCTTTAGCAACACATTGCCAGTGAACCTTATTATTCTTTTTGGCATCCACTCTATAGAATGTACCATATTGCAATGTCGCTCTATGCTCTTTATACATCTTAATTTGATTTTTGATTTCACGACGTTCTACGAAGTTTAGATGTTTTAAGTCAAATTCATATCCTAGACACCCAAAGCTTGCTACATTAAATCGTGTAGGCAAAGGTGTATGTCGTAGCGTTTGCTGATGTGGTGCTGTTGATACATGAGCACCCATAGTTGACTGAGGGTAAAGGTATGACAATCCCCCTTGAATATCCAATCTTTCTATAGGATCTGTGTTATCGCTTGACCAAATCTGAGGAGAATAGCATATCATGCCAAGGTCAAATCTATTTCCACCACTAGAACAGCTCTCTAAAAGTATATGAGGACGGGGACGAAAAATTCTTGTCAAAATATCATACAAACCTAAAATGTATCGGTGGAAGAACTCACCTTGCTCATCTATATACTTAGAATGCGCATCACTGATGTGCCTGTTCATATCCCATTTCACATATGATATTTCGTTTTCATCTAAAATCTTACTTACGTTATCAACAATGTAGTCCCTAACATCTTTATTGCATAAATCAAGAACCATTTGATGTCTACCAAGTGTTGGCTTTTTGTCTGGTGTGGTTACTGCATATTCTGGATGTAAACAAAACAAATCACTATCTTCATTTATCATTTCAGGTTCAAACCACAAACCAAATTTCATACCCATTTTATTTATCTTCTTTGAAAAATGCTTTAACCCAAATGGCAACTTTCGTCTGTTAATATTATAATCACCAAGGCCCGCTTTGTCATGATCTCTTCTACCAAACCATCCATCATCCAAAACAAATAACTCAACACCCAATTTTTTTGCTCTACGTGCAAGGTTTAAAAGTTTTCTTTGGTTAAATTTAAAAAACGTTGCTTCCCAGTTATTTATTAATACTGGTCGTTCTTTTTTTTTCCAATCCCCACGAACAACATTGTTGTTAACAAAGTCGTGGAAATTATGGCTAAGCTTGTTATATCCTTTATCAGTAAATGTCATAATGACTTCTGGGGTCTCAAATGTCTCACCTCTTTTCAATACCCATTCAAAGCAATGTGGATTTATTCCCATCATCACTCGTACTAAGTCATGATTATTAAGCTCAACCGCTCCATAGTGATTACCACTGTATACGATGTTAAATCCATACACATATCCCAAATCTTCTGTTGCATCATGTTCAGCTAACAAAAAGCCTGGATTATGCTTGTTGCTGCTAGCCCCCGTAGTAGATGAGTTTACATACATGCCACTTTCTATTTTTCTTCTGTGGCGATGTGCTTCTTTTATCCACCCACCATCAAATGTAACCATATGAAAGTCTCTGTTTGGCATATCCACCATCATGCTCATCATACGTCTTATTATCAACGAATTTTCATTATTGTTATTTAGCACTGCACGACGAGAAATAATGTTGGTATCTTCATAAACTGTATAGTACATAACTAGTTCAACATTGTTAGATTTATCTTCTAATGTAATTTCCAATGTCTCACAATCATCATCCTCTTCATATGATGATGGTAGTGTAATCATAAATACATTACCTTCTATTATTCGATGGCTCTTATATACAAAGTCAGTAGTAAAAGTAGAATCTGGCATCTTTATCTCTATAGGTGAATGGCGATAGTCCCCAGTACCTATTCCTGAATATTCTAAACATAATGCATCTAAACTATAGGTTAAATCACTTTCGTCATATGCAACAGAGCTTCCTATCTCTGCTGTATGCTTATGCCTAATCCCCTCAATAGACTGCTCCTTTAGTCTTGGTCCGTAGTGTATGTGCTCTAAATGATTGAAATTTGTTATCCTGAACCAATAAGATGTTTCTTTAGTATCAAGATAGAAAATATTATCCTTAAATTTAATCATTATGATATCCCTCCCTCTATAATTAATGCTTCATAAGGCCGAATTGTGAAATCTTTATTACCACCATAGTTTGATAATATTATGTTCCCTGCATATCTGTGCTTAACTGCCTTATTTTTAAAGTTAAGAATTATAGTAATACTTTTATCCTTGTATATTCTTTCAAAAACAAACAGTGCTTTTGTTATCTTTACCGCTTTAAAATCACCATACTTTAGTATATCATTTTTCTCTCGTAATTCTATTAATTCTTTGTAGTAATTTAGTATTGAATTCTCATCTTTTATCTGGTCTTCAGCATTTATATAGCTAAAGTTATTATTAACATTAAGCCAAGGCTTACCTTTAGTAAATCCTCCATTTTTACTACTATTCCATTGAACTGGCGTACGTGCATTGTCTCGACTTCCACGCTTAATCATTTTCCATCTGTACCATTTTGGAATATGCAATTCTTTAGCTTGCTTCATTATGTTATGGGTTTCAACATCTACAATTCCATCAAGGCTTTCAAAATCAAAATTAATCATACCAATTTCCTGGCCTTGATATATAAATGGAGTTCCTTTTAAAGCAAGTAACATTGTTGCTATCATCTTAGCAGATAAATTATGATACTCTTTATCATTACCAAATCGTGATACACTTCTTGGCTGATCATGATTCTCCAAATAGTTAGCGCTCCATTCTAGTGAATTCTGCCATTTTGCAATAGTTTTAAAGAACTTCTTAGGTCTAAATTTTCTAGGAAACCATTTGACAAAAAACTGATCTATCTCCATGTGCTCAAAAGAGAAAATCATATCCAGCTCTTTCCTACTCTCATCACATAAATCTTTGCCCATTTTAGGTGTCACAAATACTGTTTCACCAACTGTAAAGCAGTCATATTTATCAAGTACATCTTTTCTTAGTGTGCGTAAAATATCATGTGTACCTTCTTGTGATAAATAATGCTCACTGCCTGTTAAGATTAATTTTCTTTTACCATCTTCAAGCGATGACTTATATATTATATTTATTACATCACAGCGGAAGCCACCTATTCCTTTATCAAGCCAGAATTTCATTATATCTTTGACTTCGTCTAAAACTTTAGGATTATAGTAGTTTAAATCAGGCTGTCCTTTGGCAAATAAGTGCAAGTAATACTCTCCACTTTTTTCATCATACTCCCAACAATCACCGCCAAAAAAGCTTGTCCAGTTGTTTGGAAGTTTTTCTCTTTCACCTTTTCTCCAAATATAGTAATCTCGATATTCACTGTCTTTATCTCTAGACTTTTGGAACCATTCATGATCTTTAGAAGTATGATTAATTACCAAGTCCATGATTATTTTTATGTCTCTCTCGTTAGCCTCAGCAATCAGTTCATCCATATCAGCCATAGTACCATATTCTGTATTAATATCTCTATAATCACTAATATCATAACCATTATCTTCATTAGGAGATGAATAAACAGGACTAAGCCATATAATGCCTATCCCTAATTCTTTAAGATAATCAAGTTTTTCAATTATACCTGGGATATCCCCTATTCCATCACCATTGGTGTCATTAAAGCTCCGTGGATAGATTTGATAAACTACTTTATACTTCCACCAATCTCCCATAACCTTCTCCTTACACGTTTATATTAATAATTACTGTATTATATTTCAATTTATTGCCCGAGTAATATCTTTGTAGTCAAAACATCCTCATGCTTATAATCCATTCTAGGCTCTAATATTCTCGCTTTGCCTTCACATGTAGCTACACATAGTCCACAACCTAAGCATTCATCTAGTCTTACTTTGCTTTTTTTATTATCACTAGTGTACGATGCTTTCAATATACATCTTTGCAGACACTTTCCACATTTATCTGTTCCTATACACTTATTATCATCATACTTAACTATCTCAGGACCAGCTCCCATTTCCTCTTTTCGTCCTGCTATATAGCTTCTAAATGGTACACATATCTCATTATCACAATTGCACATTACGAATGTCCATTTACCTGAATGATTACAATATAGCACATTGTGCATCAATCCACACTCATTAAAATATCTAACCATCTCTTTGGCTTTTTCAGCAGTCTCTATAATCTCAAAGTCTTCCTTAATGCCAGTATGCTTTAATGTAGTATACATATCTGCAGCATACAACAGTGCCATATCCTTTTTCCTAGGCTCTTTATGCTTTTTAAGTGCTGTTTGGCATACACAATCAGTTACTGCCATTCTTGCAGATAGATTATCTGGGTTTTGACTATATATAAAGTCTATAAACCTACATGCTGCATCTGTTGATATTATCACTCCCTGTGGCAACGACTTTGGTTTTGACATGCTTACATATATCTTCTTACGCTTTTCACTTTTCAGCATATAGTCAGCAATACATAAAATATACGGCTCAGTAACTCCGTACCACCACTGAACTAATTTTTGCTTAGTAGTCGCCTTCTTTAGCTTGTCATTCTCTAGCACATAGCCTTTTTCAGTGTTTCCTTGCATAACTTATCATCCACTTCCACAGTATTTACAGTCT
>Ga0209692_10002281_pt1 | contig 21747 bp, 17 predicted proteins | sample tdDd472_FD_187129 | JGI IMG/M metagenome (GOLD analysis project Ga0209692, IMG submission 187129) | Marine sediment microbial communities from the Atlantic coast under amendment with organic carbon and nitrate - tdDd47.2 (SPAdes)... | ecosystem: Environmental > Aquatic > Marine > Coastal >... | reverse complement strand
ATCGGAAATAAAATACAGGATAGCAGTTTAAACGACGAAGAAATTCATAACCGTGACGTGGAGTGGCTGGAAGAATCGGATGTGGTCGTTGCCGAAGTTACCACTACATCACTGGGAGTTGGCTATGAAATTGGTCGCGCTGTTGAAATGAAAAAGCCAATTGTTTGTTTGTATAGAACCGAATTTGGAAAAAATGTTTCGGCTATGATTCGTGGGTGTGCTCAGTTGAAATGTTTCAAATACAGTACGCTCGACGAAGCTAAAACAATCCTAAAAAAACATTTTAATGCCATTAACATGAACTGGAGAGATTTCTCCTATCTAAAAAATGGGACTCCTACCCAGTTAGAGGCATACAAGTGCTTAAACAAACTGCATATATTCGATTCACTTCATGAATACAATCCTACTCTTACCGGAACTATTCCTATTGATATTGCGATAGATTCGAGCGATTTGGATATTGTTTGCTACTATATGGATGCAGATCGATTTGAGTCAAGAGTTGAATCTCTGTTTGGAAAGCAAAAAGGATTTACAATTGAGCAAAAAGAAAAGGATGGCTATTGGGTAGTGGTTGCCCGATTTAAATTCCAAAATTTCGATATCGAGATATATGGTTCTCTTTTCCCGGTTATCTCACAAAACTCTTATCGCCATATGCTGATAGAGGATAGAGTGTTGAAACTATTGGGAGAGGAATTTAAACAACAAGTAATTCAACTAAAAAAAGATGGATTAAAAACAGAGCCAGCTTTTGCCCAGCTTTTACAATTATCGGGTAATCCGTACGTTGAGCTTTTAAAACTTGAGTTGTACTCCGACAATAAAATCAAAGAAATGTGGGAATTAAATCCCAATCAGGCATAACTACAGATTAGGCAATGATAATAGGCTATTCGACAAATGATTTTCTGATTATTTAAAGAATAGCCTATTTTTGGATGAAGAAAATTGTGAAGATGAAAGAGCAGAACTGTTGGGAATATTTTAATTGTGGTAGAGAGCCTGGAGGAGTAAACACTAATGAATTAGGAATTTGCCCAGCAAGTACATTAAAACAAAACACTGGCATAAACGGTGGAACGTACGCTGGAAGATACTGCTGGACTGTTGAAGGAACCTTGTGCGATCATAAAATACAAGGTGGTTTGGAAGACAAATTACTCTCTTGCATCAATTGCAGTTTCTTTAAACTGGTAAATCAGGAAGAGGGACGTGAGTTTATATTACTTACCGAAGAAGTCCTCAAAAAACAATAAAAAACGAAAATATCGTATTTAAGTCAATTCAAAATTACAATCCATCAATCAAAGTTGGGAAAAGATTTGTTTTTAGTATCTTACTTTCACTTTTTTATGAGAATAGGCTACCAATTGGATAAAGTATGATGGATTTTTCTGAGGTTATTCAAAATAATATTTCGGTACAGACACTACTAAAGTCGATTTCGGAAGGCGTTGTTTTTATTAATAAACAAGGTCAAATTGTATTTGTCAACTCAAAAGCCCTTCAGTTATTCGAATTTGAAGAAAAAGAAATGGTGGGTCAATTTATTGATATTCTAATTCCCAATCGTTTTAAGAATAATCATGGAAATCATATTAAATCCTACTTCACTAATCCTAAGAATCGCTCAATGGGCGATGAGAATTCAAAACTATTAGCCAGAAAAAAAAGTGGCGAAGAATTTCCTGTAGAAATAAGTTTAAGTTTTATCAATTCTGGCAATCAGTTGTTTGGCATGGCATTTATTACTGATATATCAGCCAGAGTAAAAATTGAAAATGAACTGCAACAACGAAATCTTGAATTGGATGCTTATGCCCACACGGTAGCTCATGATTTACAATCACAATTAAACAGCATTATTGGATTTGGACAAATTTTGCTAAACAAAAATAATCTGACTGAAGAAAAAAGAAATTACATCACCGAATTGATTGTTGCCAATGGCACTAAAATGAGCAATATTATTCAGGAAATTCTGTTTTATGCCAACCGGAAAAAAGAAGATATTGAAATCTCTGAACTAAATATGAACCAGATTGTTGATGAAGCCATTCAACGAATCAATCCTTCCGAAAGGAAAAATATCGAAATAAAAATTTCTCCTCAACTTGATTCTTCATATGGTTGTGCACCTTTAATTGAAGAGGTCTGGTACAATTACATTCGAAATGCAATTCGATATGGGGGAAATCCACCAAAAATTGAAATTGGAAGCACCCAAAAAGACAATGGTTACAATAAGTTTTGGATAAAAGACAATGGCAAAGGATTAAACGAATATCAAATAAAATTCATTTTCTCAGATCCTCAGAAAATGGGTGAAGGCATAGTTAAAGGCAATGGTTTAGGATTGTCCATTGTTCAGCGCATTGTAAAAAGACTAGATGGCTGGGTTTATGTAGAAAGTGAAATAGGAAAAGGCAGTAAGTTTAGCTTTTATTTGCCTACAAATATGCCTGAAGAAAATAAAAATGGTCGATTAAAATAACCGACCATCTGAATTATTTTAAAGCTGTTTTAGCAACTCTCTTGCAATTACAACTCCATTTACCGAAGCTTGCATTAATCCTCGTGTTATACCGGCACCATCGCCTCCTAAATAAAGATTCTTTACCGAAGTAGATTGGAAACTCTCATCCACTTTCGTGATATTGCTGTAGAATTTTACTTCAACACCATATAGCAAGGTCTCGTCCGATGCCAAACCAGGCGTAACCTTATCCAAAGCGTAAATCATTTCCTCAATATCTTTTAAAATTCGGTGAGGCAATACCAAGCTCAAATCACCTGGAACTGCATCCTTTAAAGTAGGAATGATATTGTTACGATACAATCTTTTCGATGTGGTTCTTCTTCCACGTACCAAATCTCCAAATCGCTGCACCAAAATCTGATTGTTGGTTAGCATGTTTGCCAATCTTGCAATGTGCTTTCCATACTCAATTGGTGCTCTAAATGGTTCAGTAAATTTCTGAGATACCAAAAGTGCAAAATTGGTATTGTCACTTTTTAAATCTTTAAAGCTATGTCCATTCACTACCGCAAGGTTATCATCATAATACTCAGATGATACAAAACCACCAGGATTACTACAAAACGTTCGAACCTTATCGTCGAAAGTTTGGGTATAATGAATCAATTTTGCTTCATAGAAATTGTCATTGATATCTTGCATGATTTCATTTCTACACTCCACACGAACCCCTATATCAACCACTCCTACTTCGGTAGATATGCTCTCCTTACTACACTCCTTCATCAACCAATCTGCACCATCACGACCAACTGAAACCATTACCAAATCACCATAGTAAGTTCCTTTACCGTTCTTCACTCCCTTAATGGTATCTCCATCCAAAATAAGACTTTCAACAGCACAATTAAATCGAACATCCACTCCTTTGTCAATCACGTAATCGTACAACTTTCGATACAGATCCTGAGCCTTTTCAGTACCCAAATGACGAACTGGACAATGAACCAATTTCAAATTGGATTCGATTGCCTTACGGCGGATGGTTTCCATTTCAGGCGTTAACTTTTCGCCATGAATATCCGTAGCAGCTCCAAACTCCAAATAAATATCATCGGTATAACGAATCAATTCAATGGTTTCCTCAACTCCTAAATACTCTGGCAAAGTACCACCTACTTCATGCGACAAGGACAATTTTCCATCTGAAAAAGCTCCTGCTCCTGCCCAACCTGTAGTAATACTGCAAGGTTTGCAATGTACACAAGTTCCACCATTGGTGTGTTTCGGGCAATTCCTCTTATCCATACCTCTACCTTTTTCAAGGATAAGGATTTTTAAATCACTTCTGCTTTTTACTAATTCGTAAGCACAAAAAATACCGGCTGGACCGGCTCCGACAATAATCACATCGTATTTTTCCATACGTTTTATTTTATTTTTAAAGATTAATGCGGCTTACCATTTTTTCTAAAGGCAAACTTTTAAAAGTAGGCATTCTTTTTAAGAAAATAGCCTCTCTTTCTTTATATCCATTTTAAATTTCGGGCACAAAAAAACCGGAACATTGAATGCTCCGGTTGGTATTGTTTTAGTTGTTATTTATCTTTTTGCAAATTCTTTTTTCCCATTTTCAAGGAACTCAAGAAATGCATCCGCATTTAAATCGTAAGCTCTTGGATTAACCAAACTGTTCTCCTCCTGATCCATTAAAACGTAATATGGTTGAGCATTTACACCGAAACGAGTAATCTGAAAATCAGCATATTTTTTACCTAAAGTTTTCTTGACTTTTCCATCATAGGTAGATGTTATCCAATCCGACTCTGGTAATTTCTCTTTATCATCCACATAAAGTGCAATAATCACATAATCTTCGCGAAGTACTTTCTGCACTCGAGCATCAGACCAAACATTAGCTTCCATCTCACGACAATTTACACAACCGTGACCAGTAAAATCGATAAATACAGGTTTGTTTTGTTCTTTAGCACAAGCTAATCCCTGCTCAAAATCAAAATATCCTTTCAATCCGTGTGGTAAATGCAATCTATCTGCATATTTAGGTGCTTCACACAAATCATTTTTTGTATTATACGAAGCTCCTGACTGATCGCGAACAATTGCAGAGATATCAAAATCTTGCGTTGTTTGCGGTGGTAAATATCCTGATATTGCTTTTAGTGGCGCACCAAACATTCCCGGAACCATATAAACTACAAAAGAGAATGAAACGATTGATAGCATTAAACGAGGAACAGAAACGTATTTTACTTCACTATCGTGACTGAATTTTAACTTTCCTAACAGGTAGAATCCCATTAGGATGAAAATAACAATCCAAATTCCCAAATAAATTTCACGATCTAATATTCCCCAACCGTAAGCTTGATCCGCAATACTTAAGAATTTCAATGCCAAAGCTAATTCTAAAAATCCTAAAATTACCTTTACAGAATTTAACCAGCCACCCGATTTAGGTAAGCTATTCAACCACGAAGGGAATATTGCAAATAATGCAAATGGAAGAGCAAATGCCAAAGAGAATCCAAACATACCAATAATAGGTTCCAATACTTCACCACCTGCTGATTTAACCAAGATAGATCCTACGATAGGACCAGTACATGAAAATGAGACCAAAACCAATGTAAATGCCATGAAAAAGGATCCTGCCAATCCACCTTTATCTTCATTGGCAACAGATTTATTAACCACCCAACTTGGCATCGTAATCTCAAACATTCCGAAGAATGAAAATGCAAAAATTAAAAAGATTACAAAGAATATAATATTTGGAATCCAATGAGTACTTAACCAATTAGCAAAACTTGGACCTAATGTTACTGACACTATTGTACCAATAATTGTATAGATACCAATAATGCATATACCATAGAAAATAGCGTTAAAAATTGCTTTACCTCTATTCTCTGAGCTGTTCATAAAAAATGATACAGTCATTGGAATCATTGGAAATACACATGGAGTTAATAGGGCAAATAATCCAAATACAAAGGCTCCAAAAAACAATCCCCATAATGATGAATACTCCTTATGAGGATTCTTCATAGGGTTGCTTTTTTCCTTAACTGGTTTATCTGCAACAACTGCAGCTTCTTTCCCTTTGTTAATTTTGAAATCAAAATCAGGAGTAAAAAGAACACATTCTCCTTCTCTACAAGTTTGATATTCCATTTCACCAGAAACGGTGAAAGCTGACTCGTTTAGAACTTTAATTCGCTGTTTTAGAATTGCCTCACCATCGAAATACTGAATATCCATTTCAAAGATATCATCGTATTCAGTTTTGGCTTTTGTAATTTCTTCAACTTCTCCTACTCTCTCGTAGTTTGCCGATTCATTAAAAATAAAGCTAAGACGAATTGGACCACCATCCTCAAAATGCTGGGAGTACAAATGCCACTCCTTGTCTATTGTAGCTTTAAATACCAAATCAACTTCGGTATCACTAATTTTTTCAGTTGAAAAATCCCAGGATACGGTTTCAAGAATTTGTGCTTGACTTGAAATAATACCGGTAAGGAAAATCCCCAGGAATAATGCAAGAATTTTTTGTTTCATAAGGTTTTGTTTTGTTGCTTTTAACACCCACAAAATTAGCATTATATAGCAGTCATACAAAACAAGAACAACCTCTTAACATATTTTTAAGAAGTTGCACAATACATCAAACTCAATACATGAAATTTACAGCTTAATTTCGCTGTTATTTTTATCGAAGAATTTGTACCCTAAGAGGTCATATGAAGGAATTTCAAGAATATTTAGCTTAATTCCCAATTGAGATTGCCATTGTCGACGCAAAGTTTTCCAAAATCCTTTATTAATATAGGCTGCAACAAAAGGATGAACTTTTAATGTTATTTTCTTTTCATCACTTTGCTCAACTACTAATTTAAGTCTTTGTTCTATCTGATCGGTAAGCAATACTACAGGAGAAATTTTACCTGATCCTAAACAAGTAGGACAAGTTTCCTGGATTTCAATATTCATTTCAGGGCGAACTCTCTGGCGAGTTATCTGCATCAAACCAAACTTACTTAATGGTAAGATATTGTGTTTGGTTCTGTCCTGACTCATGATTTCTTTCATGCGTTCGAAAACCTTCTGACGGTTTTCAGCTGCATGCATATCAATAAAATCGACAACAATAATTCCACCCATATCACGCAAGCGAAGTTGACGAGCAATTTCATCTGCAGCAGCAAGATTCACTTCAACAGCATTTGTTTCCTGATCGTTTCCTGCTTTCGAGCGATTTCCACTATTCACATCAATAACATGCAAAGCTTCTGTATGCTCTATAATCAGGTAAGCACCATTCTTAAATGAAACCGTTTTTCCGAAAGAAGATTTTATTTGTTTATCCACTCCAAGTTGATCAAAAATAGGCACATCACCAGTGATATGCTTTACAATTTTCGATTTTTCAGGAGCTATTCCAGCAATGTAATTTTTTATAGATTTAGCTGCACTTGCATCATTAACGTAGATATTCTCAAATGAAGAATTCAGTATATCACGCAAAATCGCAGTCGTTCTATCCATCTCCCCCAACACCAGTTGTGGAGGATTCATATCCCTAATGTGTAAAAAGCTTTCCTCCCATTTCTCAACCAATGATCTCAATTCCTGATCTAACTCTGCTACACGTTTGCCTTCGGCAACCGTACGCACAATGATTCCGTAATTTTTTGGTTTGATACTTTGAAGTAATTGCTTCAAACGATTCTTCTCTTCGGTAGATTTAATTTTCTGTGAAATAGAAACCTTATCAGAGAAAGGCATCAGGACGATATTACGCCCAGCAATGGATATTTCCGAGCAAAGTCTCGGTCCTTTTGTGGAAATTGGTTCTTTAGCCACTTGAACAAGTAGGTATTGACCTGATTTAACTACATCAGCAATTTTACCATTCTTGTCGATATCTTGTTCCAATCTCATTTTAGAGATGGACAAGTTACGCCCTTTACGAGCAAGTGCCTGTTGTAAAAATTTATTTAGAGAACGGAACTGATGTCCTAGATCCAAATAATGAAGGAAAGCATCTTTTTCATACCCAACGTCAACAAATGCTGCATTTAAGCCAGGCATAATCTTTTTCACTTTTCCCAAATATATGTCTCCTACCGCAAACTGAAGATTACTTTTCTCTCTAGTTAACTCAACCAACTGTCGGTTGCTTAATAGAGCAATTACAATTTCATTAGGGTTTACATCAATTACTAGCTCGTTACTCACTATAAATTCTTCTTATTTTTATTAAAGGTAATCAGTTCTTACAAATAGATAAACCTAAAGTACTAAAAAGTTCTTTAGGTTTATTTATTTTCGTTCTTACAAACAAGCAATTAAGAAAACTATTTCTTCTTCTTATGACGATTTTTTCTTAATCTTTTCTTACGCTTGTGCGTAGCCATCTTATGTCTTTTTCTTTTCTTTCCGCTAGGCATAACTTAATATTTTAATTAATTAATATCTTAAAACTACTTTACGTTAGTTTTCACTTTACTCACAAAAGTTTTAGCTGGCTTAAATGCCGGAATAAAGTGTTCAGGGATAATAATTGTGGTGTTTTTAGAAATGTTTCTTGCAGTTTTCTCTGCTCTTTTCTTAACGATAAAACTCCCGAAACCTCTCAAATACACATTCTTTCCTTTTACCAATGAACCCTTAATAGTATCCATGAAAGCTTCAACAGTCTTTTGTACTGTAATTTTCTCAATTCCTGTGTTTTTAGAAATCTCGTTAACAATATCTGCTTTAGTCATCTCTTAAAAAATCTTTAATTATCAATTATTTACAACATCATTTCCTCAAATCAGAATGCAAATATATAAGATTTCCAGTTATTAATGAAATCGAAAACAAATATTTTTACGCAAATTTGAAAAAAAAAGAATCATTCAATTTTTTCGAGATGCTTAATAACCAAATCATAAACTGGTATTCTATACATAAACGAGATCTTCCGTGGCGTAAAACCAAAGATCCCTATTCAATATGGATATCAGAAATCATGCTACAACAGACAAGAGTTTCAACAACAATAGATTATTATAATCGCTTTATAACTCAATTTCCAACGGTTAAAGATTTGGCTAATGCCGATGAACAAGAGGTTCTAAATCTTTGGCAAGGACTTGGTTACTATTCACGAGCAAGAAATTTACATTTTGCTGCAAAAACAATAGTAAAAGAACACAAAGGCATATTTCCCGACTCCTATAATAGTATACTTACATTAAAAGGAATTGGAACATATACTGCTGCCGCAATTTCATCTTTCGCTTACAATTTACCTCATGCAGTTTTAGATGGAAATGTTTTTAGAGTATTATCACGTATATATGGTATAGAAACACCTATTGACAGTGGAAAAGGAAAAAAACTTTTCCAGCAATTGGCTACCGAAACCATGGGTGATGCTATTCCCGAAGTGTACAATCAAGCAATAATAGAATTTGGAGCTTTACAATGTACTCCTAAATCACCCAACTGCGAATCTTGTCCGCTACTTGCTAATTGTTTTGCTCATAAGAATCAAATGATTGAGGTATTGCCTAAAAAGAGCAAACAAATTAAAACGAAAAATCGATATTTTTACTATTTGTTCCTATCTTGCTCGGGTCGATTTGCCATTGAAAAAAGAGAAGGAAAAGACATATGGGAAAACATGTACCAATTTCCTTTAATTGAGACGGATCACCCAGTAGAACATCACGATTTGATGAAAACTGAAAAATGGAATTTGTATTTAAAAAATAGTACAGCGATTATTAATAGCCAAACAAAACCAATAGTACACAAATTGAGTCATCAGCACATTCATGCTAGTTTTGTTCATATCACAGTTAAAGAAGAAGAATTAGCTAAAAATGATCTTGTTTTTATTTCAATGGAAGAAGCGGAGAAATATCCTTTTCCAAAACTGATTGAAAATCATTTGAAAATAATCAGTAAATAAAAGTATACCAACATATTATGATGCAAGTTATTATTTTGTATCTTTAAACTATTGTTAATTAAAAAAATCAATTATAATGTCTGTAAACAAAGTAATTCTAGTAGGTAACGTCGGTAAAGATCCGGAAGTTAAGTACTTCGATAATGACGTTAGTGTTTGTAATTTTCCTTTAGCAACAAGTGAAACCTATACAAAAAACAATGAAAAGGTTACACAAACCGAATGGCATAATGTTGTTCTTTGGCGTGGATTGGCAAAGGTTGCTGAAAACTACGTTAAAAAAGGTATGCAACTATATATCGAAGGTAGTTTAAGAACCAGATCATGGGAAGATCAGGATGGTAATAAAAAATATATCACTGAAGTAATGGCAACTAACATGCAAATGCTAGGTCGTAAAGCTGACAATGAAGCTACTTCTCAGCAAGCTACTTCTGAAACAACTCAGCCTGCAGCATCAACAGCCGATACTGCCGAGGAAGAAACTGATGATCTTCCATTCTAATTATCCTGATGTAAACTAATTGAATACAAAATTGGAAACTGAAAGTTTTTCAACACTTTTTTTAAACAATTCAAATATTGTTTTTCATTCTTTAAGCATAAGTACCATTGTAAGCTTATTTATAATGGTACTTCTTTTATTTTGTTCGGCTCTGATCTCTGGTTCTGAGGTTGCGCTTTTTTCTTTGTCTCCTCAACAGGTTAACGATATCGAAGCGGAAGACAACACGAAGAATAAGCACTTACTCAAACTTTTGAGGATGCCAGAAAAGCTATTGGCTACAATACTGATCGCAAATAACTTCGTTAATGTCGGAATTGTAATACTATCCAGCTTCATAACAAATTCGCTTGTTGATTTCTCGAATGCCGAAACCATCGGATTTATTGTACAAGTAGTAATTATTACTTTCCTGCTTTTACTATTTGGCGAGATTATACCTAAAGTATACGCCACACAAACTTCGGTTCGTTTCTCAAAGTTCATGGCGTTTCCATTGTTTTACCTAGAGAAAATATTTCGACCACTTTCGGTGATATTGATAAAATCAACTTCGATAGTAAACAAACGGATTTCGAAAAAACAGAATATTTCAATGGGCGATTTATCCCAAGCTTTAGAGCTTACTGCCGATGAAATAACTGAAGAGATGGAAATTCTGGAAGGAATCGTAAATTTTGGAAACATTAATGTGGAAGAAATTATGAAGTCGAGGGTTGATGTAATTGCTATGGATGTTCGAGATGGTTTTGGTAAGGTAAAATCTACTATTATAGAATCGGGTTATTCCCGAATTCCTGTTTACGACGGTACTTTCGACAATGTGAGTGGTATATTGTATGTAAAAGATCTTTTGCCTCATCACCACAAACCAAACACTTTTCGCTGGCAATCTATCATTCGACCTCCTTATTATGTGCCTGAAACAAAAAAAATAAATGATCTTTTGGAAGAATTCCAAACTCAGAAAAACCATATGGCAATTGTGGTTGATGAGTATGGCGGAACATCTGGCATTATCACTATGGAAGATATTCTGGAAGAGATTATTGGTGACATAACCGATGAATCGGATGAAGAAAAGGACACTTTTACTCTTGAAAAAGACGGTTCTTATCTGTTCGAGGGAAAAACTCTTTTAAACGATTTCTTTAAAATTGTTGATCTTGACTCTGATATTTTCGAAAATGTTAAGGGTGATGCTGATACCTTAGCAGGTTTACTACTTGAAATAAAAGGAGAAATTCCTCAGAAAAAAGAAGAGTTCACCTATGAATCTTATCGATTTATTGTTGAAGCTGTTGATAACAGAAGAATAAAGAAAATTCGTTTTCTTCCTCCTAAAGTCAAGGTTAAGCAGTAATTTCACCTCAATATTATAATGTGGATACTTTTCCACTCTCAATTGTCTATTTATGAAATTGAATAAATTTATCTTCTTGCTACTTCTTTTAGGTATTGCAGTAAGTCAAATCTCGTGCAAAAAAAAATATACTCCACGCCCTAAGGGATACTTTAGAATCGATATGCCTCAAAAGCAGTATCAGAATTGGAATGAGGATTATCCTTGCAGTTTTGATGTATTGAATTATGCAAAAATTACAAAAGATAAATCGAAAGGTGCAGAAAAGCATTGGTTAAACATTCAATATCCTGAATACAAGGCAACCATTCATCTTAGCTATAAAAAAGTTGACAACAACATTGAGGACTATCTTGAAGATTCAAGAAAAATGGCATACAAACACAGCATAAAAGCTGATGCAATTGGTGAACAGGCGTACCTGAATAATGACAATAAAGTTTATGCTTTAATCTACAGGATAAAAGGAAATGCAGCCTCATCGGTACAATTTGTTGCCACAGATAGTACAAATCATTTTTTAAGGGGTGCACTGTATTTTAAGCAACATCCCAATCAGGATTCTTTAGCTCCTGTTATTAATTATATCGATCAGGATATGGTAAGATTAATCGAATCTCTTAAATGGAAATAATCTAAGAATGCCGATTTTTAAACACATATCAATTCACACCAATTGCAATCTGTACATCTGGAAAATAGATGAAAGTTTGAATCAACTTCTTCAATTGGTAACCCTTAACGATACCGACATACAAAAATTCGAGAAATTCGGTAGCGAATCGAGAAAAAAAGAGTTTTTATGCACTCGAATATTAATCCAAAAATGTTTGGGAACAGATGTGCAGGTTTATAACGATGAACATGGCAAACCACACCTGATCAACTCTAATCTTAAAATAAGCATTACACATACCAAAAGTTTTGTTGCTATCCTTTTAAGCAAAACCCATGTTCATGCTCTTGATATGGAATATTTATCGGAACGAGTTTATCGAATTGCTCCCCGATTTCTTTCCAAATCGGAGCTGGAAAATATTTCAGAAACGGATAAAACTTTGCATTTGTACCAACATTGGTGTGCCAAGGAGTGCTTGATTAAACTTTACGGAAAAAAAGATGTTCACTTGATTGATGAACTAAAAATCGATGCATTTCAACCAAGTGATAAAAGATTTACCGGTGCAGTCTGCAGAGCAGATTTCTTGAAAAAATATACTTTCGAATATTTACAGTTCGATGACTATTTGCTGGTCTATTCTTTAAAATAAACCAACAACAATTATGATTTTATTCGTTTCTACAAAAAAACGATTGCCATAAAATCATCATGAAAATGCAATCCTAAAAAAATTATTGACCTATCAGCAGCATTTTATCCCTTTCAACCCTAGTAGATGGATATAAAATAATGGTGGAATGTGCATCGAAAAAAAAGAATGAACATACCAGCAACATTTTATCTCCTTCCAAAAACATATATGCCACAATCATCCCGGAATGTGTATCAAAAAAATAAAATGGATATACATTCATATCGGCACACCAGCTCTAAAAAAATAACTGGGATGTAGCCTTCACCACAGATGTCTCAAAAAAATATGATGGCTTTATCGGCATGATCCTATATGCTTCCTCGAAAATTTATGGGGATATAGCCATGATCATACAAATTTCCAAAAAAAACAATCCCCAAAAAGAAGCAACTGATATTTGTTCTCTGATGACTGTTTACTGATAACTAATCACAGCTTCTTACTGAGTCAACTCTTCAATTGGATTTCCATCGCAGCCTGCTGGAATGCAAATGTTCAGAAAATTAGAAATTGTAGGTACAATATCCTCTACTTGAACAGAGCGAGTAATTGTTGATCGCTTAATTTTCCATCCAAACCAAAACAAAGGAACCTGATTGGTGTAGCTGTATTGTGCAATCTCATCTCTCTCGTCTTTGGTTTTATGCATCCATCCTGGTTCAAGAGTAATCATTACATCTCCCGAACGTTTCTGATTGAACGAACATTGTACCTTTTGTTTGATACCATGAGTATAATTTGTCTTAATCAAACTATTTGCTGTAATGGTATTGGCAACTCCTGTAAACTGAATTAAGAAATTCGCGGCTTTCACCTGCATTTCTTCCAATGAAAGTTTTGAATCTTCTATTAACTCATGATTCAAATACACCTGTTGCGAATCATAACCCAAAATCCACTCACCATTACCATACACAACATTTAAGTATGATTTTAAAAGAGCCATTGCATTAAAGGAGCTGAAATATCCGTTCGGAATGTTCTGAGCTTTTAGATTGTCTGGTGTATAATTTGCAGATTGATCGGCAGTTAAAAACACCAACACATTTTCCAAACCGATTTGTTCATCTAAAAAATCAAGAAAATGTTCTATCTCTCTATCCAACCTTACAAAATTATCAACCATTTCTGGAGCAAAAGGGGAAAGATCTCTGTGTTTATAATCCAAACACGAAAAAGTTAAAGAAAGAAAATCAGAATCATCATCTCGCCCCAGGTTTTCATTAATAATAGCTGCAATTGCAAAATCTTTTACCAACATGTTTCCAAATGGTGTTGCTTTTATTGCTTTGTAACCAAAAGTTCTTTTTTCCTTATTTAAATCGTAGAAAAATTCGGTGTTCAATCCAACCTTCCCCAATAGTTTATCGGATACTGTTGGTTTATTTTCTCCATCAAAAGGAGTCCATACCCGATCCATATAGAAATCGGCAAATTTTTTCTCATTAAAAACATTCACCCAATTGTAAATGGTATCCTGATAATGTGAAGACGTGATAAATTTACCGGATAAATTGTCCATCCAATACGCTCCATCCGCAGCATGACCGGAAGAAAAAAGAGCTGCCTCAGCATTTAATCCTACTCCTATAACTCTGGAATGTTGATTGAATAATTTAATTTCATCGCCTATGGTTGGAGCCAATAAATTTTTAGGCGATTTGCCTTTTTCTTCTGAATCTATACCAACCAAATTTGCACTATCATCCTCATTAGCCATGTTCAACTCTCCCGATAATCGATTGTACCATCCATGCGAAATGATACCATGATAAGAAGGAGGAGTTCCCGTAAAAATCGTGGCGTGGTCGGGTCCGGTTTGTGAGTACAAATAACTAAACTTGGTATTCTTGCAATAAGTCCCCTGATTCATCAATCGTTTAAAGCCTCTATCACCTATTAAGTTTGAATATCTGAAATAATAGTCGGGACGTAAATGATCAACAACAATACCTACAACCAATTTAGGTTTTTCTGATGGGATTTTACGGGTTCGTTGAGCACTTAAACACAAAGTGTTGAATATCAAAATTGATATAATGAGTAAGGTTTTGAAGGTATTATTCATACTATGAGTTGTTGTCTTTTTAAAATTGTCCGCAACAAATATAGTTGATTCAGCCTGATAATAGCCTTGTTAAAATGTTAAAAACTGGATTAATAAAGATGTGAAGTTTGAATTTTCTTATTTGGCTTGTGGCTGATATCGTATTACATCAACCTGTTCCATGGTAATCATTCCTCCACCACCCGATTTTTCAATTAATAATTCTATAATATGAAGAAATCCTTCTACTTTCTCGGTAGAATCGACAATCTCGATGATGATTGGAAGATCATCAGACAAGGCAAAAATTTTTGAAGTATGAATTCTTGAACTTGCACCGTAAGACATGATTCCTCGATGCACTGTAACTCCCGCTAAGCCAAATTTTTTAGCTCCATAAACAATTGCTTCATAAAGCGGACGCTGATAAACTCTATCAGCTTCGCCAATAAATACACGTAATAATTTTGCCTTCCCTTTCAACTTCATATCGTATAGTATTTTATAGATATGAGTTACAGACAGAACTATTATATGAAACTAATATCTAAAATAACTTATGAATTTGTGTGCCTAAATAAACTGCTAACAAGCCTAAAAAAACACTCCCCGCCAGATATACAGAAAGATACAAAAATCCGCTGTCTTTTAAAAGATTGAGTTTATCGAATGCAAAGGAAGAGAATGTGGTAAACCCACCACAAAATCCGACTGCAAGAAACATTCTCATTTCCGGATTAATTAAATTATCTCGTTCCGCTAGTGAATAAACCACACCAATTATAAAACTTCCCAAAATATTCACTGTCATGGTTCCTATAGGAAAAATCGTATCAAAAATTCGATGAAGTCCCTGTCCTAATAAGTAACGAGAAACACTTCCGAAAAAACCTCCCATTCCTATAATCAATAAAGTACGAAGCATGAAAAAATAATTAATAATGAGTAATTGAAAATGAATAATTTAAAAATCCTAACTGATAACAAATATACTAATCTTGATTTAGATTAATAATTCATAAAAAATGGCTGCTCGAATCGAACAGCCATCTGTATTTTTATAAGGATTTAATTATACATTGAAACGGAAGTGCATAATATCACCATCCTGTACAATATATTCTTTTCCTTCTACATTCATTTTACCAGCTTCTTTACAAGCATTCTCAGATCCAAGTTCAGAGTAATCGTCATATTTGATTACCTCTGCACGAATAAATCCTTTTTCGAAATCGGTGTGAATAACACCAGCAGCTTGAGGAGCTTTCGCACCTTTAGGATAAGTCCATGATCTCACCTCTTTTACTCCAGCAGTAAAATAGGTTTCCAAATCAAGAAGTCTAAAAGCAGCTTTAATTAGCTTGTTAACTCCTGGCTCTTCCAATCCTAAATCTTCAAGAAACATCTGTTTCTCATCGTAAGTTTCCAATTCTGCAATATCCGATTCAATACCAGCACCAACAACAAGAACTTCTGCATTTTCATCTTTTACAGCTTCTTTTACTGCATCAACATGCTTGTTTCCATCTTTTACCGATGCTTCATCAACATTACAAACGTAAAGAATTGGTTTTGTTGTTAGCAAGTGAAGATCCGTAGTTACTTTCTCATCTGCTTCGCTTAACTCAACAACACGACCTGATTTACCTTGAATTAAGGCTTCCTGATAACGCTCCAAAACTTCACACAATCTTTTCGCTTCAGGATTTTTTCCAACTTTTGCCAACTTAGCGGCTTTTTGCAATCTAGCTTCAACAGTTTCCAAATCCTTTAATTGCAACTCGATATCGATAGTTTCTTTATCACGAATAGGATCTACAGAACCATCAACATGAACGATATTATCATTATCGAAACAACGCAATACATGAATAATAGCATTGGTCTCACGAATATTCGATAAGAATTTGTTACCTAATCCTTCTCCCTTACTCGCACCTTTTACCAAACCAGCAATATCAACAATCTCCATTACCGAAGGCTGCACTCTTTCTGGCTTCACCAATTCTGATAATCTAATCAAACGATCATCAGGAATGGTAATCACTCCTACGTTTGGTTCGATAGTACAAAACGGGAAATTAGCCGATTGTGCTTTCGCATTCGACAAACAATTAAACAAGGTTGATTTACCAACATTTGGTAATCCTACAATTCCACACTGTAATGCCATGGCAATTCTATATTATTTTGATTCGCGACTATTCATTTTTTAAAAATCTGTGCAAAAGTACATTTTAATTTCCGATGTGCCAATTTTCCCGATTCATCTCCTAAAAAATTGTTAATTGACTCAAAACGAAGCCAGATAATATTTCAAACCATTATATTTTCTATAGATTTATAGATAAGTGAAACTTATATGACCAAACGATTTATTCTCATATCGATTTTATATCTTGTTGCGATAACATTTATTCAAGCTCAAGATCCTGATTTCGGAAAATACCGATTAATAGATCGTCATGTAAGAAAAACGCCCGATAAAGTATCGGACAACTTAATTGATCTTCATCAATATCTAATTTCAGGAGCCAATTCAAAAGAGGAACAACTTAGAGCATTTTACATGTGGATTATTACCAATATTCATTATAAAGATGAAGTTGAATTGCTATATGATCCGAACGTATTGTTCTATATCGGCTCTAACAATTGTGTGTCTCCGGTCTGTGTTTTAAAAAAACGAAAAGCGGTGTGCGAAGGATTCTCTAAGCTGTTTCAATTTTTCTGTATTCAATCAGGATTCGAATGCTATTCCATTGGTGGATATATTTCCAAAACAGGCAATTTTCAAGATAGAGCAACCCATTCATGGAATGTGGTTAAAATAAATAATGAATGGCGTTTTTTTGATTTAAGCTGGTCAAATGCAGTATTGCATCACTCAGGAATAAAGAGCCGAACCAATAAATTCTATATGGTACATCCTGAAAAATTTATTCTCACACATTTACCACTTACACAAATGTGGCAATTCTTAAAAACACCTATTACCATTAATCACTTTAATAGAGGTGAAGAAACTATTCAAAAATACATAAATGAAAGTTCGATAAACTATAACTATTCGGATACCCTAAGCTTTTTCAATAGTTTACCATACAAAAAGAGGCGATTAAAAACAGCTAAAGATATCGTAATAACAAATCCTGGCAACACCTTCAATCAAGCCATTGAATATTATCGCTATTCAAGAATTGCCATAAATTACGATGGAGAAATAACATCATTACACTACTATGATCTTTTAGAAGCAAAAGAAATAATTAAAAAGGCAATAAATTTATTCAAACAATCAACTGGTATTTCCTCTGAAATAATGATGCTGAACTCAATGGATAGTTTCGATGCAATTCAACGACGTATTGAATCAGCTGGTGATGATATTATCCATTTAGAATGATTTATTTCTTCAAGTTATTTTAATTCAACTATAGTATAAGTAACTTTACCTTTTGAAAATTTAAAGCAAATCTCTTGAGAATAAAGACACTTACTATTATCGCACTGCTTCTGATTAATTTTATTCCCAATAAAATTTCAGCTCAAAAGAATAAAAATCTTCAAAATGAAAAGACCAAAATTCTTTTCATATTCGATGCCTCTCAAAGCATGAATGGTTATTGGGAGAAATCAAAAAAAATAGATATTGCCCGTAAATTCCTAATCCGAATGGTGGATAGTCTGGAGTGTGAAAACAATGTTGATATGGCTTTACGTGTCTACGGTCATCAAAGTGTTGTTCCTCCTCAAGATTGTAACGATACAAAACTTGAAGTACCCTTTCTGCCAGATAATGCAGGTAAAATTAGACAAACTTTACGCTTTCTTACTCCAAAAGGGACCACTCCAATAGCACATTCTTTAGAGCTTGCAGCCAAAGACTTTCCACCAAATAAACCAGGTGTTCGAAATGTAGTAATATTAATTACCGATGGTGTTGAAGCATGCGATGGAGATCCTTGCGAAGTATCATTAAAACTGCAGAAAGCAGGTATTTTTCTTAAGCCATTTATTATCGGAATTGGTTTAGATGTGAATTTCAAGAGTAGTTTTGAATGTATTGGCAACTTTCTTCAGGTTGAAGAAGAGCAGCAGTTTGGTAGTACTTTGGAATATGTGGTATCTCAGGTTCTAAACAAAACATCAACTCAAATCAATTTAATCGATGCCAACGGCTCTCCTACAGAAACAGATGTTGCCATGACTTTTTACAACTCAGTTTCAGGAAAAGTACGATATCAGTTTATGCACACTTTAAATGCAAAAGGAAATCCTGATACCCTTTATATCGATCCTTTATTAAGCTATGATATTACCATTCATACAATTCCTGAAATTCATAGAAACAGTGTTAGCATAGTTGCTGGAAAGCACACCAAAATTGGATTTGATGCTCCTCAGGGAATGTTAAAAATAGAATCAAACCGAACCAGTTTATATAAAGACCTTAAAACTCTGGTTAAAAAAAATAGCGAAACCATAAATGTTCAGACTGCTAACAGAACAGTAAAATACCTTTGCGATAAATATGATTTGGAGATTTTAACTTTGCCTAAGATTAAAATCAAAAATATGAAAATTGATCAAAGTAAAACCACTTCCATAAAAATTCCTCAACCAGGATTAGCAACAATCTTCAAACCAACATCTGGACCTTGCAGTTTATTTGTACAACGTAATGATAAATTGGAATGGATATATGACATGAATGAGAAGACTCTGAGAGAAACAATTACGCTTCAGCCAGGTGTTTATCATGTTATTTTCAGGAATAAAAATGCTTCCTTGTCGCAAAACTCTCGAAAAAGCAGTTTTGTTATCTCTTCAGGAAAATCAATTCCAGTCCGATTGTAATCATATTGATTTACAACAATCTAAATTTCTAAATTATTCCATTTTAAGCTTATTTATGAGCTTAAGAACGAGGTAGGATTACATTTTTGTATATCTTTGCATCCATTAAATAAAATCTTACCAAGTTTTTATCATCTAAAATCTCATTTGTTAAAATGGATCTAAAAGAAATGAACAACCAAGTGGATCTTACAGTAACTGACATGGCTTCGAATAATATTCGTGTTCTTGCAGCTGCTATGGTGGAAAAGGCGAAATCAGGTCACCCAGGTGGTGCCATGGGCGGAGCCGATTTTGTAAATGTACTTTATTCCGAATTCTTAAATTTTGACCCAACAGACATGAACTGGATCAATCGTGATAGATTTTTCCTTGACCCAGGTCATATGTCTCCAATGTTATATTCTATTCTTGCCTTAACTGGTAACTATAGTATGGAAGAGTTGGCAAATTTCAGACAGTGGGGATCTCCAACTCCTGGACACCCTGAAGTTGATTTTGCCCGTGGTGTTGAAAATACTTCTGGTCCATTAGGACAGGGACATACAATGGCAGTAGGTGCCGCTATTGCGGAAAGATTCCTTGCTGCTCGTTTCGGCGATTGGATGTCTCACAAAATATACACTTTCATTTCTGATGGTGGTATTCAGGAAGAAATTGCTCAAGGTGCTGGTAGAATTGCTGGAACTTTAGGTTTGAGTAATTTAATCATGTTCTACGATTCTAACAACATTCAACTTTCTACAACAGTTGAAGAAGTTACCGTAGAAGATACAGCTAAAAAATACGAAGCATGGGGATGGAATGTAATTTCTATCGACGGTAACAGTGCTTCTGAAATTCGTGTTGCTTTGCTAGCAGCTAACAACGAAACCGAACGTCCAACAATTATCATCGGTAAAACTTTGATGGGTAAAGGTGCTGTTGATGCTGATGGTGGTAGCTTCGAAAATAAAGTTTCTACTCACGGACAGCCATTGGGAGCTGCTGGTGCTTCTATCGATAAAACTATCGAAAACTTAGGAGGTCAATCAGAAAATCCATTCCAGATTTTCCCTGAAGTTGAAGCTTATTACAAAGAAGTTTTAAAGAAAAAACAAGAATATGCTGCTGCTAAGAAAGCTGAACAAGCAGAATGGGCAAAAGCAAATCCTGAATTGGCTGCTAAATTGGAGAAATTCTTCAGTGGCAATGCACCAGAAATTGACTATGCTGCAATTACACAAAAAGCAGATGTTGCTACGCGTGCTGCTTCTGCAACAGTTCTTGGTGAATTAGCTAATCAAGTTGATAACATGATTGTTTCTTCTGCCGATTTGAGTAACTCTGATAAAACAGATGGATTCTTAAAAAATACTAAGGCAATTGTTAAAGGTGATTTCTCTGGAGCATTCCTTCAGGCTGGTGTTGCAGAATTAACAATGGCTGCTATTTGTAACGGTATCGCACTTCACGGTGGTGTTACTGCTGCTTGTGGTACTTTCTTTGTATTCTCTGATTATATGAAACCAGCGGTTCGTCTATCTGCTTTGATGGAAGTTCCTGTGAAATATATCTGGACTCACGATGCATTCCGCGTTGGTGAAGATGGACCTACTCACCAGCCAATTGAGCAAGAAGCACAAATTCGTTTGTTAGAGCAATTGAAAAATCACTCTGGTGAAATGAGTTTATTAGCTCTTCGTCCTGCTGATGCTGATGAAGCTACCGTTTCTTGGAAAATGGCAATGGAGAATACAAAAACTCCAACTGCTTTAATTTTCTCTCGTCAGAATATTAAGAATCTTCCATCGAAAGGAAATCGTTATGAGGAAGCTCTTCAGGCTGAAAAAGGTGCTTACATTGTTGAGAAACCTGAAACCACTCCTGACGTAATTTTATTGGCAAGTGGATCTGAAGTAGCAACTTTGGTAGCTGGTGCTGAAATTTTACGTGCTGAAAAAGGATTGAAAGTACAGATTGTATCTGTACCATCTGAAGGATTATTCAGAACTCAGTCTGCCGAATATCAAAATGAAGTAATCCCTGCAGGTATTCCTGTATTAGGATTAACGGCCGGATTGCCTGTAACTCTTCAGGGATTGGTTGGACCTAACGGAAAATCAGTTGGATTAGATCATTTCGGATACTCTGCACCTGCAGGTGTTTTAGATGAAAAATTTGGTTATACTGCTGAAAAT
>Ga0209692_10002280_pt1 | contig 21778 bp, 22 predicted proteins | sample tdDd472_FD_187129 | JGI IMG/M metagenome (GOLD analysis project Ga0209692, IMG submission 187129) | Marine sediment microbial communities from the Atlantic coast under amendment with organic carbon and nitrate - tdDd47.2 (SPAdes)... | ecosystem: Environmental > Aquatic > Marine > Coastal >... | reverse complement strand
TTTTCATTTTTGCACTTATGCCAGTACAGACATTATTTGCTCATAACTGGTTATCACTGCCTTACTATCTCGACAGAGCATTTCATGGTTCATTTGTCAGTGATTACTTTGAAATCTTTACTAATTTAAATCCAATTCTAATATTTTTCCTGGCACCAATTGTGGCTGGATTGACTGCAAAAGCAAATGTTTACAAAATGATGGTTTATGGAACCTTAGTAATGGCAATCCCGACTTTCCTTTTGACTGTGGGACCAAACCTTGTATTATTCCTGACCTACATTTTACTAATGTCAATTGGTGAAGCAATGTGGCAGCCAAGATTTTTGCAGTGGATTGCAGAAATTGCTCCTGAAGGAAAAACCGGTGCATACATGGGAATTGGCCAAATGCCATGGTTCTTGACAAAAGTAGTCACCGGACTTTACTCAGGATTATTAATTACTAAATATTGTCCTTTACCAGAATCAGGTATTGCACAACAGACTGGAAAAATGTGGATGATCAATGCAATAATCGCAATGGTTTCTCCTATCGCTCTAATAGTTGCAAAAAAATGGATGACTTCAGACAATAAAAATATGTAAAATTACATGATAAACATTTATACCAAAAACTCGAGGCTTTAAGTTTCGAGTTTTTTTTATGCAAAAATTTACTATATTGTTCACGAAAATGAATCTTTACATATGGAGTTCAGCTATGAAATACATTATTAGAATTGTTTCTATAATCATAATTACAACAACCCTTTTTGCACAAAATAACTTCAATTGCTTCTCCATAATCGCAGGTAAAAATTGCACAGTTGATGGTTCAGTATTATTTGGACATAATGAAGATGATTCTGGTGATCAAATTGTAAATATTTATAAAGTACCTCGATTAACTCATACTAATGATGAAAAAATTACGCTCTTAAATGGTGGTAAATGTCAGCAAGTACCAGAAACGAATGCATACATCTGGTTAGAAATGCCAGGTATGAAATTTTCCGATGGATATTTGAATGAATATAATGTGGTAATTGCTTCAGACAATTGTCCATCAAAAGAAGATAAACCAGAATTAACCGATGGTGGCATTGGTTACTGGCTGAGACGATTGATGGCAGAGCGTGCAAAATCGGCTCGTGAAGCTGTAGAGATCGGTGGAAAATTGGTTGAAAAATTCGGATACGATTCTCCAGGAAGATCTTACTGTATTGCCGATCCAAATGAAGCTTGGGTGATGTCAGTTGTAAATGGTAAGCATTGGGTTGCACAGAGAGTTCCTGATGATAAAGTGATGATCATTCCAAATTACTATATGATTCAGGAAATAGATTTATCTGATTCAGACAATTTCATGGGCTCAACTGATATTATTGACTATGCAGTTTCCAGAGGTTGGTACAATCCACAGGAAGATGACGAATTCAATTTCAGAGAAGTTTATGGTATTGATTGGTCAATCAATCACACCCACAATATCAACCGCCAATGGGGCGGGTTAAGACTAATTGCAAAAGATAAATTTGACATGAATGATAATTTTCCTTTTGCTATGACCCCGAAAAAGAAATTGGATGTATCAGATATTTTTGCAGTATTAAGAGATCATTACGAAGGAACAGATCTTGAAAATATTGACCATTCGTTAAGTCCACATAAAACAGAAACCCGGACTATTTGCACCCATTCAACACAATATGGATTTGTTGCTCAATTACAAAGTAATTTACCAAAAGAAATAGCCGGAGTTATGTGGTATGCTCCCGTACAACCTTGTCTTCATCCATTTGTACCGGTTTATATCAATACAATGGAATTTTCTCCATTCTTTGCTCATGAGGATTATAAAACGGGATTAGAATTACATTTTGATGAAAATTATGCTGAATTAAAAAAAGAGTTTGAACGTCATCACTTTCAAGAGTTTACAGAATTTAGTCATAAGGTTAATGAAGATTATAAGAAATATTCTCTCCCAATTATTAAACACTATTCTTTATACGAAAAAGAACAAATTACTAAGCACAAAGAATATGCTAAACTAATAAAACGAGCCTTCAATGAAGATCCAAGTCTTGCATTAGATATAATGACTGAATACAGTCAAGAAAATCTTTTTAAGTTACTTGATACTCAATTTATTCAAAAGTAGTAATAATAAACCAGTCCTGTTGTAACAATCATTGAAATAATGTTCATCATAACTCCGGTTTTCAGAAAATCAGAAAACTTATAAGATCCAGGTGAATAGACCATCATATTGGTTTGGTAACCAATTGGTGTTGAAAAACTTGCAGAGGCTCCCATGGCTATCACCAACATAAATGGATGAGGTGAAATTCCTAACGCTGTTCCTGTTGAAAGGGCAACTGGAAATAACAAAGCTGCTGCAGCATTATTGGTAATGATTTCTGTATAAACTGTGGTCAGCAAGTAAAGTCCTGCCAGAATTCCAACAATTCCAAATCCTTCAAGTGAACTAATCAAATTGGTTGCAATCAACTCTGCCAATCCAGAATTAGCAATTGCTTTCCCAATTCCAAAAGAAGAAGCAATCACAAGTAGTATATCAAAATCAATAGATTTCTTCGCATCACCATAGCTTATTATTTTTGTTAAAATCATCAATCCCGCCGTGATTGTGGCAGAGATCAACATAGACTTCACAAAACCACAACTAACTGACGTAATCATCATCAAAGTCAGGAAGAGTGCAAGCATTCCTTTGCAGGCTGGTTTCGAGTAATTGTCAACACTGTTTGAAACCAAGGCAAAGTCAGAGGAATTGTACCATTTTGTAGAAAAATTTCTTCTGGCAATAATAAACAATGTATCATTTGCTTGAATAGTGATGTCCCCGATTTTTTTGTTTATGCGATGTCCATTGCGATGAACCGCAAGAATAACAGCATCATATTTTGTACGGAAAGAACTTTTCTGAACTGTCTGCCCAACAAGTGGCGAATTATTAGATATCACAGCTTCATAGGTTTTGATCTTGTCAGAGTCAATGTTATTGAGATTAAAATTTGTATCTTCTATCAGCTGCAAACCTTTGGTTTTCAGCAGATCAAAAATTGTCTGAGGCAAACCAGTAAAATAGAGATTATCACCTTCTTTGACAATTTCATCTGGTGAAATTACTTCCAAAATTTCATTATTTCGCTCAACTTGGAATAAGTATAAACCTCTCAAATGGCGCAATCCCGCTTGCAGGATAGTTTTATTTATCCCAGGATAATCTTTTGAAACTGTAACCTGGGCAACAAAATTTCGGCTGTTTTCGCGGAAATTATCCATTGAGTCTTTATGATTTGGCAATAATCTTTTGCCAATAGTAGAAAAATACAAAATACCAATAATTGCTAATGGGAATCCGATTTTTCCAATTTCAAAAAATGTGAATCCTTCAAGACCGTTATCCAACATTAGCCCATGAACTACCAGATTTGTACTAGTTCCAATTAAAGTACATGTTCCTCCAAAAATTGATGCATAGGATAGTGGAATAAGAAATTTTGATGGAGCTAGGTTATTTTTCTTTGCCCAGTTTTTTACAAACGGGATTAGTGACATTACTACTGGAGTGTTATTGAGAAATGAAGAAAGCAATGTAACTGGTGCCATCAATCTGAAATAAGTAAACTTAGTAAACTTTGATCCCATAGCCTTAAAGATCAAATCTCCAAAATGATTGGAACTTTGAAGTGCCGCAGCAACAATAAAAAGTGCTGCCACCGTCAACATTCCATGGTTTGAAAAACCAGCAAAAGTTTCTTTGATTTCCACAATTCCACCTAAATAGAGTAAAATTAATGCAGAAAAAATGATCATCGATGGTTTGTGAAATTCTTTTACCAAAGCGAATGTCATTAAGACAATTATTACAGATGTATAGATAATTGGAAACATAAAAACACCTCTTAATTAACAAAACCGAATTAACTCTACTAGTTTAGTATAGTTTTATTTATATTAAAAGGATAATTATATTTTTAATTTAAATTCTTCATTTATGATGGCTTCTAGTGAAGCTTTCTTAAAAATCTCAACTGACTTATCACGAACCTCTTTAAAAAATGGTCTGATACCACACAATTCTTCGTTTTTATCAAATTCACATTTTTCATAATAGCAATAAGTTACACAGGGAATAAAAGCAATGGCTCCATCAAATTTTCTAATAATGTCAGCAAGGTTAATTTCTGACGGATGAGACGCAAGATAATATCCTCCATTTCGTCCCTGTTTACTATGGACATACCCTTCATTTTTTAATTCTCTTAGAATTGCTTCAAGAAATTTTTGTGGTAGCTTTTCTTTATCTGCAATATCCTTAATAAACATTGGCCCATTATTATACTCTTTAGCCAGTCTGACAAGAGCATTGATTGCATATTTTGTTTTTTTTGATAACACTTTTATCCTTTACAATATCATAAAATTCTATTCATTTTTTCTTTCAATTCAAAACACATTTTCTACATCAATTAATCAATTTATATCGATTTAAGATTATCTCAATTTTCTTTCGTATTTTTAACGAATTTAAATAACATTGATCTACAGACAACAAAATGACAAAATTTTAATTTGTATATAACTGACTTCTTTTATTACATCTTTTTTTGTTGCCTATTTAATTCTCAATAAATATTGCCTACTTTTTATATCAAATCCGGAGAAGATAGCATGAAAAAGATTATTTTAATTACAATTTTCCTTTTGCCTTTTACATTGTTTGGTCAAGAAATGTGGGAATGGCGCACAACTGATAACTTTACAATCACAGATAGACTGGCATATTATCCAGATGCTTATGTGCTTCACACAGTTGCCAATATCTATTTTGTAAAGAAATTTCAGGACTATGGCATGAATTGGTTGCAAGCGGATTTGACAACCTTTGGAATTGGAGTTTTATGGGAAGTTAAAGATGGATTTATACCTCTTGAAAAGGTTGATTACGTTGGTGGTGATGGTTTTTCAACCACAGATGTTGCTGTAAATTCTATGGTTATTATTGGAAACCGTTTGATTAAAACTGCCTGGGGACACTTCTTTCCCTCTCGAAGGACAAATATAAATTTAACATTCAATTATATCAGAGAATAAATCCTAATGATAGTGATAGCCTTTTTTCGAGTTGTTCTCCCAGAAAAAACCCCTTGAAAAAATAATATGAACAACTGGTTGCTACCGGCCCAATCCCTATATCGAGACCAACTAAAGCAGCACCACCTGTGACACCAACATCTGTTACATCAACATTAAATTGAGTCAGTAATGGTTCATATTCACTATCCACTTCAACTTTTTTTTCATAAAATCCGCCACCTGCTCCAAGACTAATATTCATAAAAAAGAAATTATTAACTTCCATAAAATAAATTTTTCGTACCAGCATCATTCCGAATAGAGTTGAGTAATTATCAAATTCCGGTGCACCGCCAAGTATAATATGATCCTTTATCTCAGATTCCAATGAAACCCTAGTATAAAAGGCTCTTAATCCCCATCTACCAGAACCAAGTTCAACATGCCCACCAAAGCCGGAATCCCAATTTTTTGCCTGAGATTGAACGAAGCCAAAATTTACAAAAGCAAAATCTTCAACTTTCTTTGCTTTACCAAAACACAAAATTGGTAGAATCAATATGATAAATAATTTGTTATATTTTTTCAAAAGTATTCCTTTTATATAATTTTCCAAAATGAACTAAAAATCTATAATAAGCAATAAAAAATAAAACATTTTTAATTCATTACAAATGATTTTAGTCACAAAAAAAGGTGTGTATTGCTACACACCTTCATAAAAATATATTTAAATCAATATTATTCTGTTGCTGCATCCTGTTTTGGTGCTGTTCTGACAACTCTAAAACCAACACTGCCATAGTTGAAAATTGGATCATGGAAAAATCTTGCTGACACTCTGGCAAAATACTCGTCATGTTTCCAACTTCCGCCTCTTTCAATTCTCATGTCGCCAGTTTTTGGACCCGTTGGATTATTTTCTGCAATACCTTTATATTTTCCAAACCAATCCCAGCAAAGTTCACGAACATTTCCACACATATCATAAAGACCAAGTTCATTTGGCTTCTTTGTTCCCGGCACTTGAAGACCTGTATTCAATTTTTTATTATAGACTGCAACCTCATCTGGATTGTCGCTACCGGCATAGATAAATCCTTTACCTTTAAGTCCACCTTTTGCTGCAAATTCCCATTCTGCTTCTGTAGGAAGTCTGTATCCATTGGCAGAGAAGTCACATTTAATATCTTCACCTACACCTGTATAACAAGGAGTCAAACCTTCCATTTTACTACGTTTATTACAATATTTTGTAGCCTGATACCAACTGATATTATTTACAGGTTTATCATCACCTTTGTACATTGATGGATTATTTTTCAATACTTTTTTATACTCGGCTTGAGTTACTTCGTATTTTCCAATCATAAAACTATTAACGTAAACTTCATGAATTGGCTGTTCACGTTCTTCTTCATTACTTCCCATAACAAATTTACCACCATCTACTAAGACAAAACCATCAGGTACATCCTGAGCAAAAAGGTTAGCATTTAATGATACAATAAGTACTAGTGCAAGTACATAAACGATTGAAAATTTCACATTTTTCATTTCTATTACCCTCTCAATTATTAATATAATTTTGTAGAATTTATAAAAAATATATTCAAAATCAAATGACAGTATAAAAAAATCACATAAAGAATTTATAATTAAAATTTTACTTATACTAAAAATTAAGTGATTTTATAAAATATTCTTTCCATAAACAATTATATTTTATAAATTGACAAATAATATTTAGGCTTATAAAATATCATGGGAGTACATAATTGTGAAAGTAACTAAATTATTTTTGGCGCTATTAGTTTTGACTTCATTTACAACTCTCTTTGCTGATAATGAGGAAGAATGGGTTCGAACTATCAAGCATGGAATAACTTTTGGAACGAATTATCTTTTCACAGAAGACGCTCAATTCGGGCATGCATTTGGACATCATATGGATTATCGTCTTTCTAAAAAAAGTTATCTAAGTTTTGCTATTGGGTACACTGAATTATATAAAGAAGTAGTAATGAATGCTGATTCACCACAACTTTACAGACATCTTGATCTACAAACAAATATTTGGTATTGGGGATTGAATTATCAATATTTCTTTAAAGATGATACTGATTTTCTAAATCCCTACTTAAATATTGGTCTTGCTCCTTTTGCTTTTAATCAGGATCATGGTTTAACACAAGTTTTCAATGATGGTTTAATCAAAGCAGGTATCGGTGCAGAATTTGTCATCAACGATATGTTTAGTATCACAGCAGAAGCAAACTTCAATGCTACATCTGGCGAAGATTTCGATATGGAGTCCGGTTATGATATGTTTGCTGAACTCAATGTCGGTTTCTCTTATAGAATGGAATTCCCAAAAGTGGAATGTCCATGTCCGGAACCAACACCATTTATTCCAGATGAACTTATTCAGAAAATATCAGAACTTGAAAGTCAAATCAATTCTTTGGCAATTGTTCCAGAACCTGAACCAGAACCATTGGACTCTTCACTTTACATGATTCAACCTAAAGATTACTTACTTGATCTTTGTGATAAGTTCTATGGAGACTCAACAAGATGGAAAGAAGTATATGAGTGGAACGGTATTTTGTCAAAAACAAATCCTAACCTGATTTATCCTTTTGAAGAAATTTGGTTCAAAGAATTGCAACCTGGCACAATTGATCCTTTAGATTATGAATATTATGAATATACTGTTCAGCCATTTGAAACTCTCTGGTCAATTGCAAAGACAGAATATGATAATCCATTTGCATGGATCATTATTGTAAGAGATAACAGGAATGCACTTGGTGGTGAAACTCATCTCTTTAAACCAGGTCTAAAATTAAAACTCAGAACTAAAGTTTTCAATCACGAATAGATTGAATCAAATATAATTTTTAAAAGCAGGTCAATAGACCTGCTTTTTTTTATTTTGGAGTTGTATTTTTGATCAGACTGGTACTTTGCTTTAGCATTTTTAATTTCAATATTATACCCACACATTGTAGCGTTTAACAATCATTATGAAATGATAAGTTTGAATTACATTTTATCGATATATTCTAAAGTTGCTACAATAACTAAGTGGATTGATATTAACTTCCAGATCAAAACTAAACTAAAAAAAAAGCCCGGTGAACCGGGCTTTTAAATATCTGAACTATGAAAAAAAACTATTCTTCAGTTTTCTTTTCAGAATCTTTACTACTATCGTGACTATTAGTATTTATGTGACTGTCAAAATCTGTTGCACTTTCGATTTCATCACGAATATCACTCGTTGCTTTTTTAAACTCCTTGATACCTTTACCAAGGCCTTTGGCTAATTCAGGAAGTTTTTTTGCTCCAAATAATAAAAGAACAACCAAAAAGATCAATAATACTTCCATTCCTCCGATACTGCCCATTCTATACTCCTATCTCCAATATCTCAACAAGTAATAGGCTGTTACAAAACCTATTACTGAGATGATATTAATTTTTATTGATAAACCTATAACAAAGTTAAAAACCAGCAAATCAATGGGCATTGGCCCGAATGAGATAGAAATGGCTCTCAGAAATACATCTTTCACAACACCATCTGGTAATCCCAATTTGATCAACTCACCAAAAAGTCCTCCCAACATTGCACCAATCAGAAGTACAGCAACTACTAGCAAAAGGGAAATCTTTTTATTGTTTTTAACCATTTTATTTTCCTCCAAGAATTGATGTAAACACACCTAAGCCTTCATCAGAACCAAGAAGTGGTTCACAAGCTCGTTCAGGGTGTGGCATCATTCCCAATACATTTTTACCTTTATTCATTATTCCGGCAATATTATAAACAGAGCCATTTGGATTGGCTTTATTATTTACATTGCCATCAACATCACAATATTGAAATACAACAGAATCATTGTCCTGCAATTCTTTAAAGACATTTTCAGTTGCAAAATAGTTACCTGTATAGTGTGCAATTGGCATTTTGATTACCTGACCTTCATTGTAATCCTTGGTAAAAATTGTGTCATTATTTGCAACTTTCAGGTATACATCATCACAATGAAATTTCAGATCAGTATTAGTAATCAAAGCACCAGGAAGTAATCCTGCCTCTACCAATACCTGAAAACCATTGCAGATTCCGATTAAAGGTTTACCTGCTTCAGCATGTTTTACAACTTCCTGCATTACAGGTGAAAAACGTGCAATAGCTCCGGCTCTGAGGTTGTCTCCATAAGAAAATCCACCAGGAAGAACAATTGCATCATAATCTCTGATAGATGTATCTTTATGCCAAATATATTCTGCATTTAGGTTCAAAACTTTTTTAACTACATGATAAACATCGTAGTCACAGTTTGAACCAGGAAATACAACAACACCTACTTTTTTCATTAGGCAACCTCTTCCAATTCATATTTATAATTTTCAATTACAGGATTGGAAAGCAGTTTTTCACAAACCTCTTTTAATTTTGTTTCAGCTTCTTCTTTGCCGATTTCATTTTTGAATTCCAGATGAAAAAATCTACCAGTTGTGATATCTTTGATTTCATCATGTCCCATTGTATTGAAAGCACTTTTGATTGCCTTTGCTTCTGGATCCAAAATGCCTTCTTTATATTCTACAATTATCTTTGCACTCCACATAAAAAATACCTTTCTATTACTCTACAATTAATTCTGTATCTTCATCTTCATATCCGGCAATCCAGTTTAGAAGAGCTGAAACAATATAAAATCCCATTAATGGGAATAAATAAAAGCCTCCAAAAATAAAAGAACAAACCATTGATATCAGTGAAAAAGCCGATATAAATGTCCGTTTTTTATCTTTACCAAAATAGAATCCATGAGGTTTGGAAAATCTTATGTTACTCACCATTAAAAATGATATAAGTATTACATAAGGTAATACAATTTTTGGATTTCCAGGTGTGCCATTCATATTCAAGTTGAACCAAATAATTGCGCTGATTGATAATGCCATAGACGGCACTGGCATTCCAGTGAAATATTTGATAGGAGATCCATCGGCAAGTACATTGTATCTTGCCAGTCGGAAGGCACCAAACAGAAGTGGAAAAAAACTAATAAGATTACCAATAAATCCTAATTCTGCCATAAAAATATGATTGACTAACAATGCTGGTACAGTACAAAAAGAAACAATATCAGCGAGAGAATCCAGTTCCATTCCAAATTCTGATTCCTGATTCAACCAGCGAGCAACCTTTCCATCAAGGAAATCAAAAACTCCTGCTAAAAGTATCAAATAGAATACAGATATATATTTTTCCTGGTAGATATTAATGATAGCCAAAAACCCAAAAAATAGGTTAAAGACTGTAAAAATACTGGGAATGAATTTTCTCGAGGGTCTTCTCATTTGTAAATTCCAATCACTGTTTTACCGGCTTTAAGTTTCTGGTTCAATTTCACCTGGATGACGATGTCAGCAGGCATTACAATATCCACTTTTGATCCAAAGGAAATCATGCCAAACTTCTCGCCTTTTTTCATCTTTGCACCTACAGTAAGATAGGGAATGATTCGGCGGGCAATTAATCCTGCGATCTGAGTAACTCCATAACGACGATTACCTTCGCCTTGTATATTGATCCGACGACGCTCATTTTCAAAAGAAGCGGCCGGATTGTATGCTGACATAAATTTTCCCGAGATATGCTCATCGTTTACAATTTCACCAGTATCGGGTGCACGATTCACATGCACATCAAAAACAGACATGAATATTGAAACCATTTTTGCATTTCCTACAAAAGAATCACTGATTTCATCATATGCAACTACTCTTCCATCTGCAGGAGAAACTACTACATTTTCATCTGTCCCCGGATCTCTATTTGGATCACGAAAAAACCAAACACAAAATAGTAGCAACAAACTGCTGGATACCGCCAGATATTTAAACGGCAAAATTGGAAAAATGATTGTTGCGATAACAGCAATTAATGATAAAATTAAAAGGGGAATTATAATTTTATGCCCTTGTTTAGCTAACAATTTAGATTATCCTCCAATTCGTTTCATCATTTCGGCGTAAGTTTCTTCAACACCACCAAGATCATAACGGAATCTGTCTTTATCTAATTTCTTCATAGTCTCTTTTTCCCAAAATCTACAAGTGTCAGGTGAAATTTCATCAGCAAGGATTACTTCACCTTTGTAACGACCAAACTCTAGTTTAAAATCAACTACAATAATTCCAATTGAATCAAAGAATTTTTTCAAAATGTCATTGATCTGCAATGCCATTTTTCTCATTTCTTCAACTTCTTCTTCAGTAGCAATTCCCATAACACGAATATGATCATCATTCATAAGTGGATCATGATGCTCATCGCTTTTAAAGGAAAATTCAACTGTTGGTTTTTCAAATACAACACCTTCTTCAAAGCCATAATTTCTACAGAAACTGCCTGTCGAAATATTTCTTACAATTGTTTCTGCTTGAATTATTTCAACATTTTTTACTAACATTTCGTTATCAGAAATTTTTTCAATAAAATGTGTTTTTATTCCTTCTTTGTGAAGAATCTCAAATAATTTAGAACTGATATTATTATTCGCTACACCTTTTCCCATAACTGTATCTTTTTTTACACCATCAAAAGCAGTAGCATCATCTTTAAAATGCTGGATGAATACATCTTCATTATCAGTTTTAAAAATAATTTTTGCTTTACCTTCGTATAATTTTTCTCTTTTTTCCATTTTTCTCTCTTTAATTTATTTTACTTTTTCAAATATCTGGTTCACTCGACCCAGTAATTTTTCAAAACCAAAGAGTTCTTCAACTTCTTCTTTGGATAAATATTTCATAATGGCATCATCTTGAAGTAAAAGTGTCTTAAAATCTTTCCCTTCTCTCCAAACCTGCATTGCATTATCCTGCACCATTTTGTAGGCTTTTTCACGAAGGATGCCTTTTTCTACAAGTTTCAACAATACTTCTTGTGAGAATATAAGTCCATTTGTGAGATTCATATTTCTCATCATATTTTCAGGATAAACCAACAAATTTTTAAGTACTTTTGTTGTTTGGGCAAGGAGGAAATCCAATGTGATACATGCATCTGGAAGGATAACTCTTTCTGCTGATGAGTGTGATATGTCACGTTCATGCCAAAGGGCAACATTCTCCAATGCTGTTACTGTATAACCACGAAGAAGTCTTGCCATTCCTGAAATTCTCTCAGTGAGAATTGGATTGCGTTTATGAGGCATTGCTGATGAACCTTTTTGTCCTTTTGAGAAGAATTCTTCTGCTTCCAAAACTTCAGTTCTTTGGAGGTGACGAATTTCTACAGCGATTTTGTCAAGTGTAGATCCGATAGTTGCAATTGTTGCTACAAAATGTGCATGCCTATCACGTTGAACTACCTGATTTGATACAGGGGCAGCTTCAAGCCCAAGTTTTTCCATAGTTCGGATTTCAACCTCCGGATCAAGATGTTGGTAAGTTCCAACAGCACCGGAAATCTGTCCTACTTTTACATCTTCAAGGGCAAGGTAAAAACGACGAAGATTTCGTTCCATCTCCTTTTTCCAGATGAGAAACTTCAGTCCGAAAGTCACTGGTTCAGCATGGATTCCATGTGACCGGCCAATACAGAGTGTTTCTTTGAATTCAATTGCACGAGTTCCGAGAACTTCGATCAAGGTAACGATTCTTTCACGAATCAAATCACCAGCCTGAGCAAGTTGAATCGCCAATGATGAATCCAATAAATCTGATGAAGTCATTCCTTTGTGAATGAATCTTGATGATTCGCCAACATTTTCTGCAATATTTGTCAGGAAGGCGATCACGTCGTGTTTTACTTCTTCTTCGATTTCCAGAATTCTATTCACATCAAACGCAGCTTTTTCTTCGATGTTTTTGAAATCTTCTGCTGGAATTACTCCTCTTTCAAACTGTACTCGGCAAACTTCCAGTTCGACTTTCCACCATGCTTCAAATTTGCTCTGGTCTGACCAGATTTTTCCCATTTCAGGTAAAGTGTAACGTTCGATCATGTTATTTTTCTAACCTCAAATTTTTATTTATTATTCGATTTTCTCTAATGACTTTGAAATGCAGTTCATCACCTGCTTTGTAAAGATTTTCATAGATCAGGTTTGTGATTGTGTGGGCAGTAGTGATTTTAGTTTCATTAACTTCCAGCAATACATCACCAACAATAATTCCTGATTTTTCACCGGCACTATTGGCTTTTACTTCTGTTACAATTACACCGGAAGTGGCATTGAGTTTTAATACTTTTGCAATATATGGATCAAGTGTCTGAACAGAGAGGCCAGTTTCGTAATAGCGGTCAACTTTGCCATACTCTTTTAATTCCAGTACAATCTCTTTTACACGATTAATTGGAATAGCGAATCCAAGTCCAATAGATCCTTTATCAACATTGCTTCCAGTATAAATAAATGTGTTAATACCAATTACTTTACCTTCACCATTGATCAATGGCCCGCCACTATTTCCATTATTGATAGAAGCATCAGTCTGGATCATGTCCTGGTAAACAGTTCCATCTTTTTTGGCACCGAAATCCAAATTTGTACCGGATACAATTCCAACTGTGGCAGTGGGTTTTTTATTGACATCAAAAAGTCCAAAGGGATTTCCCAGGGCGATACACCATTCACCAATAATAATATCTTCGGAATCACCTAAGGGAGCAAAATCAAATTGTCTCTTGGGATTATCAGGATCATGAATTTTTATTAATGCAACATCCGCGATTTCATCGATACCAGCAAGTGTTGCTTCATAGGTAAATCCATCCTGCAAACTGACTGATATTTCTGTAGCATTTAGTACAACATGAGAATTTGTTACAATATATCCATCTGCACTTATTATCAATCCTGAACCAATATTTTTAACTTTTTGACGGTGATAAGCTTCTGGAAATAGCAATCCAAAAATTGAATTATCCGCGCTGTAATTGGCTCGTACATTTTTTATAGCAATAACATTGATACTTGCTACTGCAGGGGAAACTGTTTCTATGGCGTTGGTTATTGCATTTCTACGGGTATGTGAAATTGACTGTTGCACATTATCACCAAAAGTGTTTGCAACTATTACTGAAATAATTAAAAATGCAAAGAGGAATGAAAGTTTCTTCATTTTTCTAAATAATCTCCTAAAGGAAAATTAAGTTTCATTTTTATATTCCACTTTGGCCAGAAAAAGGCCTTGTGCCGGTGCAGTATACCTGGATTCATCAATCTGGATTGTATTGAGTAACTCTTTGAACTTCTCAATACTAAGCTTGCCTCTAGCGACTTCCATCATGGTACCTACAAGCATTCTCACCATACTATGCAAAAATCGTGTTCCTGCAACGCGGTAAGTTAATAAATTACCATCTTTTTTCCATGTAGAATTATAAATAAAACAGACTTTTGAATCCGCTTGATCTGCTGTTCGACAAAAGGACTCAAAATTGTGTTCGCCTTCAATCAATTTTGCACATTTCTGCAACAGGTCAAAATCAATATCCCATTTGACATGCCAATGGTAATTCCTCATCATCGGTGAATATTTTGTCGTAATTTGGTAAATATATGTGCGTTTTTTTGCACCGAAGCGGCTATGAAATCCGGAATCAACTTCTTCACAATCATATACAAAAATATCTACCGGAGTTTTTGCATTGATGGCTTTTTCAAAAACTATTGGTTGTAGTTCTGTATCGAAATCAAAATGTGCGACCTGTCCAAAGGCGTGAACACCAGTGTCAGTTCGACCTGATCCATGAATTCGAATCAACTTCCCATCATTGAATTCACGGAGTGCTTTTTCAATTTCACCCTGCACTGTTGGAGCATTGTCCTGCACTTGCCATCCCGAGTAATTACCGCCATCATATTCTACTTTAAATCTAAATCGCCTCAAATAAACCACCTATATATTGTAGTGAAAAATAGTATAGAAAAACCAAAAAAGACCAAATCTATTTTACCATATTTTAATTTTGTATAATAAGTCCTGTTTTCAGAACCATATCCTCGAATATGCATGGCTAACGCGATTTTTTCAGCCTTACGAAAACTAAAAATCAGGATGGACACAAAATTATTCAGCACTCTAAGGATTTTACTTTCATCATTTTTAGTGTTGCAATAGGTTTTCCAGTTAGTATCGATCTTTTTGTACTCTTCCTGCAAAATTGGAAAAAACCTGATAGCAATAAAAATCACCTGGAAAAGGTCATCTATCGGAATCTTGATTTTCTTCAAAGGTTTCAATAAAAGATAAATCCCATCCAGCACTTTGCCACTATCGACCCAGGAAGTAAACCATGCCATAAAAATTATAAAACTCAAAATTCTGAGAGTGAAAAGTAATGGAGTTACAAAGATTGTTAGTGGAATTAAGAAAATCCCATCATTAAATAGAATGGGAACAAACCTGGTACTGAAAAAAAGATGAATAAAAAAAGTGATTGGAAGGAAGAATAGCAAATAGCGAATTTTGCTAATAATCTCTTTCAGATTGTGACCGGAAATATAAATCCCCAAAATAGTAAATGCCATCAACAAAAATTGTGATGGCAAATTTTTTCCCAGGAAAATCAACGATGAATAGATGAAGAACCAGAGTAGTTGCAGTCTGGGATCAATCTTATTCATTAAAACCTATAATTGATCGACATCGTCAATCGATCCTGTTCTGGAAAAATATAAGTTTCCAAATCATCGGAATATGGATTTTCGATTTTATTTCTGGTAAGAGCTGCAATATCAATGACACTGAGAAGTCTATTGAGAACCATTGCACTCAAGACCATGGAAGCATTGCGTTTTGCAATTCTGGAATTAAGACGCATATTGTCAAACTTTTTCTTATTTTCTTTGGAATCCCATGCCCAAAACTCTCCTTCATCAGTATAGATCAAGTCTACCTGGCGATAGCGAGTTTTCTGGTCATTGTATCCATGGATATCCATGTAATTACCAATATCAGTCCAGTATTGATTATCTTTACCGGATACGTCCACTCCAGCATGATCTGTAGCAAAAGCTTTCATATCATCTCTAGTCTGGTTTCCATAAAAAGTAAAAGCGGCAAAAGTGAACCATCCTGTGAGTTCAGTAGTATTGAAAAAGTATCCACGTTTATGATTTCCCAATGAGTGTTCTCCCCAACCGGGCAGAGCAAGAGACTTCAAAACCATCAGCCTTGTTTCATTCACAGTATAGGTCTTTTCTTCAAGTTGTTGTGAAAACAGTGGAAGGCTAAGCATTATTAATACAAGTAAAATTAAAAAATTATTTTTCATTTTCTCTCCTGATTTTTCAATAAAAACATAGAGGGTTTTGTTATTATTTTTATCCTCTGTGTTATCTGTGCCTCTGTGGCTAATTTTCATTTTTTCTTCTGAAAAATGTTAATGACATAAAAACAGACATCACTATTACGCACAAGATACCAATCCAGTTTCCGGTTTGTGAATAAAAAGTTTTTTCCTGGCCAACTTCAACAGTAGCTGTCAGGGCAATTTCTTCATCAAATTTAGATTTTGTCAGTACGCGTCCATATTTATCAATGATCATAGAAATACCAGTATTTGCTGCCCTTGCAACCGGGATACGGTTTTCCACAGCACGAAACCTTGATATTTGTGCATGGAGGTATGGAGCAGAAGTATTGCCAAACCAAGCATCATTTGTCACTACAGCCAATAGTTGCGAGCCTTTTTTCACTCCCTGACGGATCAGTTCCGGAAATCCTGAATCAAAACATATCGCTGATGTCATGTTGATAGAATAGTCATTCTTCCTGAATTTAAAAACAGTTATTTCCTCTCCGGCAATGAAATTCCCCTGTCCAAGATTGAGCTTTTTCAGGTCTTCAAAAGTCTCAGACATTGGAATATATTCTCCAAAAGGAACAAGGTGCATTTTTCGATAGGTATCTGGCTTACTTGCTTTTTGATTAATGTAGAAGACAGAGTTGTAATACTCGTATTCTTTATCTTTCAACCTGTAATCAGGTGCACCTGTAATTAATGCAATGCTATATTCTTTTGCAAAATTACTGATATCAAATAATGAATTCCTTCTGTTGATTCGAAGATAGGTTGGAACTGCTGTTTCCGGCCAAACCAACAAATCCGATTGATGATCAATGACTTCCTGTCGGGAAAGTGTATACAATATTTCCATATTGCCATCATAAGATTCTCGATTCCACTTCTCATTGGGATCCATATTGGGTTGAACAACTGTGACAGTGAGATTATTTTTGTCTTTAATATTACCCTTTGAACCGATCAGAACAAGAGTACCAAATAAAATAGGAAATAGAAAAACTAAAACATAAATACTACTAAGTTTAATTCTGTATTCTTTCCAATAAACTATTATTGCAAAAAGTAAAATATTTAGCAGATAAATCCATAAACTCAACCCAAAAGGACCAATCACAGAAACGATCTGGATAATCGGCAAATAAGGTGATTGTGTGTAACAGAGATTGTTCCAGGTAAAGCCCATGGCACCAAGCGTCCGCAACCATTCCATTGATGTGAATATAAATGGAAATGCCATTAATGCAACATTCTTGCTAAACTTTCGACCAATGAAACCAACAACAGAAGCTGTTAGTCCATAAAATATAGCCAGGAAAATGACTGAGGAAATCATTGATAACATGGAAAAATACCAATAAGTACCCTGATTCACGCCCAACCAATATAGTACACCTAAATTGAGGAACACACCATACAAAAAGCCTTTTCCAAATCCCAGATGAAAATCATCATGATATAGCGATGCAATCAATGGAATCAAAGCAAACCAGGCCAGGAATCCCACCTTGAAAGGTGGAAAACTCAAGACAATCAAGATTCCTGATAGTAAAGGAAAGAGTTTTTTATATTTTAGTAATTTATTCATTATTTTTTTGTTTCAATTTCAGCGGAGAACTTATTAAAGGCAGATTGAAAATACAAAGCAAACTTAACTATATTAATAAAAGAAATGGCAACCAAATCTCTTCAGTTGCCATGCCCTCTTGTATAAAATTTCAGTTAAAATTCTGAGATTAGTCCAGATTTTCTACCGGTTCTTTCAAAGCTTCCTTGATCAGTACACCGGGTTTAAAATGGGTTTTTCTTCTAGGTGGAACATAAACGATTTCGTTTGTTCTTGGGTTTCTCGCTTTTGGTTTTGCTTTAGTCTGTTTTACTTCAAATACACCAAAGTTTCTGATTTCTATTCTTAGTTCTCGATCTTTCATTGTCAGAATTTCACGCAGGCTGTTAAAAACGCCATTAACGACATCTTCAATCTCATGCATATTGACATTGAGCTCTTTCGCTGTCAATTTGACAATGTCTTTTTTTGTAAAAGTTTTTGCACGCTTACTCATAAGATCCTCCTTATGGTTTTATTTTCTTTCAACTGAAATTATTCCTTGAAGTCTTCGAAGTTTTGCCAATACTTTGTCTAAATGTTTCAAGTTGGAAACTTCGAGTACCAGGTTGATATGGTTGATAGTGTCATCCACATTACCTTCTATTCTTATAATATTTGTATTGGTATCTGACGTAATTTTCGTAATATCATTTAGCAAATTGCGTCTTTCCTGACCGGTTAATTTAATATTAGACGTAAAGATTTGTTTTTTATCAACATCCCACTCTACATCGATCATTCGTTCATTTTTTCCAACCAAAGCAGGTATATTGTTACAGTAATTTGTATGAACGATCACACCACGACCACGGCTGATAAATCCGATAATCGGATCACCAGGGATAGGATGGCAGCACTGAGCAAACTTGATCATCATATTGCTGACACCATGCACTTTAATTCCGTGTGTATTTTTCCTGGTCAATCGATTAAGACTGGTTGTCAAGAAACTTTCTGGTTTTTGTTCTTCTTCTGCTGGGAAAAGTTTCTCATGAATTTTGGCTGTTGTCAATTCACCTTCGCCAACTTCAGCAAGGAGATTGTCCAGATTGTCAAAACCTAGTTCATTGTATTTTTTTTCCACCTCAGAAAGGAATGGAATATTTTTGCACTTGCGATTTTCTTTCTCAATAATTTCACGACCAAGTTGTATACTATCCTGCTTCTGATTGTTCTTGATCCATTTTTTGATAGCAGTTATGGCCTTGGAGGTTTTAGCAATTTTTAACCATGCATAACTGGGTTTCTTCACATCCGAAGTAATGACCTCAATTTTCTGACCACTTTTCAGTTGTGTATTCAGTGAGACCATTTTTCCATCAACTTTTGCTCCGATACAACCGTAACCAACTTGAGTATGAATTTCAAATGCAAAATCTATAGGTGTGGAATCCACAGGCAGTCGCACCAAATCTCCCATTGGAGTAAAAACAAAAATCTCATCTTTGAAGAGATCAATTTTCAATGCTTCCATGAATTCGCGGGAATTGATACTATCAGTTTTCAGCATTTCAACAAGGTCACGCAGCCAGACAACATACTTATCGATATCATTGGATTTACCTTCTTTGTATTTCCAATGTGCTGCAATTCCTTCTTCAGCAATCTGATCCATTTCACTTGTACGGATTTGGATTTCCACAACTTTTCCGCCGGGGCCATATACAGTTGTGTGCAATGATTGATAGTAATTCGCTTTGTGTGAAGCAATATAATCTTTGAATCGTTCCATCACCGGTGTAAAAATTTTGTGTACAGCACCGAGCACTGTATAGCATTGCTCAACTGTACCTACGACTACTCTGATAGCGAGTAAGTCATAGATTTCTTCAAAAGGTTTGTTCCTCAATTTCATTTTACTATAAATAGAATAAAAGTGTTTGGAACGGCCTCTGACCTGGGCTGATATATTTTGTTTAGATAATTCTTTTTTCAGTGGTTCGCTGAAGACTTTGATATAATTTTCACGACTGCCTTTGCTTTCACGAACTCTTTTCTTCAAAAATTTATAAGCATCATAATCCAGCGTTTTGAGGATCAAATCCTCAAGTTCTGCACGAAGTTTATACATTCCAAGACGATGTGCCAGAGGTGCATAGATTTCCTTGGTTTCCAGGGCAATGCGTCGCTGCTTATTTTTATTCAATGAGCCGATTGTCCGCATATTATGGAGACGATCAGCAAATTTGATGATCAGCACACGAATATCTTTTGCCACATTAAGAAGCATCTTGCGGAAATTATCCGCCTGCTTATCTTCATGAGTTTTAAACTTGATACCACTAATCTTTGTGACACCTTCGACAAGCTGTGCCACTTCAGGATGGATTACTTCAGCAATTTCCTGAAAACTAATATTTGTATCTTCAATCACATCATGCAGCATTCCACTGGCTACAGTGAGGACATCCATATTTAATTCTGAAAGGATTAATGCAGTCTGATAAGGATGTTCAAAGTAAGGTTCACCGGATTTACGTTTTTGTCCACGATGGGCTTCACGTGCATACTTATAGACTTTCCAGAGAAAATCTTCTTGCTCTTGTGAAATGACAGAACCTTTTCCACGAATTTCCGTAAGGGTATAAAACTTTTTCGGTCTTACTTCTACGTCATCTTCAACTATATTATTGACTAAATTTTTATCTGTCATTAGAAACCTGGCTGATCAGAGTGAATATCATGGTAAAGATCTGCACTAACAAAGCGTGCAAACTTATCAATAAATGTTGCATTTGCAATACCAACAGGACCATTACGATGCTTTCCAATAATGATTTCTGCTTTACCTCTTTCATCCTGAGGAATCTCATCCTCTTTACCTTCTTTTCGTGCATAGACGATTGGACGATAAACGAACATCACAACATCAGCATCCTGCTCAATGGCTCCTGATTCACGAAGATCAGAAAGTACAGGTCTGTGATCGCCGGTTCTTTGTTCAACTGCGCGGGAAAGCTGAGAAAGTGCCAAAACCGGCACATCCAGTTCCTTTGCCAGCATTTTCAAACTACGGGATATCTGGGTGATTTCCTGCTGCCTGTTTTCTGCACGTGCAGAAGAGATCAATTGCAGATAGTCTACAACTACCATTTGTATATCATGTTGTTGTTTGAGACGACGGGACTTTGAACGAATATCAAGCATGGATACACCAGGAGAATCATCGATAAAAATCGGTGCAGATGCGAGTTGTCCCATTTTTTCAGTAATTTTTCTGTATTCATGTTTCGGAAGACTTCCAGTACGAACATCGTGAGCACTGACACCAGCCTCTGCACAAAGTAGACGGAGAGCTAATTGGTAGTCAGGCATTTCCAGGCTAAAAAAGGCAATAGGTATATTGTAGTCTACCGCTGCATTTCTGAGCATAGAAAGAGCCAATGCTGTTTTTCCCATTGAAGGGCGACCAGCAAGAATTACTAAATCTCCTTTTTGGAATCCTGAAAGCATTTTGTCCAGATCATATATTCCCGATGGCACACCAATTACATCACCCTTTTTATCGCCAATGGATTCCAGATGATGAAATGTCTTACCAAGCACTGTTTCAAAATCTACAAAACCATCAGATTTTTTATCTTGAGAGATTTTGAACAGTTCCGACTCGGCTTTGTCCAGAACATCATAAGCTGAATCATCAGCATCATAGGCTGATTTTTGTATCTCATTGGTTGCAATGATAAGATTTCTATAAATGGATTTTTCTTTTACAATATCTGCCCAATATTCAAT
>Ga0209692_10002277_pt1 | contig 21815 bp, 20 predicted proteins | sample tdDd472_FD_187129 | JGI IMG/M metagenome (GOLD analysis project Ga0209692, IMG submission 187129) | Marine sediment microbial communities from the Atlantic coast under amendment with organic carbon and nitrate - tdDd47.2 (SPAdes)... | ecosystem: Environmental > Aquatic > Marine > Coastal >... | reverse complement strand
GATAATTCAGAATATTCACTATTTACTTTTGCATCAGTATTATCAAAAACTAAATTTACTTCACACCAAGCTAATGGATTTCTGTGTTCAGATCCATTAAATATAACATCTTCCATTTTTGAGCCACGCAATGACTTTGCGCTTTGCTCACCTAACACCCATCGTACGGCATCTCCTATATTGCTTTTGCCAGAGCCATTAGGGCCTACTACCCCTGTAATACCGCTGTCAAATTCTATGTCAACTTTGTCTGCAAATGACTTAAAGCCGTACAATTCTAATCTTTTTAGTAACACCTACTTCTCCTTGATTTGATATTTGCGCTAATCTTTATATTATAACATATTTATATATTATATCAATCTTTCTCAGCTAGTTTATAGCATATGGATAAACTTATAATATAGCTAAATAAAGCAATCTAACAAAAAGACTGCTTGTATTAACAAGTCAGTCTTTTTAAATTTACTTAATGAAAATAACTTAAATATTTTCTGCAAAATCCTTTATAAAAGCTTTCATACCCTCTCTGTCTTTAGGAGAAGGCTTGAATCTAGATCTAAATCCATCTGTAGGAACTTTCATTCCCAACGATTTCATCCTATCTTGCAACATTTTAACTGCTTCACCTGTCCAGCCATAACTACCAAAAGCAGCTGCTGGCATACTTTTTTGACTAAATGCAGATAAGTGCATCATCAAATTCCATACAGGTGGAAGCGCATCTCTATTAAATGTAGGCGAACCTACAAGCAAAGCATTGGCTTTGTCTATTTTGGCTTTTAGCTCTGATGCTTCATAGGATGTTATCTCATAAATTCTAGTATCAAATCCTAGAGATATTAGTTCTTCTTTTGCAAGTTCTGCTAATTCCTTTGTGTAGCCATATGCAGATACATATGTAATAATAACTATTTTTTTGTCGCCCTTTTCTGGCATAATATCTTCCGACCATTTTTTGAATCTTGCTATAGCCTCTTGACCTTGATGCGAAAGAACAGGACCATGAGATGGACATATAACATCGAAATCTAAATCTTTAATCTTGTCGATTGCCCTTAAAGCAAAATCTTTAAATGGCGAAATAATTACATCAAAATAGTATTTTTGTGCATCTACGAGCTCAGGCGAAAAATCTTCATCGAATATATCCTTGCCAGCATAATGACAGCCGAACATATCACCAGTAATAATGGCCTTTTCTTCCTTCACATATGTGAACATTGTATCAGGCCAGTGTAAATTAGGAGCCATTATAAACTCTAAGCTTACTCCGCCTAAATCTATACTGTCGCCATCTTTAACTACTTGCTGATTAAACTCTTTGTTTACTATTTCTTTCAAGAAATTGTGAGCAGATACTGTAGCTACAACCTTAGCATTAGGAGCTATCGACAAAAATTCTTCCAAAGAGCCAGAATGGTCAGGCTCTGTATGGCTCATAACAATATAGTCAATGGATTCCAAAGGCACTATTTCAGCCACTTTATCCATATGTTCTTTATTGTAGCCATCCTTAACCATCTCTACTAGAGCCACTTTATCATCGCCCTTTATTACATAGGCATTATATGATGTACCATATTTGGTATGCATAATAACGTCAAACACTTTTAAATCAGGATTTTTGACACCTACATAATAGATTTTGTCGGTAATATTTTGTATCATTCTTTTACCTCGAAAGCATCCTTTCCTGCTCCGCAAAGTGGACATTCATAATCGTCAGGCAAATCAGCAAATAAAACGCCTTCAGCTTCTTCATCATACTCATAACCGCAAATTGTGCATACGTATACTTTCATGTTAAATCTCCTTTAGATTGTATTTTCTTCGAAAAACTCATTTAGCTTTTCTATTAGTTCATCTACACTAACACCGTGAGTGATACATGCAGCTTCAACACTTTCGTTTGTGGACATTGGGCAACCTAAACAGTGCATACCAAACTCCATGAAGATTGGTGCAGTTCTTCTGTCGTATTCTAAAATTTGTCCAATTGTCATATCTTTACTTACTTTTACAGCCATAATGCTATTCCTTTCTTTTTAACATATAACATTTTCTCAATAATACCATGCAATTTTTGTTGGGTAAAGAAATTTTTTGTAAAATCTAATTTTATCTTTACCGAATTACATTAAATAATCCCTTTAATATTTTTACATTTAAAGTATTTGATGGAGGCAATATTTCACCATCTGCATTTATAGGTAATTCTATATTATCAAGCTTTATTGTTATTTCCTTAGCTTTATATAAATGTACAATATCTAAATCAGAATGATTTCCAGCAGTATACTTAGGTAGCAGCTTAAGAATGCTTAATGGAGTAGTAGCATCAGCAATGCAAATGTCCAATAATCCATCTGTTATTTCAGCTGTAGGCAATGAATTCATTCCCCCGCCATAATGGGAACCGTTTCCTATAGCTGTTAATAAAATATTCTTCTTAATCACTTCGCCATCAATAGTAATTGTTGCATTAATACTCTTTGCAAAAAAAGCTCTGTCTATTGCTGCAATTGTATATGCAGCAGAACCAAGAAACTTATATTTTTCTGCTCGCTCTACAACGTCAACATCAAAACCCATTGATACTATATTTAAATATATTTCGCCATTACACTCCATTGCATCACTTGGTGTTGGTTTTCCTTCTAATAAAAATTTTACTGAATCTTCAATTTCATCTGGAACACCTACAGCACGCCTATAATCATTGCCAGTACCAGCAGGAACAATACCAAGTGCAGCATTTGTGCCGTATATAGCCTTTGCAACTTCAGCTATGGTCCCATCTCCACCAACTGCAACTAATATTTCTGCTCCATTATCAATTAGAGACTTTGATATTTCGGTTGCATGTTTTGGATATTCTGTTGAATGAACAGAATATTCAACGTTCTTATCATCTAATATGCTAGTTACCATATTAAGATATTTTTGACTTCTGCCATTACCAGCAGTAGGATTAAAAATTAGATGATACATACTATCTCCTCGCATTTACAGTTATTCATTCCATTATAATATCTACTTAACTGCATGTAAAGATATAGTATCGGTAAATATAATATAGCTATTAAACAACAAAAAAGCGCTTTACTAATTATAGTAAAACGCTAGTGGCTCCCCAGGAAAGACTCGAACTTTCAACCCCACGGTTAACAGCCGTGTGCTCTACCATTGAGCTACTGAGGAAAACAATCCGTCTCAAGACGTGAGTGCATTATAACACATTGAGAATACAATTTCAACACTTTTTTGTGTTTTTTTAAGCACTTTTTTTACATGCACACTTTAGCAAGTGAAAGTGGAAAATATATAATATATTATAATATTTTTCATATCATTTTATTGTGAATATCGTAAAGCATTATTCCTGCTGCTATGGATGCATTTAATGAATCTGCTTTACCGTTCATTGGTAGTTTCCATAAATCTGTGCACAGATCGCTAGTTGCTTCACTTATGCCTCTAGCCTCATTAGCAATAACTAAAGCTACTTTATGCTTTTGTACTCTATTAAAGAAATTATCACCTTTTAAGTGTCCGCAGCCTATTTGCCAATCGTCTTTTACCATATGTTCTATACATTGTTGTAATTTTGTATCATAACAAGGCAAATTAAATATTGATCCCATAGAAGCGCGAATAACCTTTGGATTGTATATGTCTGTGCAGTTCTCCATTATTATCAAATCAACACCTACTGCATCACATGTGCGAATAATCGTACCTAAATTGCCTGGGTCTTTTATTTCTTCTAGTATAGCTGCAAACCTTATATTGTTCATTGCTTCTAAAGAAAAGCCATTTTCAGGTTTATCAAAAACAGCTATAATGCCTTGCGGTGATTTTGTTTGACTTATAGAGCTTAGTACTTTCTCATTAACATAATTTACTGGGAACTTTTTTTCAAGAGCAAGATTTATAATTTCTATAAATTTAGAGCTTTTTATATCCAGCACAAAAATATCTAAGGCCTTTAACCCAGCATTCATTGCATCTTTTATTACTTTATCTCCTTCAGCAACAAACATATTTAGTGTATCTCTTGTTGTCTTTTGCTTAAGGGAGCGTAATTTTTTTATTTTGCTGTTTTGTACACTTGTTATAATGTTCTCAACCATGTGTTATATTATAGTCCAAAGCAGGTATTTTTACCATGAATTATTTTATCATAGTGCAAGTTAACTATTTACTATTATTAGTATTATTTTTTTGATTACTCATAATTGTATTTACAACTAAGGCAAGTAAACCCGAAATAGGCATAAGCACCACCGTTGGATACCAAACTCCAAACACAAAGCCAGATATTAATATAATTATTAAAGCAATAGAACTAAATATTTTCAACAAAGGATTATTTTTATCTTTATCTTTATTAAACTTTTGCTCTTGATATAGTTTATTAAGCTTACTTCTAATTACTCCTTGCCATACAATAATACCAGTTGCAATAATTGCAATAAGTATAAAAATAGGTGTAGTATAAAGTGCGTTCATCTGAAACAATGGAATCATTCCCCCGACTACAAAAACGTCTATAAGATAAAGAGTAAAAGCAATAATTAGCAAAAGATTAGCCTTACTATATGATTTATCTTTATGTTTCATCCTAAGCTTTTGCAATTCTATAGAGCTATCGTTACTTGTAGATGTTAAGTCCTTTTTTATTATATAGTCAATACTTACTGAAAAAGCTTCTGCAATTGTCTCTAAATTATAGATGTCTGGCAAAGCTTCATCTCTTTCCCACTTAGACACAGATTGACGCGAAACGTTAAGCGTCTCTGCTAATTGTTCTTGTGACATATTATTTTGCTTTCTAAGATTATATACTTTACGTCCAATACTATTCATTGTTTGCTACCTCCTAGAAAACATTATATATCTTTTTATTGCTATTACTATACATTATGCTTTGATTTACCGCAACCAACAGTTGCAATTGCATTTATACAATATGATTGTACAACAGAACATATTGTATAAATAAAAAAGAGCATAATAAAAGAGCTCTTTGCATGTTAACAAAAAGCTCTTGTTATTTGAATGCTATTTTTCTTCTGTGTCTTTTTTAGCTGCAGTAGTTTTTTTGGCAGCAGTTGTAGACTTAGTAACTGTAGTCTTCTTTGCTGCAGTAGTTTTCTTAGCAGCAGTTGTAGATTTAGCAGCTGTAGTCTTCTTTGCTGTAGTAGTTTTTTTAGCAGCAGTTGTAGATTTAGCAGCTGTAGCCTTCTTTGCTGTAGTAGTTTTCTTAGCAGCAGTTGTAGATTTAGCAGCTGTAGTCTTCTTTGCTGTAGTAGTTTTCTTTTCATCAGCATCTGCTTTAGCAGCTGTAGTTTTCTTAGAAGCTGTAGCTTTTTTAGCAGGAGCAGTCTTTTTAACAGCAGTAGTTTTCTTTGCTGGTGCTTCTTCAGACTTAGCTGCAGTTTTTGCAGGAGCTTTTTTAGCAGGTGCTTTTGCGCCTTTTTCTATAGCTTTCTTTGATGCTTTTACTAATTCAGCAAATGCATCCATATCAGCAACAGCTAATTCAGCAAGCATTTTACGGTTCATTTCAATACCTGCTAGTTTAAGACCATTCATAAATGTAGAATAAGTCATTTCATTTAGCCTTGCAGCTGCATTGATTCTAACAATCCAAAGCCTTCTGTAATCACGTTTCTTTTGTTTACGTCCGCTATATGCATAAGCCATTGACTTTATTACAGATTGGTTAGCACTTCTAAATTGCTTACTTTTTGCACCGTAATAGCCTTTGGCCATTTTTAATATTTTTTTCTTTCTCTTGTGAGCTGTAACCCCACGTTTGATTCTTGCCATCTTGTTCTTCCTTTCTGCGAATGGTTATTGCTTGGTAAAACTGCGCCTATTTGTAAGGCAACAATTCTTTAACATTTTTCTCTTCAGCTTGTGAAACGTAACCTTGCTTCCTTAGAGAACGAATAGTTTTACCGCTTTTGTTGTTTAACTTATGGTTTTTGCCAGATCTAGTACGCTTAACTTTACCAGAACCTGTAACCTTAAAACGCTTCGCAGCAGCTTTTCTTGTTTTAATCTTTGGCATGTTAGTCACTCCTCTCGTTTATAGATCAACTATAAAATTATTTTTTCTTTACATCGGCACTTAACATCATCATCATGTTACGACCTTCAAGTTTTGGCCTTGTTTCTACTACACATTCGTCTCCAAGACGTTGTGCAAAATCGTTCATAACTCCAAAGCCTAATTTTGTGTGAGCCATCTGCCTGCCTTTAAAGCGAATACTTACCTTAACTTTATTGCCTTGTTTCAAAAACTTTCGGGCATTTTTGACTCGCACATTTATGTCGTGCTCCTCAATTGAAGGAGATAGACGTACCTCTTTAATTTCAATTACATTTTGTTTCTTCTTCGCTTCCTTTTCCCTTTTTGACTGTTCAAAGCGATATTTGCCATAGTCCATTATTTTGCACACAGGCGGTTTTGCGTTGGGGGACATCAAAACTAAGTCTAGTCCTTGATCAAGTGCATCACTAAGTGCATCGTCGTAGGCTACTATTCCCAATTGCTCTCCAGAGTCTGAAATTAGTCTTACTTCCTTGGCACGAATACCTTCGTTAATAGTCAATTCTTTTATAAGGAACACCTCCATCATTTTTTTCTTCGCACAATAAAAAATGCGAACAAGCACAAGACTTATCCACATACCAAAATATAATACTTCAATGAAGTGATTATGCTTTTTTGTACCTTGCAAGGATATTTCACCAGCAGGTGAGAAGGGATAATCTTCTACTTTTGACCAAAATACTATATCATATCTTTTAGTATTTGTCAACAAATTTAAAAAAGGATGTGCGCAAATAGTTTACGCAATATCCTTTTTAATATACTAGTAATTTTTATTTTCTATGTTTATCATTCCAAGTTTAATAGTGAAGTTATGCCATATGCAATACACATTACATAAAATGTATTACAATTATCATCAATATCCAGCTTATAATCATTAGGGGTGCCTGAAAATGATAGGATTTGCTTAGCGCCATCCATTAGTAGCAAACTCCTTTTTCTTAAAGAAAATTTTGTAGTGAATTCTCCATATGGAGAAAGAATGTCAAACTTAGGAACGCCTAGCGCGTTAGTTTGTTTAATACGTAGTATTTCGGAATCCTCTTCATAGAGTACGAATTCTTCATAATTTAAGTTGTTAACTACTTCACCTAAGTATTCAATATTGCTACTTGGGCTTGTAATATATACTTTATCGTTCATATATTTGCTTCTAGAAACATTAAAAACTGCAACTCCACTTTCGTCTTTCATATCGAAAGAACCATTGATATTGAGAGTATCAAAACTTCCATCTATAATCATTTTAGCCACCTTAATTTGTTTGTATTATCTTTACCTATATGTCTAGATGATATATTATCATAAAAAACAGCTTTTTTTTATTTACAAATTGTAAACAAAATATGAACATTAACAAAAAATGGTTTAATACATGCTTAATATGTTTATATGTGTGAAATTTTATTAATAATCTAAATATTTGTTAATAAACACTATAAATATGAAACAAAGATTAATACAAGCAATTATAATAAATATTGCTTGCATAAAAAAATATTCATATCTGTTATAATTTCTGTTAATGGTTAGTACAATAACATATCAGCTATTTTTGAGGGTGAAGTACAGATGAAGAATAATGAAATACCAAAATACATAGAGCAGGGTACAAAGGCAAGTAATGCTTTAGCTAAGATAATAATTACTTTGATAGCAATACTTTTGTTAATATTGTCAGCAGCACTTGTTTACTTAGGTGTATTATATAACAAACTTGGACAACTTGACTATGAAGAGCCAATAACAACACCAGGGTCTGAAATAATAGAAGTTGAAGAAACCGTAGAGGAGATTCCTGTAAATGCTCCTACTTTTGTTGCACCTACCAGTACCCCTGAGGCTTCTCCAACACCGACGTTGATGCCAGAGATGGAAGAAGACATTATTAACATACTTGTTTTAGGGTGCGATACTAGAGAGCAAGGCAACTATAATGGTGCTAGAAGTGATGTTAATATCATACTTACAATAGATAAGAAAAATAATACTGTTAAAATAACCTCTCTTATGAGAGATATATTAGTTTATTACAAGGATTTAGACGACTATCAAAGATTAAATTATGCCTTAAGATATTATGGCAGTCCTCAAGGAGCCGTAAAGATTGTTGAAGAAAACTTTGGCATTGAAATTGATCACTATATGCTTACTGATTTTGCGGGTATGGCACAGCTAATTGACATTTTAGGTAGTGTAGATGTATACGCGACTGAAGCTGAAATAGAGAATTTTAATGATATTCTGTGGAATTTAAACGAGCTTTATGGAGCTACAGACTTGAGAAAAGACTTTTACTATGGTGAACCTGGAAACGTTGAACTATCGGGTCGTCAAGCAGTTGCATACATGCGTGTAAGAAAAGTTGGCGCAGACTATGAAAGAGTGCAAAGGCAGTATGAAGTTTTAAATAGCTTAAAAAGCAAACTTAGCACTATGGGGTTTTTAGAAATAAATGCGATTATAAACCAATTACCTGATTTGCTTGTAACCGATATGTCGCAAATGGAAATACTAAATATTGTAGGTACATTATATAAGCTGAGAGATTGCGATATGGAGCAAGTACGAGTTCCATTTGATGGACACTACAAATCAGCAATATATAAGAAAATGTGGATAATAGATATTGACTTTGCAGAAAACAAACGGTTATTGCATGAATTTATATACTCAACAAATAACGATTAAAATTTAATTGTTATGCAGGGGTTTTAGCTTTAGAAGATTTTGGCTCATGTATTTTTCATACTTGTCACTATCTTCTTTTTCTTTATCAATGCCAAAATCACCTACATCAAGATAATCATTTACCGCTTCAGTAAATTTCTAAGACATTATAATTTATTATTGTGAAGGATTTTCTGTACTTGTCTAAGGATTGTATATGCTTTTTTTACAAAAACTCTATGTGAACTATGCTCAACGCAATATCCTGCTAAAATAATAGGATAAAGTTTAGTATATAAATTAAATGATGTATATACAAGAAGGGACAGGTTGGACTGCCCCTTTTAATCTGATTATGTTATATAATCACTTTAACTATTTTGTTTTGAAATATTCAACAGGATCCAGTTTATAGTTGTCCACAACTAGTTCAAAGTGAACATGGTTACCTAAAGAATTTTCTAGAAGAGCAGAAGTACCGATAGTACCTAATACATCTCCTGCTAGAAGCTCGTCTCCTACCTTAACATTATATGAGCCTAAAGAGTAGTAACCAGTTGAAACTAGTTCTGAGTGCTTAATAACTACATAATTACCTAGCAATCTGTCTTCGCCGCATAGTATTACTTCGCCATCTGCACTAGCAACTACAGATTGACCTGATTCACCATGTATATCCAGTGCTAAGTGAGTGCTATACTCCTTTAATGTTGGAGAATATACTAAAGCATCTTTTGCATATCCCTTTTTAATCTCACCATTAACTGGTATTGTTAATTCAGGCACTACAGATGTACTTACATCTGTTTCATTGCTAACTTCTGAAACATCTGGCTGATTGCCGCTTGTTTCTTCTGTATCTTTATCCATTGGTAACATACTCACCAAAGGTACCAAAGGTACAGGGGTAGGTGCGTTTTGCAAATACTCATACTCTGGTACAGCTGTTGGCTGCATTAAGTACTCGTTATCTGACACGTTAGGTTTAGGACCGAATTGTCCATTTGTAATAATAGTTACGATAAGCGCTATAAATGCACAGCCGCCTACAGCAATTGTGACGCCATATTTAGCAAAAAAGCGCTGTCTTTTTATTTTTTTTGGGTCTTTATTCAGTGTATTCCTTATCATATTATGTTCCTTTCTTAGTAGGATTGATTAAAGTACCTAATCCCTAGTATTTCCATAATGAGATAAATAATACACAAAATTTCTATAAGTAAATAAGTAAACCTTATATATTTCTTACGAAAATTAGGAAAAAAACTTTCACAACTAGTTTACAAAGGAACACACTAAGTTCTTTGACAAAGCATTTTTGAAGGGATATAATTTAGTTAAGGAACCTAACTAAATATAGGAGGGATGCAAATGGCCAGAGTTTTAGTAGATGAAAACAGGTGTAAAGGTTGTGGACTATGCACAACAGTTTGTCCCAAGAAGATAATGGAATTGGACAAAAAGTCGATAAATATAAAAGGGTATCATCCTTCAAAATGTATCGACATGGACGAGTGTATAGGATGCGCTTTTTGTGCAACCATATGTCCAGATGTTTGTATTACGGTAGAAAAATAATATAATCAGGCTTATGGATTGCCTAAATAATCTAAATTTATTTACCCAGGAGTGTAATATGACAAAGCAGTTAATGAAAGGTAATGAAGCTATTGCAGAGGCTGCCATACAAGCAGATTGCAGGCATTTTTTCGGTTATCCAATTACTCCGCAGAATCAAATTCCCGAATATATGTCAAAGCGCATGCCTAAAGTAGGAGGCTGTTTCTTGCAGGCTGAGTCTGAAATAGCAGCAATAAACATGGTATATGGTGCAGCAGGAGCAGGGGTAAGGGTTATGACTAGCTCATCATCTCCCGGAATAGCATTAAAACAAGAAGGAATATCATATATAGCAGGAGCAAGACTACCTGCCGTTATTGTAAATATAGTTCGTGGAGGTCCGGGTCTAGGTGGCATACAGCCAGCTCAGTCGGACTATTTTCAATCTACAAGAGGTGGTGGACATGGCGACTACCGCACACTTGTATTAGCGCCATCTAGCGTTCAAGAAGCAGTAGAATTAACACAGGAAGCTTTTGATTTAGCTGATATATATAGAATGCCAGTTATGGTACTTGGTGATGGTATGTTAGGTCAAATGATGGAACCAGTAGAGTTTGGTACATACAAAAGACGTGAAGTGCCTACAAAAGAATGGGCATCAACAGGAACAGATGACAAAAGAGAACCAAATATCATAAATTCATTGTATATAGACCCAGATGATTTAGAAAAAGAAAATCTGGATATGCTCAAAACTTATGATGAAATAACTGAAAAAGAGACTAGATCGGAAACTACAAACGTTGACAATTGCGAAATACTTATTGTTGCATATGGCACAACAGCGAGAATAGTTAAAAACGTAATTAAAATGGGTGAAAAGAATGGTGTGAAAATCGGTCTTGTTCGTCCAATAACTTTGTGGCCATTCCCAAGTGAAGAAGTTGCAAAATATGCTAGCCAAGAAAGTACAAAAATTGTTGTATCTGTAGAGCTTTCAACAGGTCAAATGGTTGATGATGTAAAAATAGCAGTTAATGGCGTTAAGCCAGTAGGTTTCTATGGTAGAACAGGTGGAGTAGTGCCATTACCAGAAGAGATCTATGAAAATGTAGTAGAGCTAGCAGGGGGTACAAAATAATGAAAACTGTGTTTAAAAGAACAGATATGTTAGTTGATATTCCACAGCACTACTGTCCTGGATGTACCCATGGTATAGCACATAGGCTAGTTGCGGAATCTTTAGAAGAATTAGGCGTAGGTGGCAAAGCAGTCGGTGTAGCACCAGTAGGATGCGCTGTATTTGCATATAAATACTTTAACTGTGATATGCACGAAGCAGCTCATGGTCGTGCTCCCGCAGTTGCAACAGGAATAAAAAGATCCCTTCCTAAAAATATAGTCTTTACATATCAAGGTGATGGCGACTTAGCATCAATTGGTGCAGCTGAAATAGTTCATGCAGCAGCAAGAAATGAAAATATAACAGTTATTTTTATTAATAACGCAATCTATGGCATGACAGGCGGACAAATGGCACCTACAACTTTGCCTAACCAAGTTACAACTACATCACCATATGGTAGAGATGTAGCTCATTGCGGTATGCCTATAAAGGTAAGTGAAATGCTAGCAACACTTGATGGACCTTATTACATAGAAAGAGTTGCACTTAATAATGTAAAGAACATAAAAAATGCAAAAAAAGCGGTAAAAAAGGCATTCCAAAGTCAACTTGAGAACAAAGGCTTTTCTTTAATAGAACTAGTATCTACATGTCCTACTAACTGGGGTATGACTCCAATTGAAGCATTGAAATGGGTGGATGATAATATGATTCCATACTATCCTCTAGGCGTATTTAAAGACAAGGGGGCAGAATAATGACAGAAAGAGTTATAATAGCTGGATTTGGCGGACAAGGTGTTATGAGTATGGGACAGATGCTTGCATACTCTGGCATGACTGAAGACAAAGAAGTTTCATGGTTGCCATCATATGGTCCTGAAATGCGTGGAGGTACAGCTAACTGCCAGGTTATAGTTTCAGATGAACCTATTGCTGCTCCAATTATATCAACTGCTGATACAGTAATTGCTATGAATTTACCATCACTTGATAAGTTTGAAAGCACAGTAAAAGCTGGAGGGAATCTGTTTGTCAATTCATCATTGATTGAAAGAAAATCAGAACGTGATGATATAAATGTTTATTACATTAATGCAAATGAAATAGCAGTTGAGATTGGTAATTCAAAAGTTGCAGGTATGGTTATTATAGGTGCATATTTAAAAGTTACTAATGTTGTTAAAGAACAATCTGTAATAGAGTCACTTAAGAAAGTTTTAGGAAAGAAAAAGCTTGATCTTATTCCAGCTAACCAAGAAGCAATGGATAAAGGTGCTGAGCAAATATAACTACATAGAATATACGAATATAGTATAAAAAAAGCAGGATATTAAATATCCTGCTTTTAGTTTGCTTATTTTCCTATTATACAACTTTGCGCTTATTGTAAACGTTAATGTATGCAACACATCCTAGGAACAATAGCAGACTAGCTATTAGGCTATATTTTGCAAACAGTGATCTGTCACCTGTTTGAGGATTACGAGTTATATATATATCGACATGTCCGTGGGTTGATGATATAGTTATTGTGCCGTCTTGAGAGTCTCCTATTAATCCATGGCTGTTAGGCATAACAGTTGCAAAATACGTACCAAATGGTAAACGGTTAAAGTTTGTTAAAGTTCCATCAACGTAATCAAGCACTCTAACTAAAGTTCTGGTTGATTCGTCATATAGACCTATTCTAAATCTCATACCAGCAAGTGAGAATGTTGAATGCACTTCAACTTCTACTGAACCTATAAGGTAATTAGTTAATGTAGCTGGTGTAGTTACATAGGTAGCAGGTATTGCTCCTACAGTAACAGTCAGTTCTTCTGTGCTAAGTTCATAGCCAGATACTGTTGATATTTCTCGTATTATATAGTCGCCTGCAGATACATTACTAAATGTTACACTTCCATCAGCCTGGGAAGTAGCTGTTCCCATTTGTGCTGTTGGAGCAATAGATGGATATATTCCAAATACACAACCTGCTAAAGGTGTTGCTCCATCCTCAGCAAATTTTGTAAAGGTAACTGAACTTAAAGCTGCTGCATCTCGTACGTTTGTTATGCTAGCAGGTGTTGTTGTAAATGGTCCACCTACTGTGACGTCAACGGTTAGAGTACCAACGTATGGTAGATATCCTAGTGGAGGTATAATTTCTACTATATTGTAGCTTCTATTTGCAGTTAAGTTTGTAAAGCTTACTAAACCGGTAGCGTCTGATGTTGCTTGTGCTATTTCTACAGCAGGAGCACTTTGATCATAGATTGCAAATGTAGCACCTGCCAATCCAGTAGTTCCATCCTCTGTATATTTCATAAGTTCTACAATAACTGGGTTAGCCGTGTTTTGTATTGCAGGAGGTGCATATGTTCTGTTTGTAGGGTCAAAAGGTATTGTAAAGCCAGTAACAGTTGTAGTATCACCTGAGTAATAATCTGGTGGAGAACTCTCTCTATAGTAGTATTGTCTATCAGTAAATACAAACTCAAATAGCGCTTCACCAGAAGCATCAGTTACTTTTGTATCTACTACAGTACCGTTAGCATCAATTAGTTCAAATGTTGCACCAGCTAATGGCAATCCAGAATCTGCATCAATCTTAGTAAGCAGTAAGTGACCAATATTTGCTGCTGCATACCCACCACCAGTAGCAAATAATACACGTTCATTGCTTGATGTATTGTCCTCGCTACCAGCTAAGGCGTGGAATGATGCAGTATTGCTGAAATCAGTATTACGATAGCCCGCTTCAATATACGTTCTAAATGTCATTACATAACAGGTACTTATTGTATCTTCGAATGCAAATGTTAGATCAGGAGCAGAGTATGTAACCTGAGTAGTAGGGTCGAAACTTACTTCGTCAGTTGAACCTGAGGTTCTGTCTACAGTAATTGAATTATCAGCATTAACAGTAGCATTGTATAGCTTAATGCTATTTAAGTCTATTACCAAACCTTCTTGCAATGTATCATATATTATTGGACCATCGATAACACTATCTGGATCAGGTACAGGGCTTGGTCCGTATATTTCTATTTGGTTTTTATTTATTGTTAATACCCAGTCAATATATCTGTTTTCTGCAATATCTGGTGTTAACGGATCGTCTACGCTAGTATATTCTGAAGCTTTTTCAACTACACTTGATGTAAATCTTTCGCTGTCACCTATAACAACATAAGTATTAATAGGTAGCTCATCATGTACTAGGTATGCAGTATTGGAGGCCTCTAAATAGTCTGATGTAAGACTTAGATGGTTATCAGCCATTTGGTCATAATCTATATATTCAGTTTCAAAATATATATCGTATGAATCGGATGTAGTTGCAGGGAAAGCATATTCTAGTGTATAAGAAATATTTTCGCTTGCATCCTGTGGATTAACTATAACTGGGTCATGTTCAGTGGGAGTAAAAGCGCCTCCAGAATATGGACTGCCAGCACCATCAAATATTTCAAATGAGCCTAGTACATAGGTCATATCTTCTGATATATAGTCTGTAACAACACAATTAAATAATTCATTATCGTTAGGGTTTACACGTATATGCCATCTAAAATAGTGAGTATCATAATCATAGCTTACAAATTCTTTTCGTAGCATCTCAGGAATAATTTCTCTGGTCGCAGAGTCGCTATCACTACCAGCGTTAGATGATGTGTATCTAGCAGTATTTGTAACCTCTGTGTCCGTGTCATCAGAAAGAGTAGATGGCTTTATTACATTTCTTTTATATAAATGTGGGTCCACTATCTGTGTTTGGTAGGTTACTACATATCTTTCAGCTATTATATCATTACCATTACCAGCAGTATCATCAAAGTTCACTACTATTTGATTATTCAGCCCATCATATCCTACACGAGCTCCTGTTACTGTTGGTTCTGTACTTATTTGCTGAGTATTACTGTTTGCGTCTAAAACATTAACGCCGTTTACATAGATTGAATCGGCTATATAGCTAAGTCCATTATTTGTAGTAGCTGGGTCTGTAGTTATATTATCTGGAATAGGGTCGGTAACCACTATATCAGCTAGCTGAACTGGGTTTGTTGCATTAGTATTTGGGTTGATTATCAATTGCCATGTAATGATACCGTTAGTAATATCTATAGCAGTTGATGACTTTTGAAGTACGTCAGTAGATACACCTACATCACGCCTACCGCGAGTATACCAGTTGTTAGCTGCTGGAGGATGGAAATATGCATCATTTCTGTATGTTAAGTTATCTTGATCATAGTATTGATCATTATCAATCTCAACTTCAAAAGTAATTCTTACTTCCTCTGTAATATCTCCTAGATTAAATTGATAATCTTGTCCGGTGTTAGTATAATTAATAGTAGCATCAAAAGCAGTGTCTGTAGCTGAGTATACTATTCCTGATGTCATATATTCAAACCCTATGGTGGAATCAATCATAGTAAGACCAGCTGGGATGGAGTCTGTTACGTAAGCACCATCAACAATATAATCATTTTCATTTGCTACTATTTGATAAGAAATACGTCTACTAACAGTATCAGTGCCTAAGTGATTCTTATCAATAACGTCCATAGTATAATTGCTAGTTGCAGTGTCAGAGTTAATAGGTCCAAGATCCGTGTTTGCAATTGCAGTATTTGAATAGTTTAAAGATCTACTACCGTTATTTAGTCTATTAACATAAGCATCAGCTCGTAAAGCTGTCTGGAATGTAAAAGTTTGACGCTCTGTTACTGGATCTGTAAAAGATATAGTAAGTACTGGATTTGTACCACTAGCATCATAATCTACAGTATATGCTGCTGAGCCACGTGTCTGGGTGACACCCGTATCAGGATCAGAAGCACCAATATACTCCATGTAGCTGTCTATAATATCAAGCTCATCTACAATAGATACATTATTACCTAAATCAACATCTTCTGGATTAAAATCAAGAGTCCATGTGTAGTAATGACGATGTTCTATAGCATTCCATGATCGGCTAACATTTTTATCTAAGGTAGGTAAAGTTGGAGGGTCTTCAATAAATTCTACATTTATAGCGTAAGGAGAGCTTGAACGTCCACTATCAAAGTTAATAGTTATTGGACCGCCTTCATCTACTTCGTCTGCATCAAAACTAGCCTCAAACCAAAACTCTCCTGAGAATTCAAAAGTATCTGTATTTGCCTCTAATTGGGATGTAAAGTCAACTCTTATAGCGTCTCCACCTGTGGTATTACTAGGATGAGAATCCATAAGCATACTTACATCAAGTACGTGTAGACTATAAGTAGAGTCTACAATATTTATATTGGTTACATTGGAAGGTACGTGTACATAATCAGGTAAATCCAAAAAGAAGTAATCAGCATCTGTTAACCCTGAAGTCTGAGGAATTGTGAATGAATACGTCATTCTAAATTCGCCATTCTGTGGTACATCTGTACCAAGTGGATCACTTTCATCAGGTGAAATCTTTGTTATGTCTAAACCAGTAATAAAGTCATATATTGTTGGGTTGTCTGTAGTAGTCGTTCCGGTCAAGTCGGCAGCTTTGGCAGTAGGTAAATTTAAACCTATACCAAAAAATTGCGCTACAAAAATAGCACATACCAATGTGATGATTATAGTAAATTTTTTCATAATTCCTATCCCTATCTATATTTAATACACGCTAACATGGGGTGTAATACCTGAAAACTTGAAATCTAATGAGCTATCCTAAAATTATCTACTTTTGATGTGAGAATAACACACGAAATATGTTAAGTCAATAATATACAAAGATAGTTCTTATCTTATTTACAATTTATAGTAGAAAATTAGATTAATTTATGTATTTAAGTAATAAAATAGAATTATTTATAATAGCGCATTAAGAAACACCACTAGATAATATCAATATTTTTAAAGTATTCTTAATAACTATGGCATAAAAAAATCTAATAGATTAACAAATAATTAGGTGATATAATTGGTAATACTTGTACTGGAAAATTTGGTTTTAGCATATAGTGCCAAGTTAAAATCTATTATGCAAACAATGGGATTAAATAGGAGGATAATTATATGTCAGAAAATATTATTGTTAGAGAACTTAAAGCTACTGATGATTTAGAAAAAGCAGCAGAATTATTTTATGAAAGTGGGAGCAAAATGTATGAGTTAGTTTTTGGAGATAAAGCTACTGCAATAACCTATTTGTCAAAACTAATAAGAGAAGAAAACAATATTTATTCACACAAGACATGTATTGTAGCTTTTAAGAATCAGCAAATTTGTGGACTAGTGTCATCATACAATAAGGATAATATTAATAATGCAGAAATGGGTAAGGATTTTATGAAAGTTTTAAAATTCTTCAATATGATGAAGCTGTTTATAAGCTCGAGAAAGATAAAGGAGTTAGATGATTTTAGTGACGTTGATGGATATTATGTTCAGGCAGTATGTGTCGATGAAGACTATCGTAAAATGGGAATTGCATCAAAACTTTTGGAATATTGTTTCAACAAGCAAAAAGAAAACTTATATTTAGATGTGGAAGCAGATAATTATAATGCTATTGCGTTATACAATAAATACGGTTTCAAAAAGATAAGAGATATAAATGTTAAATACACCAATAGTCCTTATATTAGAATGAAAAAATGTGGCTAGGAAAAACAATTTAATAAATGTTAAAAGAAGACCACTAAATATAATTTAGTGGTCATTAACCTCTTTTTTATTAAAGCTAAACCTCATCGGGATCGTCAGGTAAGTCATAAACTTTCCAATCATCACCTTCAAATTTATCAGTAGTTATTTTATCAACAGGCATTTTCATGTATTTTACCTTTGCTGATACAGCTACTTGACCTTCAGTGTTAAATATCTCTCCTGAACCTTCAGCTAGTAGTCTTGTATCTTTATTTATTCTACCTACTGCCTTTAACTCTACGCCATAGGGTAGGGGTTTATGGTATTTTACATTAAGCTCTACAGTAACAGCCCAATTATCAGGGTCGCCAATCTGTAGACATCTACCTATAAGTTCATCTAATATAGCCGCACTGATACCACCATGAACTCGTTCAGGAAAACTTTGATGATGTTCATGGGGAGTAAATAGAGCTACTAACTCATTATCTTCTGTTTCAAAAAACCTAGCTTTAAGCCCTTTATCATTATCCATACCGCATATAAAACAATTTCTTGAATTTGGTTGCTTGTTTAAAACTTTCTTCATCTTAGAAAATCACCTTATCTTCATCTTCTTTTGCAGCCATAGTAATAAATTCTTCAACAGCCATCGTACCTATTTCACCCTCACCTCTTCTGCGAACGGCTACTGTGTTGTTTTCTTCCTCTTTATCACCAACAACCAATACATAAGGAACTTTCTCTAACCTTGCTTCACGGATTTTGTATCCTATGCTTTCGTTTCTAAGGTCAGTTTTTACCCTAAGCCCAGCTTTACGCATTTTACCAGCTATTTCATTAATATAATTATCGCTTCTATTTGTGATAGCTAATATCCTTACTTGTTCAGCACTTATCCACAATGGCATAGCTCCTGCATATTTTTCAATTAACATAGCTAAAGTTCTTTCGTAGCAGCCAATTGATGAACGGTGTAGGATATATGGACGTTGTCTTTGGTCATCTTTGTCTACATAGTACATGTCAAATCTATCAGCTAGAGCAAAGTCAACCTGTAATGTAAACAGTGTATCCTCTTTTCCAAATACGTTCTTAAATTGAACATCCAGCTTTGGACCATAGAATGCAGCCTCGTCATCAGCTTCTGTATAGTCTAAACCTATTTCATCTAATATGCGCTTCATGATAGATTGAGTAGTTTCCCATGCATCATCATTGTCAATATATTTCTCTCTGTTATCAGGTGACCATTTTGAGAACCTATAAGTAACATCTTGATCCACACCTAATGATTTCATGAGATATTGAATTAAGTCAAGAACTGCTTTGAATTCTTCATCTAGTTGATCAGGACGACAGATGATATGAGCATCTGCTAAAGTAAACTGTCTTACGCGAATAAGTCCATGCATTTCTCCAGAGGATTCATTTCTGAATAGAGGAGATGTCTCTGTATAACGAACTGGTAAATCTCTATAACTATGGTGGGATGCTTTATAGATCATAAATTGGAAAGGGCATGTCATTGGTCGTAATGCCAAGACCTCATCGTCCTTTTCTTCATCACCTAGTACAAACATACCATCTTTGTAATGATCCCAGTGTCCTGAAATTTTGTATAAATCGCTCTTTGCCATATAAGGTGTCTTAGTTGGTTCATAACCACGACGCTCTTCTTCATCCTCTACAAAACGTTGCATTATTTGAATTGTCTTTGCACCTTTAGGGCAAATCAAAGGCAATCCTTGACCTACAGCTTCATTAGTAGTGAAATAGCCTAGTTCTCTACCAAGTTTGTTATGGTCACGTTTCTTTGCTTCCTCAAGTTGTTTTAAATACTCATCTAATTGATCTTTCTTTTCAAAGCAAGTAGCATAAATACGTTGCAGCATTTTGTTTTTTTCGCTGCCTCGCCAGTATGCTCCAGCTGCAGATAGCAATTTAAACTGGAATTTCTTTGAGCCAGTTTTTAATAAATGAGGGCCAGCACAAAGGTCAACAAAATCATCCTGTTTATAAAATGAAATTGCGCTATCCTGAGGTAATTCATTTATAAGCTCAACTTTATATGTTTCGCCTTTTTCCTCCATTAAAGATATAGCTTCATTTCTAGGCAATTCAAAACGCTCTATTTCATAGTTTGATTTAACGATAGCTTTCATTTCTTTTTCTATCTTAGTTAAGTCTTCTGAAGAAAAAGGTTTCTCTACGTCAAAATCATAGTAAAAACCATTATCTATTGCAGGACCTATTGCTAGTTTAGCATCTGGATACAATCTTTGTACTGCTTGAGCCATTATATGTGAAGCAGTATGACGATAAGCCTTCATTCCTTCTTCATCATCTGTAGTTAATGCTAATAACTCCGAGTCTTCTCTTATTATTGTACGTAAATCAACAACTTTACCATCTAGTAATCCAGCTACTGCAACGCGACCTAAGCCAGGACTGATTTCAAAGAATATGTCTTTTACTGTGGTTGAATTAGCAAACTCCCTTATACTGCCGTCTTTAAGTTTAATATTCATAAATACATCCTTTCTAAATAATATAAAAAAATATAAAAAACGTCCCTTAAGTTTAACTTAAGGGACGGTATTATCCGTGGTTCCACCCAAATTGTCAAATAATTTTGACCACTCTTTTAAGCTATAAAGGGCTTACCCTGCAAAATCAAGGAGTGGTATTCACATTAGGTCGATTTAGTATACTCTCAGCAAATGTATACGTTCTCTTAAAATCAATTTTCTAAAGCTACTGTAATCCTGTCACTTTTTGCTTGTATTGTATGTAATTATAACAAAAATAATGGGTTTGTCAACGATTATTCTTGTGAGTATTCACAAGCCCATAGCTTAATCAATTCAATAGTAGCACTCTTAGGTTGCAATTCTTTTTTTAGCAATTGTACTTGCATAAGTACAGGAAAGTTAGCAGATATACCCGAAAAAATACAACCTCCCTGAGGTAAAATAGGTATCATGTCATATGAATACTTATCAATAAAAGAAACAGCTCTTCCTATTGCTTTTAAATCCTCTGTGTTAACTAACCTATGTATGAAGTAATTGTGCAACTGAGATATAATAGTATCAGAAATATCAGATGGTCTTTGACTGGATACTGTTAAGAAAACACCAAATTTTCTACCTTCTTTTATTATCTCCTCAAAAGTTTCTAGTCTATAATCTTTCCAGATTTTACTTTCTCTCTCTGATGTTGAACAAAGTATATTGTGCGCTTCATCAACTATTATGTGTAAGCTGGTTGGTGAACCATCTGAATACTTTTTCTTATGTTCGTCATAATAGTATTTGCATAAAACCAAGGGTATCAATTTCTTAAATTGAATATTAACATCTAGGAGAGAGTATATTTCAAGCAATTTTCTAGGAGTATTGTTATCAATGATGAAAATTTTTCTTAATTGCCTGTTACGGTTTTCAAATCTTTTTATCATTGGAGATATATGCTCTGAATTAATATAGTTTCTTGATATTTCATACATATAACTAAAAAATATAGTATACTCAAACAGTATATAATGATTTATAGTTTTCAATTCTTCTGTATTTATAATATTTTCAACTCTTGAAACTATATTTCTTTCAAATTCATCCTCTGTATTAATATATTGTTTACCATTCTGGTTTATTACAATACAATTATTGGTACTGTGCCATTCAATTACTGATAGAAGGTCTTC
>Ga0209692_10002276_pt1 | contig 21815 bp, 10 predicted proteins | sample tdDd472_FD_187129 | JGI IMG/M metagenome (GOLD analysis project Ga0209692, IMG submission 187129) | Marine sediment microbial communities from the Atlantic coast under amendment with organic carbon and nitrate - tdDd47.2 (SPAdes)... | ecosystem: Environmental > Aquatic > Marine > Coastal >... | reverse complement strand
GGCGTAGCTGCCGCCACCGGCGCGGCCGCCTTCGCCGCCGTCGCCGCCGCAGCCCGCGCCGCCGCCACCGCCGCCGCTGCCGCCGTAGCCGTCGCAGGCCGAGGTGATGCCGCCGCACTCGCCGGTGGCGCCACCGCCACCGCCGCCGCCGCCGCCGCCGCCGCCGTTGACGCCGTTCGCGCCGGGGAGCCCGTCGCCAGCGAACCAGAAATCGCCGTTCAGCGCGCCGTCCGCCGAGCCCGGCGAGCCCGCCGAACCGGCCGTCCCGCTCGTGCCCACCGTGCCGCCCGTACCCGGGCGACCGTCGCGGCTCGCGCCACCGACCCAGTCGTTCTCACCGCCTTCGCCGCCGGTGCCGCCCGCGCCGCCGCCGGCGCCGTCCCCGGTGCCGCCGACGCCACCGCGCCCTTCGCCGCGCCCGGCGTTGCCGCCGAGCCCGCCGCCCGCGCACGAGGACGACCCGGGCAGACCGCGCGACGGGGCCGGGTTCTCGGGGCACGCGATCGCCGACGAGCTCGCCTCGCCGCGCCCGCCGTCGCCACCGCGCCCGCCGTCGTTGCCATCGTCGCCCGCCGCGCCATCGGCGCCGTCGCCACCGTCACCGGCGCGCACCGTCGAGCCAACCACGGACAGCCCGGTGGAGTTCTGGACGAGCAGGCCGATCGAGTTGTCGCCGCGCCCGTCGCGCAGGCGACCGACCGAGCGGCCCTGGATCGTGACGCCGCCGAGGATGGTCTCTTCGGTGATGTCGTCGGCGATGACCGCGGGCGACGAGCCACCGAGCACGCTCGCGTTGTCGTAGCTGCGCTGCCACGTCACCGGGTCGTACCCGCCGTAGATGCTGATGCCCTCGACGAGGTAGATCGGCTCCGACGTGCCCGGACCGGTCAGCGTGCCCGAGTACTCGCCGGACGCGAGGTAGATCGAGTGCACGACCTCGAGCGCCTGCGCCTGCGTGAGTGCGGCGTCCAGGGTGCGCAGCGGCGACTCCATCGTGCCGGTGTTCGTATCGTCACCGGTCGAGGGCGAGACGAACACGGCGAAGTTCGGGTCGCCGTCGATGCCGTCGCAGTTCGTGTCGCGGAAGTCCGGGTCCGGGCGGTCTTCGACCTCGTAGTCCTCGAACTCGCAGAAGTACTCGCAGCCGTCAGCGTCGGTCGCGTTGAGGTCGTAGTACAGCTCTTCGCAGCCGCGGATGTAGCACGCCGACGCGTCGCAGCCCGAGGTCGCGTTCGGCAGCTCACACGCCGCGCCGCAGGCGCCGCAGTTGCGGACGTCCGTCGCAAGGTCGAAGCCCTCGTCGGCGACGCCGTCGCAGTCGTTGTCCTTCTCGTCGCAGAGCTCGGTCGCGTCCTCGTACACGCTCGGGTCGTCGTCCGCGCAGTCCGCGCCGAGACAGGTCGGCCCGGAGCCGTGCAGGTCAGAGTCCTCGTCCAGGCAACCGGTGCACTGGCCGGACTCGGGCAGGCACTGCGAGAACCCACCGTTGAGCTCTTCGCAGGTGTAGCCTTCGGGGCACAGCCCGTCGAACGCACAATCGACCGCGCAGAACATGCCGTCGGACAGCGTCACGCAGCGGTTGTTCAGCCCGCTGCAGTCGCGGTTGTCGACGCACGGCTGGCAGAGCTCGTCGACGATCGGATAGCAGACGCGCAGCAGGTCGCCGCCGCTGTTCTCGATGAGCCGACACTCGTAGGCCGGGTCGGGGCACTCGCCGTCACACAGCGACGTGCAGATCGGGTCGCCCTCGGCGCCCTCGATGCACACGCCGGACGCGCACTCGCGGTCCGAGCGGCACGGATCGCCGAACGCACCGAGGGTCGCGTCCTCGACGACGTCGGTCGTGCCGGTGTCGTCGCCGCCGTCCGAGGGGGCTGTGTCCGCGGTCGATGTGTCGTCCGCCGCATCGCCGGTCGCCCCGTCGGTACCCGTGTCGGTCGCGGCTGCGTCCGGATCGCCGTCGCTCACGACGGTCGAATCGCCGGAGCAGGCGACGGCGAACGCGGTGCAGACGCAGGCGAGCGCGATGAAATAGGACTTCGACATCGGGACCTCTTCTTATGCTATGCGCGCAGTTCGGGCGCATCGCGCATCATCGCGGCGCATGAGAGGGCGGTCAAGTCGAGGTCAGCGAGTCGCTTGCACCGGACTTCGCCCCGCCTATGTTCCCCCGCGCCCCATCCTCGCACCCGGCCCGTACCGTCATGTCGACCGCGAATTCGGATCTGTCGCTGGACTTCACGACCCTCGTGCTCTCGCTGCGGCAGAGCGCGCTGTTGCTGCTCGGCGCAGCCGAGTCGGACGACGGCGTCGACGTGCCCGTCGATCTGGCAGGCGCGCGCTACCAGATCGACATCCTCGCGCTGCTCGAGTCGAAGACCCGGGGCAACCTGTCGGACGACGAGGGCCGCCTGCTCGAGACCGTGCTCTACGAGCTTCGTGTCGCGTTCGTCGAGGCGAGCGAGGGCGAGGCGTCGTGATGCTGCGGGCCCCCATCGTGGTGGCCCTCGCCGGGCTCGTGCTCGCCGCCTGCGCCGCCGAAGAGCCGCCGGCGCCCGAGGTGATCCCGGCGGTGCCGGTCGAGCCCGCACCGGCCCCGGCGGCGCCGCCGACGCCGAACCTTCCGCCGCCGCCCACGACGCCCCCCGTCGTGCCGGTGGCCGGCGCTCCCACGTCGTTCGCCGACCTCGTGTCGACCGTCCAGCCGGCCGTGCTGAACATCTATACGACGCAGGTGCAGGAGGTCCGCGAGCGCATCGTGCACCCCTTCTATGGCACGCCCGGGTACGGGCCGCCGCAGCAGCGGGTCGCCCAGAGCCTCGGCACCGGCTTCTTGATCGACGACCGCGGCCACGTGCTGACGAACAGCCACGTGATCGACGGCGCGACGACGGTGCGCGTCCGCACGATCGACGATCGCGAGTTCGACGCCGAGGTCGTCGGCGTCGACCCGCTCACCGACATCGCCGTCATCCGCGTCGAGCCGTGGGAGGGCATGCGCGTGCTGCCCCTCGGCGATTCGGACGCCGTGCGCGTCGGGGACTGGCTCATCGCCGTTGGCAACCCGTTCGGCCTCAGCTCGACCGTCACCGCCGGCATCCTCAGCGCCCGCGGGCGCCGCGACGTGCCCCTCGGCGGAGACGTCCGGTACATCGACTTTCTGCAGACGGACGTGTCGATCAATCCGGGCAACAGCGGCGGCCCGCTCGTGAACATGCGCGGCGAGGCCGTCGGCGTGAACACGGCGGTGAACCGTGAAGGGCAGGGCATCGGGTTCGCGATCCCGACGAACATGGCCCGCCCCATCGTCGAGCAGCTCATCGGCGACGGGCGGGTCCAGCGCTCGTGGCTCGGGGTCTACATCGAGGACGTCGACGCGACGATGGCCGAGGCGCTCGGCCTCGGCACTGCAGCCGGTGCGTGGATCACCCGCGTCGTGCCCGGCGGCCCGGCGGCCCTTGCCGGGCTGCAGGCCGGTGACGTGATCCGACGGTTCGGCGACGACGACGTGGACGACGGCGACGCGCTGATGTGGATCGCGTCGACCGCCGGTGTCGGCGCGCGGGTGCCCGTCGAGGTGGTGCGCAGCGGACGCGCGCAGACGGTGACGGTCACGATGGGGGAGCTGCCCGAGTGAGCGACCCGCGCGGCGGTACGCAGCGGGTCGTGAGGGTGGCAGACGAAAGCGCGGGCGGGCATGCTGGCCGCCCACGAAGGTTCGAGGAGGACGGATGAATCTCGACGGATGCTCTGAGCGCGTACGGTCTGCCATGTCGGCGGCCGAAGCCTATGCGACCGATCTCGGCCACCGGCGGCTCATGCCGGCCCACCTGCTGGTCGCGATGCTCACCGATCGCGACGGCGCCGTCGTCGACGTGCTCACCCGCCTCGGCGCCGACGCCGGGCAGCTCGAGCGCAAGATTCACCGCGAGCTGACGCGCCTGCCGCGCCCTGGCGGCACGCCGGCCCCGGATGCGACGCTCACCACCGTGCTCGACGACGCGCGCCGGCAGGCGAAGCGCGAGAGCGCGGCGAATGTCGACACCATCCATCTGCTCATCGCGATCTCGGACGGGTCCCCCGGCGTCGGGCGGCGCGCCCTGCAGGACGTCGGCGTCACCCGCACGGCGATCGGCTACATGGTGCGCAACGTGCCGGACGCGCTCCGCACCGAGCGGGCTGGCGGGGGCGCGAAGCCGTCGTCGACCGGTGGCGCCTCGAAGAGCCCGGCGAAGAAGGCGCGACCGCGTCGTGCGGCCGCCGACGAGGGCTCGATGCTCGAGCGCTTCGGTCGCGACCTCACGCAGCTCGCCCGCGACGGTGAGCTCGACCCGATCATCGGCCGCGACCTGGAGATCCGACGGATCATGCAGGTCATCGGGCGCCGGTCGAAGAACAACCCGATCCTCATCGGCGAACCCGGCGTCGGCAAGACGGCGATCGTCGAAGGGTTCGCGCGGCGCATCGCTTCGGGCGACGTGCCGAAGAACCTGCGCGACAAGCAGGTCGTCGAAATCGACCTGTCCGGGCTCGTCGCCGGCACCACGCTGCGCGGCCAGTTCGAGGAGCGCATCAAGAAGCTCGTCGACGAGGTGACCGAGGCCGCGGGCCGCGTGATCCTCTACATCGACGAGATCCACAACATCGCGGGGGCCGGTGGCTCCGGCGACTCCGGTGGCGCGGCGGACATGCTCAAGCCGGCGCTCGCCCGCGGACAGATGACCCTCATCGGCACCACGACGCCGGCGGAGTACCGAAAGCACATCGAGGCCGACAAGGCCCTCGAGCGGCGCTTCCAGGAGATCCAGGTCGACGAGCCCGACTACGAGCAGTCGCTGGCGATTCTGCGCGGCATCAAGCAGCGGTACGAGATCCACCACAAGGTCCGGCTGATGGACTCTGCGCTGCAGGCCGCGGTGCGGCTGTCCGAGCGCTACGTGCTCGACCGCAAGCTTCCCGACAAGGCCGTCGACCTGGTCGACGAGGCCGCCAGCCGCCTGCGCATGCAGGTCGATTCGCAGCCCACCGAGCTGTACGAGCTGAAGCGCCGGCTGATGAACCTCGAGGTCGAGCGCGAGGCGCTGCGGCAGGACGCATCGACCGCCAGCGCGGCGACGGCGGACAAGATGGACGCCGACATCGAGGCGATGAAGGCGCAGGTCGCCGAGATGAACGAGCGGCTCGAGGCCGAACAGAACGCCCTCGAGCGCCTCACCGAGCTCAAGGCCGAGCACGAGGCCACCCAGAAGCTCGTCGACACCGCGCAGAGTGAGGGCGACCTCGGTCGCGCCGCCGAGCTGAAGTACGGCGTCATCAAGGAGCTCGAGCGCGAGATCGAGAAGCAGAAGGCGCTGCTCGACGAGCTGCACCGCGACGGGCGCATGGTCCGCGAAGAGGTCACCGCCGAGGACATCGCGATGGTGGTGGCCGACTGGACCGGCATCCCCACGACGCGGATGATGGAGAGCGAGCGCCAGAAGCTGCTGCAGTTCGACCAGCGGCTCTCGGCGCGCGTCATCGGGCAGGACCCGGCGGTGCAGGCGATCGCGGCGGCGGTGCGCCGCTCGCGCGCCGGCCTGCAGGACCGCAACCGGCCGATCGGCAACTTCTTCTTCGTCGGGCCCACCGGCGTCGGCAAGACCGAGCTGGCGAAGGCGCTCGCGGACTTCCTCTTCGACTCCGAAGATGCGCTGATCCGCATCGACATGTCGGAGTACATGGAGCAGTCGAAGGTCAACACGCTGATCGGCGCGGCGTACGGCTACGTCGACTCCGACAAGGGCGGCGTGCTGACCGAGGCGGTGCGGCGGCGTCCGTACTCGATCGTGCTCTTCGACGAGGCCGAGAAGGCGCACCCGGACGTGTTCAACATCCTGCTGCAGGTGCTCGACGAGGGGCGCCTGACGGACTCGTCCGGGCGGCGGATCGACTTCACGAACACGATCATCATCATGACGTCGAACGTGGGCGCCCGGCAGATCCTCGATCTGACCGGTCGGGTGCCGTACGAGGAGCTCGACGAGAAGGTCCACGGCATCCTGCAGGACCACTTCAAGCCGGAGTTCCTGAACCGGCTCGACGACACGGTCGTGTTCAACGCGCTCGACCGCGATGCCCTCGAGAAGATCGCCGAGATCCTCTTCCGCAGCCTGCGCAAGCTGCTCGCGGAGCAGGGGCTCGACATCGAGTTCACCGACGCGGCGAAGAACCACATCATCGATGTGGGCTACCAGCCCGAGTACGGCGCGCGCCCGCTGAAGCGCGCGCTGCTCACCGAGGTGCAGGACCCGCTCGCGCTGCAGGTGCTGCAGGGCGAGTTCGGGGCCGGCGACGTGATCCACGCGGACCTCGCCGAGGGCGGGGGCGAGCTCGTGTTCACGAAGACGGCGCGCTGACCCGGGTCAGCCGCCCGCGGCGCGCCCGCTGATCCACGCCCACGCCACGAAGGCGACGAGCAGCCCGAAGGCGATCGCGAAGATGCGCGCGCCGCGGCGTCCTCGCTGGCCGAGCCCGTCGACCTCGGTCGGGGCCGGTGCGTCGTCCGCAGCGATGGCTTCGGACGCGGCCAGCGCGTCGGGCACGGCGCTGTCCGCCGGCGCGCGGTTGGCATCGCCGTCGCTCGCATCGCCGTCGCCTGCATCGTCACCGCCGCGCGAGGGCGCCGGACGGTTGACGAGCGGGCCCGCCGACAGGTGCCCGGCGCGGGCAATCTCGCCGTCGCCGACGAATGGGCCGCCGAGGGCCACCGTGCCGAACCCGGCGGTTCGCGCCGACGGCAGGTGGTCCGGGTGCAGCAGCGGCAGGTACCGCCGAGGCGTCGCGTACCGCTTGTTCGGGATCGGCTGCGTCATGTGCGCGATCAGCAGGCCGATGCCCGGGGGCAGGCGGTGAATCACCTCGTGGGTGCGTCGGGTGAACGGGCTCGCCGGGCTGCCCGTGGGTGCCTCGCCGGTCACGAGCCACGCGAGCAGCATGCCCATCGAGAAGATGTCCGCCCGCGGCGTCACGTAGCGACCGCTCTGCTCGCGTTCGGTCTCCGGCGGCGACCAGCCGTCGAGGGTGACCGACCGCAGTGAAGTGGGCGCCTCGCCCCGTCGACCGGCGTTGCCCAGCCCGACCAGGGTGATCTCGCCGTCGTCGCCGAGGATGACGTGCTCGGGAGCGATCGCGCGGTGGATCCAACCGTGCTCGTGCAGCGCGTCGAGCCCCTCGGCGACCTGCCGCAGGATGCGCAGCGCCTCGTCCACCGGCGCGCCGCCTGGATGCACGTCGGCGAGCCAGGCGTCGAGCGAGCGGCCCTCGACGTAGTGGTACACGAGGATCGGCTCTCGATCGGCGTGCTTCGGGTCGAGGGCGGTGAACTCCGGGTGGTCCACCTCGAGCAGCGCCGCGGGCATGGGCATGCGCGGCGAGACGCTCTCCATCGCGTGCATCTCGAGGTCGACCAGCGCGCGCCGCCCGGCGACGTCCGCGCGCCCGTCCTCGCCCCAGCGGATCGCCTTCAGCACGACCGGGCCGCCCTCGACGAGGTCGTCGCCGAGCAGCAGCTCGGACTCGCGACCGACGTAGAGCGAGCGCCGCGGGCAGAACCGGGCCTCGCCGGTGGGCACATCGACGATGGGTTGTCCGAACTCGAGGGCCACGGCACGTCCGGGGTTCGCGCATGAGCGGGCGCGGTGTAAGCACGAGGGACCCGCCGCCGCAACCGCGCCACGCATGAAGCCCTCGCCACGCCACGCCGATCTCGCGCTCGCCGACCGAGTCGACGCCATCGAGGCGGCGCTCGGTGGCCGCGCCGGGGGGCTCGATCCGCGCGTCGCCACCTGGCTCGAACGTGTGGGCGACCGGTTTCGACGCGCGCACAAGCGGCTGGCCGGGGCGCTCGCGGCGACCCGATGTCTCGACGCGGCGGCGCTGCGCCTGCTCGAAGCGGACCCGGACCCGTTCGAGGACCACGTGCTGCACGACCCGCGTGCGCTGGCGCGCTTCGTCCGCATCGCTTCGCAGAGCACGCGGTACGGGCGCCTCGTCGCCGCCGATCCGACGCTGGTCACCGGCACGGATCGCGCGTCGTCGCGGGCCACGGCGCAGATCGCCGAAGCGGTGCACGGCGCGCGGGCGGGCAGGGCGGACGCGACGGTCGACGCGATGCGCGCGGGGCTGCGGCGCCGTCGGGTCGCCGTACTGCTCGACGTCCTCGACGATGAGGTCACCGGACGCCGCTCGCTCGAGTCGACCGCCGCCGACGTGACGCGGCTCGCCGAGCGTTCGATTGCCGACGCGCTGGCGTTCGCCATTGCTGAGGTCGGTGTCGACGCCGCCGCCGTCGCGGTGATCGGCATGGGCAAACTCGGCGCCGGCGAGCTCAACCCCGCGTCGGACGTCGACCTCGTGTTCGTCGCCACGCCCGAGGCCGGGGACGTCACGGCGGTCGTTCGCCGGGTCGCGGACCTGCTCGAGACCCGCACCGACGATGGCCAGGTGTTTCGCGTCGATCTGAGGCTGCGTCCGTTCGGCGGCGCGGGCCCGGTCGCGGTCACTCCCGCCGGGCTCGGCGAGTACTTCGAGCGGCACGCGCAGCCCTGGGAGCGCGGGGTCTGGGCGAAGGCCCGCGTGGTCGCCGGCGCGACGTCCCTCGGCGAAGACGCGATCCGTCGGTCGACGCCCTTCGTCTGGCGCCGCACGATCGACCAGGCGTCGATCGACGAGCTTGCCGCGATGAAATCGCGGGTCCAGCAGCGCGCACGGGCCGGTGCGGCGGACCACTGGGACGTGAAGCACGGCGACGGCGGCATCCGCGAGGTCGAGTTCTTCGTGCAGACCCTCGTGCTCGTCGCCGGCGGGCGCGACCCATCCATGCGTGTCGCGTCGACGCCGGACGCGCTGGCGCGGCTCACCGGTGCAGGCCTCATCGACGAACGGGACCACTTCGCGCTGCTCGACGCGTGGCGCTTCCTGCGGCGGATCGAGCATCGAGTGCAGCTCGACGAAGAGCGGCAGACCCACCGCGTGCCCCTGCGCGGCGCCGCTGCGGACCGCCTCGCTCGTCGCCTCGACTACGACGACGCGGCGGCGCTGCACGCCGCGGTGCACGCGCGGACGGCGCCGGTGCGCACCGCGTGGGCGGCGCTGCTCGCCGGGCGGGACGCGCCGACGGACACCGCCACCGTCGCGCCCCCGCTCACCGAACGCCTCGTCGATCCCGACGTGCCGCTCGACCGGCGGTACGCCGCCGCGCGCGACGCCGGGTTCATCCACGCCGAGCGGGTCGTGCGCGACCTGCAGCGACTGGCGGCCCCGCCGTCGCCGCTCATCGGGCCCTGGGCCGAGCGGCACGACGCCGTGCGTGTCACCCGACTCGTGGACGCCTGCGTCGCGAGCGTCGCGCCGGACCGGGCGTTCGAGCGGGTGCGCGCGGCGCTCGAGCGGTCCGGGGCCCGCGGTACCCTGCTGCGTGTGGCGGACCGCCCGGCGACGACGCGCGTGCTCGTCACGCTCTTCGCCGCCAGTCAGGACGTCGGGCGAGCCCTCGCGCGCGGCCCGGGGCTGCTCGACGACCTCATCGCCGGCGTCGGACCGCGCACCCTCGACGACCGCCTCGCCGAGCAGCTCGCTGCCGCCGATGCCGACGACGGCGGGCCCTTCGTCGAGCGCCGGCTGGAGCGCCTCCGTCGCTTTCGCACCTTCGAGCAGGCCCGCGTCGTGCTCGCGATGATCGGCGGACGGATGGACGTGTTCGAGGCGACCCGCGAGCTCACCGCCGTCGCCGAGCGGTGCGTCGAGGCGACCGGCCGGCTCGCCGAGGCCGAGGTGCGTGGCCCCGAGGCGGCGCGCCGCCACGGCGTGATCGCGTTCGGCAAGCTCGGGGCCGGCGAGCTCGGGCACGGCGCCGATCTCGACCTCGTGTTCGTCTACGACGGTCGCGTCGACGAGATCGCCGAGTTCGCGGCGATCGCGCGCCGGCACGTGGGCTTTCTGTCGACGCCCATGGCCTGGGGGCGGATGTACTCGGTGGACCTGCGCCTGCGCCCCGACGGCGGGCAGGGCACCCTGGTCACCCCGTGGTCCGCGTTCGCCGGCTACTACGCGGACCGGGCCCGCCCCTGGGAACACGTCGCGCTGCTGCGCTCGCGCCCCCTGCACCCGGACGCGGCGCTCGCCGATCGTGCCCGGGGGCTCGTGGCGCGCAGCCTCGAAACCGTCGATGTCGACGTCGCCCGCGCCGAGCTCGCCGAGCTGCGTCTGCAGCGGATCGCCGGCGCCCATGACGACGACGTGAAGGACGCCGCCGGCGGGCTCGCCGATCTCGAGCACCTGGTGGTGATGACGGCGCTGCAGGCGCGGCGCGCAGGGCAGTGGCGCGGCGGCTGGGACCCGCGCACCGACGTCGTGCTCGACCGGCTCGCCGCGATCGGGGTCCTGCGCACGCCGATCGTGGCTCGGCTGCGGGACGCCCTGCAGCGGTTTCGGACCGTCGAGCAGTGGCTGCGCGTGTCCGAGGGCGACGAGGTCTCGCGGCTGCCGGCGGTCGCCGACCGGCGCCGGGTGGTCGAGCGCCGTGTGGTGCGTGCGCTGCCCGATGCTGGCGGGGACCTCACCGCTGTGATCGCCGGGGCCCGCGCCGTCGTGCTCGAAGCCCTGGCCGAAGCGGGGTGGCCCGGGGTATAGTCGCGGCGCCTGAACCCTCGATCCGCAGAGTGCCCTTTGGCTGCCGTTCGCATCCTGGTCGTAGACGCGCACGACGACGAGCGCAGGCGGTGTGCCGACCTGTTGCGCCGCGAAGGCTTCGACGTGGTCGCGGTCGAGCGCCCCGAGCTCGCGGACGGCCCCCTGTCGGGTCGGACGCCGGTCGCCGCGCTGATCGAAGACGCCGACGCGAAGCTCACCGGCCGACTCGTCGACATGGGCGTGCCCGTGTTCGGCGTCAGCGACGTCTTCACCGGCGCGACGAACCGCGCCCTCGCGATGCTGCGAGACGGCGTGGCCGAGTACTGGTCGCGCCCGGTGCCGGCCGATGAGCTCTTCGGATGGCTGCGACGCATCGTCGGCGACGACTGGCCCGAACCGGTGTCCGAGCGGGCGACCAGCGCGCCGCCGGCCGTCGCCGTACCCGAGCCGGCCGCACCGGCGGCAGACCCCGACGCGACCCCGCCGCCGATCGCCAACGACGAGCCGCCGCTGATCTCGCGGGTGGACGCCGACGGCACGCCGATCGGTGGCGTCGAAGCCGCCGACGCCGAGACCTTCGCGACCGCGAACCGCCCGGCCGTCGGTGACTCGCCGGCCCAGCGCGCCAGCACGCGCCCGCCGTGGGAAGAACCCCCCGCCCAGGCCGAAGCCACCCGCGTCGCCGACACCCGCAGCCTCGCCCGGGACGCCGAGCCGACGCCCGCTGCGCCCCCCGAGCTGCGTCCCGTCACGCCGACGCCGGCCCCCGCCCGCGCGGTCGCCTCGATCACGAGCGCGGCCGAGCCGTGGGTCCCGTCCGAGCTGGATGTGCGCCTCGTCGGCGAGGCTGGCGAGATCGGCGATACCGCCTTCGCGACCCTGCTCGCCCACCTCGCCTACGGCCGGGTCACCGGCGCGCTGCGGCTGCAGCAGGGCGAAGACAAGCGGCTCGTGTACATCGAAGACGGGTTCCCGGTGTCGGCGCGGACGAACCGCGCGGACATCACCGTCAGCGACATGATCCACGACAGCGGGCTGTTGCCCGACGAGGCCATGCAGCGCGTGAAGCGCCACGCCCGGCAGCACCGGGTGTCGACGTCGCAGGCCCTGCTCGAGCTCGACCTCTTCGACCGCGACGAGCTCGATCTGCTCGCCAGCGCCAGCCTGCGCAACAAGCTGCTCGACCTCTTCGCGTGGGACGAGGGCGTGTACTCGTTCAAGTCCGGCACCGTGCCCCGCAACTACCGGCACGACCCGGTCATCAGCCCGATGGACCTCATCTGGGAGGGCGTCCTGCACGGCGTCCCGGTGAGCCTCCTGCGGCGGACCCTCGACCCGGTGCTGGAGCGCCCGGTCGTCCTGCTCACCGATCCGCCGAGCGCCGAAGAGATGCGCCTGACGCGATCGCAGGAGCGGTTCCTCGCGCGGATCGACGGCCGCACCACATGGTTCGCCATGACCCGCGAAGGGCTGGTGAACGAGGACGTGCAGCGCCTGCTCTACGTGCTCGTCGCGACCGGGATCGTCGCGTTCGGTGAGCCGTCGAACGTGGACGCCGTCAGCGCCTGAGCTCGCGAACCAGACCCGCTGACGCGATGCGGCGACCATCAGGGGTTGAATCCCCGAGGCGACGGGACTACCCGGAGTGCGCAACCGACCCTGTCGACGCACCCGAGGACTCCGATGGTCAAGAAGGCGGATCGCATCTGGCTCGATGGTGAGCTCATCCCGTGGGACGAAGCGAACGTCCACGTGCTCACGCATACCCTGCACTACGGGCTGGGGGCGTTCGAGGGCATCCGCGCGTACCAGCGGTCTGACGGACGCACCGCGATCTTCCGCCTGCACGACCACGTGCGGCGCCTGATCGACAGCGCCCGCCTCATGACGATGAACGTGCCGTTCTCGCACGAGCAGCTCTATGAAGCGTGCCGCGACACCGTGCGCGCGAACGGTCAGGCGTCGGCGTACCTGCGCCCGATCATCTTCGTCGGCGACGGCGCGATGGGCCTGTACGCGATCGACAACCCGATCCGCGTCGCCGTCATCACCTGGGAGTGGGGCGCCTACCTCGGTGACGAGGCGCTCGAGCACGGCATCCGCGGCAAGATCTCGTCGTTCGCCCGCAACCACCCGAACAGCCTGCTCTCGAAGGGCAAGATCAACGGGCACTACGTGAACTCGATCCTCGCCAAGCGCGAGGCGATGGCCGCGGGGTACCAGGAAGCGATCATGCTCGATCACAACGGGCTGATCTCCGAGGCGTCGGGCGAGAACATCTTCATCGTGAAGAACGGCATCGTGAAGACGCCGAGCTACTCGTCGAGCATCCTCGGCGGGATCACCCGCGACACCGTGCTGAAGATCTGCGAAGCCGAGGGCATCCCCTACGAGTTCGGCAGCTTCGCCCGCGACGAGCTCTACCTCGCGGACGAGTGCTTCTGCGTCGGCACGGCCGCCGAGGTCACGCCGATCCGCGAGTGCGACGACCGCACGATCGGCAACGGAAAGCGCGGCGAGATCACTTCGGTGATCCAGTCCACGTACTTCGACGTGGTGAAGGGGAGCGACGATCGCTGGCCCGAATGGCTCGATTACGTGTGAGCCAACCGTCCACATCGCGCGTCTTCGCGTGACGTTCGGCGCATCAAGCCGGGGCAGGGCCCCGGCTTGACCCGTTTCAGGGCCTCTGAAAGACTGCCGCGGCTGACCGACCTGGCGGGCGCTCTGCGCCTCGACACACGCTGCTCTCGCGACCTGGGACCCCTATGAACGGGCACTGGACGGATCGCCGGTACAACCGGCTCGCCCTCGGATTTCTCCTGCTTGGCGCCTTCGCCTGCGCCGACGGTGGCGGGGACGCCGGCTGTGGCTGCGGCTCCGGCGGCGGTGAGGGTGGGGCAGCCTACGAGTTCCCCGCGGATGGCCCGATCATCCAGCAGGCGGCTCAGATTCACGTGACCGGCTCGGGCCTCGACTTCCTCGCGGCCAACGCCGTGCCCCTCGTCGAAGAAGCGATCGGCCCCGACGGGCTCTCGTTCTGCCTCGAGTCGCAGGACGTGACGGTCGCCGAGATCTGCAACAACTCGCGGTGTGACGACGGCACGCGCGGCTGCCAGCTCGACATCGGCCTCGCCAACATCGAGGTCGTCCCGAACGCGTCGGCGGGGTCGGACTACCTGCGCATCGATCTCGGGATCGTGCTCAACGAGACCCTCGACTTCGACCTGCTGCTGAACAGCTGCACCGCGGCGCTCACGAGCCCCGCGGACGGCATCCCGGTGTCGGCGAACATCTACTTCGACGTGGACGCGCCCCCGGGCGAGAAGGTCCACATCGCCTTCCCGTCGGACGAGCTCTCCCTCGGCATCGACGCGGTCGGGATCGATATCGACGGGGTCGAGTGGTACGACGTCATCCCCTGTGAGGCCGTCGACCTGCTCAGCGGCCCGCTTGTTGGCATCCTCGAAGACCAGATCGCCGGCCCCCTCGAGGACGCCCTCGGCCCGGCCCTCTGCACCCAGTGCGAGGTCACCGAGGATTGCCCGATCGGCTCGACGTGCAACGGCGACGGCCTCTGCATCGCCGACGGCACCGACGAGTGCCTGCCGCTCGACCTCGGCCTGGAGACGCAGTTCGACGTGGGCGAGCTGCTCGCCGACTTCGCGCCCGGGCTCGAGGCGCAGCTCGGCGTGCTCGTCTACGTCGCGAACTACGCAGACATGAACGGCCCCGACCGCAGCCCCGCGTACGGCATCGACCTCGCCGCGCAGATGGGCTTCGAAGCCGACGCGAACCGCTGCGTGCCCTACCAGGCGCCGCCGACGATCGGCCGCATCGGCAAGTCGAGCTCGATCAATACCGACCGCACCCCTGCTGGCGACGAGTTCATGCTCGGCATCGGCGTGGCGCGGCAGGCGCTCGATCTCGCCCTGTGGGGCGTGTACCGGTCCGGCGCGCTCTGCCTCACGATCGGCACCGAGACCGTCGACCTGATCTCGTCGCAGCTCTTCTCGGCGCTGCTGCCGAGCCTCGGCGATCTCACCGAGGGTGAGAACCGTCCGATGGGCCTGACGCTGCGTCCGCAGCAGGCGCCGACGATCGAGCTCGGCGAAGGCACGGTGACGTACGAGGACGACGGCACGCCGATCATCGACGACCCGCTGCTCACCCTGCGTCTCGAGCGCCTCTTCATCGACGCGTACACGTACGTCGACGAGCGTCAGGTGCGCGTGTTCACCCTCGACGTCGACGCGGCGGTGCCGCTCGGCCTCGACGTGAACGCCGACGGCCAGATCATCGTGGTCCTCGGTGACCTCACCGAAGCCTTCACCCGCGTCGAGGCCCGCGACGGCGAGCTGCTCTCGCAGTCCGATCTCGACAGCCTGGGCACGGCGCTGCCGGCCCTGATCGGGTCGTTCCTGCCGCTGCTCGGCGACGAGCTCATCCCGCCGATCGACCTGCCCGAGTTCGTCGGGCTCCGCATCGACCTGCCGGCCGGTGCGTTCACGTCGGTCGACGACAACTCGATGCTCGCGATCTTCGGCAACCTGGCCCCCGGCACCGGCGGCGAGGGTGAGCTGAACCTCGCGCTGATGCCCGAGGTGCTCGCCGCGACGGTCGAGCTGCCCGATGCGGCCGTGCTCGAGCGCCTACGGGACCGCGACGCCGCCGTCGACGCGATGGACCTCGTGCCGACGGTCGATATCGAGCTCTCGACGCTCCTGCCCGCGCTCGACACCCCCGGCGTCGAGTACTCGTACCGCATCAACGGCGGCCTCTGGTCGTTCTGGCACCGCGGCGACGTGCTGCGGCTGCAGGACCCGCGCCTGCTGCTGCAGGGCGAGCACCGGGTCGAGGTCCGCGCCCGCGAGATCGATCGGCCGGCGACGGTCAGCCCCTGGGTCGCCGCGACCACGGTCGTCGTCGACTACGAGGGCCCGACGGTCGAGCTCGACGTCGACGGCGCCGACGTGCACGTGCTGCTCGACGACCTTGTCGCCGCCACGGACGACCTGAGCGCGCGCTGGACGGTCGACGGCACCACCTGGGCCGCGGTGGACGGCGTGGCCGACACCCTCGACCTCTCGGCGTTCGCCGGGCAGTCGGTGAACCTGACGATCGAAGCGACCGACGGCGTGGGCAACCGCACCGTCGAGACCCGCACCCTCGCGCTGGGCGGCTCCACCGCCTCGATCGACGAGCGCACCGTGACCCCCGCCGAGGCGATCGACCGCGAGCCCCGTGCGGGCTGCGCGGCGGCCGGCGGTTCGTCCGGTGCCGGCGCCCTCTGGCTCGTGTTCGGCGCGGCGCTCTTCGGCCTGCGTCGGCGCCGCAGCGCGGGGCTCGTCCTCGCCGCCGCGGCGGCGTTCGCTCTGACCCTCGGCGGCTGCGGCAGCGACAAGAGCGCCGGCGGCACCGCCGACCCGAACGCGTGTGACCCCGAGTGCGAAGGCGGCCTGGTCTGTGACAACGGCGCGTGCGTCGAGTGTGCGGGCGACGAAGACTGCGAGGCCGGCATCTGCGTCGACAACCTCTGCGTCGACGACGGATGCGCGACCGACGACGACTGCGGCGAGGGCGAGGTCTGTGACGAAGGCGCGTGCGTCGAAGACACCGGCTGCGCGCTCGACGAAGACTGCCCCGAGGGCTCGATCTGCGACGCCGGTGAGTGCCTCGAAGTCGAGTGCATCGACGCGTCCGACTGCCCGGCCTGCCCGGACGGCGGCACGGCGATCTGCAACGGCAACGAGTGCGCCTGCGCGCCCGCCTGCGACGGCGCCTGCGGCGAAGGCCAGGGCTGCTGCTGGGCCGACGACACCTGCGTTGACATCGTGGCCGTGTGCCCGCCCGAGGACTGCGAGGTCGGCTTCGGCCCCGCGCCCAACGGCGACCCGGTCTTCGACAACGAGACCTGCGAGACCACGACCCCGTGCTCGTGCCAGGAGCTGCCTCCGCTGGACCCCGGGTCCATTGGTCGCCACCTCGACATCGGTGTGTCGCCGGACGGCTCGACCACGCTGGTCGCGGCCTACAACGCCACGTACGGTGACCTGATGATCGGCGAGATCGCCGGCGACGGCAGCATCGAGTGGGCCTGGGTCGACGGCGCGCCGTCCGAGGGCGCCGTGACCGGCTCGCTCAACGGCCCCCGCGGCGGCATCTCGACCGCCGGTGACGACGTCGGTCGGTACCCGTCGATCGAACTCTCGGACGACGGCACCGCCTGGGTCGCGTACCGCAGCGACGCCCGCGACGAAGAGGGGCTGCGATTTGCGGTCGGCTCGCGCGATGGCGACGGCTGGACGTGGTCGATCATCCCGGTGGTCGACGGCGCGGCGGATGCGGGTCTGTACAACGACATGTTCATTGGAGCCGACGGGCTGCCCGGCGTCGTCTACATGGTGCCGGCGGTGGCCAACGAGGACGCGACCCTGTCGTCGCAGCTGCGCGTCGTGTTCGCGACGTCGGCGACGCCCGGCTCGGCCGAGGACTTCTCGGCGCCGGTCGTGCTCGACGACGCGATCAACCCGACGCCGTGCGCCGGCGCCTGCGTCGGTCGCCAGCAGTGCCGCGCCGACACGAACACCTGCGTCATCCCCGAGCGCGCCTCGCGGTGTGACCCCGAGTGCGCCGACGGCGAAGCCTGCTTCGAGAACGAGGATGCGTCGCTCGTGTGCGCCAGCGCCGTGGAGTCGTCGGACCTCGACGACCTCGTCAACGGCATCGGCCTCTTCGCGGACGCCGAGGTGTTCGACGACGGGCGCATCGCGGTCGCCTACTACGACCGCATCTACGGCAACCTGCGCTACCTCGAGGCGGCGGCCGACGGCTCCGGCGCGGCGGTCGTGATCGTCGACGGTGAGATGATGGGCGAAGAGGGCGTCGTCGACACCGGCGACGTCGGCTGGTTCCCGGACGTGCTCATCACCGGTGGCAACGTCTGGATCAGCTACGTGAACGCCTCGACCGGCGAGCTCTACGCGTTCAACCGCGACGCCGACACCATCGAGGTGGTCGACGACGGGTTCCGTTGCTTCGAGTTCGTCGACGGCGAATGCGTCTCGATGGTCATCTCGCGGGTCGGCGACGACTCGTCGCTCATCGAGACCGGCGACGGTGTCGTGCTCCAGTACCAGGACGCGACCCAGCATGACCTGCTCGAGGTCGGCCGCAACGCCGTGGGCTGGGACTTCCCGCCGTCGACGGTGGCGGGCCGCGAAGACCCCTACGACGGCGCCTTCGGCTTCTGGCTGCAGCAGGGCGAGGACGCGGACGGACGCTTCGTCGTCACGCACCGCATCCACAACCGCGCCGAGCCCCCGGTTCGCGACGTGGTGGTGTTCCGCCGCTGACGCAGCGCGAACCGGGCAGGGCGCGGCATCGCCGCGCCCTTGTTCGTTTTTGGCTCAGGGGCGGCGCCCCGCGCCGCCCTCCGCCCCGCGCCGCCCGACGCCCCGGGGGGATGTCTTCGGACGAACGGCTGCATGCATCGTATGGGCGGCGCGGGGCGCCGCCCCTGAGGGCAGGGATGCGAATGAGGTGCCGCCGCGGACGGTCGACGTCACGCTCAGGGGCGGCGCCCCGCGCCGCCCGACGCCCCGCGCCGCCCTCCGCCCCGGGGGGATGTCTTCGGACGAACGGCTGCATGCATCGTATGGGCGGCGCGGGGCGCCGCCCCTGAGGGCAGAGATGCGAATGAGGTGCCGCCGCGGACGGTCGACGTGATGCTCAGGGGCGGCGCCCCGCGCCGCCCTTCGCCCCGCGCCGCCCTCCGCCCCGCGTCGCCCTTCGCCCCGCGCCACCCGCCGCCCCGGGGGGATGTCTTCGGACGAACGGCTGCATGCATCGTATGGGCGGCGCGGGGCGCCGCCCCTGCGGGCAGAGATGCGAATGAGGTGCCGCGGCGGACGGTCGACGTGATGCTCAGGGGCGACGCCATGCGTCGCCCGCGCGGATTACCACCGTGCGCCGAGGCTGACGCCTGCGCGGCGGGGGCCGACGGTGGGCGACAGGACGAGCTGGTCGCGCCACCGGGTGCCGGGGTCTTCTTCGCCACCGCCGTCCAGCGCCTTCAGCACGATGCCGGCGACGAGCAGGCCGGCGCCGACGCCGATGCTGATGTCGGCGACGAGCGCCTGCGACCGGGCGCGGTCGCGCACGTCGGCGCGATCGGGGTTCGTCGGGTCGTTGCGGTAGTCGCTTGCCGAGTCGAGGGCGAGCACACCGAACGCGCCGCCGGTGATCAGCGCAGCGCCGCCGCCGACAATCAGGCCGGTGCCCACGCCAGAGCGCGAGATGCCGCCGCCGCCGCTGTCACCGGTCGGCTCCACGCGCGCGTAGACCCGCGCCTCCTGCCCGCTGGCGACCTGCAGGTTCGTCGTGAACGTCGTCCAGTCCGGGTGCCGCACCGTGATCACGTACGAGCCCGGTGCGAGCCCGGCGGCGTCCACTGGCGTCTGTCGCCACGGCTCGCCGTCGATGAGCACGTCCATGCCGGGGATCGGGGCGATGATCGACACGTACCCGGGCGTCGGCGGCACGTACTCGTCGAGCGAGGTCCGGGCCTGCAGCGTGAAGTTGCGGATCTCGGTGCCGCCGCCGCGGACCTCGACGTCCGCCGTCAGCGGGTAGTGCCCCTCGGCGCTGATGCGCACTTCGTACACACCGGCGTCGAGCCGCTCGACCGTCGTCGCGCCGCTGCCGGCGTATTCGCCATCGATGAAGACGTCCGCGTACTCGGGCGACGGCAGGATCGACAGGTCGCCGCGGGGCACGTAGTCCGCCGAGGTCACCACGTCCGGGTCGTAGCCCTGATCCCGCAGGATCCGCTCGATGTCGCCGATGCGCTCGCGGGCCGCGCCACCGACCGGGCCGTCCGGATTCATCGACGCCGCGTCGGCGAAGTAGTCCAGCGCCGCCGGAAGATCGCCCATCTCCTGATGGGCGCGGGCGATGTTGAACATCAGCACCGGGTCCGGATCGAGGTTGAACGCCTCCTGGAACCGGATCGCCGCCTCGGCATAGTCCTCCTCGTGGAAGAACTGCGTCGCCTCTTCGACGAGCGCGGCCGCGCGCTCGGCGTCCGTTTGCGCGAACGCAGCCGGCACCACGAGCAGCGTGGCCACGAGCGCGGCGAAGGCGGCGAGACGGGGCAGGGCGAGGATGGGCGTCGGGCGATGCATGAGCGCTCTTCGTCACGGGACGTCGCCCGTGAGACTACCGTCGCAGCCCGCGGTCGGCCAGGGATTGCGACCTGCTGCACATCCGTGCGCGACGGCGTGCTCGAAGATGGACGCTGAGCCCGGGGCTGGACTACCATGCGGCATCGTGCACCCCGACGGCCCCGCGCGCTCATGTCGACCGGTCTCTCGCACCTTCTCTCTCACGCCGCCCGACGCTTCGGCGTCGCCAGCGTCGCGGCCCTCGTGTCGGTCCTCGGCGCGAGCTGCTCGCTCATCGTCGACGTCCCCGCCGACTGCGAGGACTCGCGGTGCGCGCCGTACCGCTGCGACACCGAGAACATCGCCTGCGCGTCGTCGTGCACGAACGACACCGAGTGCGCGACCGGCTTCCTGTGCAACGGCACCACCGGCGTCTGTGAAGATACCGGCTGCGTGCTCGCGAACGACACCACGCGCATCGACCTGCCCGACAGCGTCGTTGAGTTCGAGCTCGCGGCCGCCGCACCGTTCGACGCGCCGGACCAGCTGCTGATGATGGTGTCGAACCGGAATGGCCTCGGCTTTCGGCGGTTCCGCCTCGACGGCAGCTCGGTGAACGACCCCCTCGACGACGACCTCGACCTCGTGCGCGTCGTGGCCGGCAACGACAATCGCCGTCGGTTCTATCCGACGCCGCACTTCCTCGAGCGCACCGAGACGACGTCCGCCGGATCGACCCCGCGCTTCGTCTACGGTCTCGTCGATGTGTCAGGCGACCAGGATCGCGTCGGCCTCGGCACGTTCATCATCGACCCGGCGACCTCGCCGCGCGTCGACGTGTTGTGGGAGGCCGCGCGCCGCCGCGAGCTCCTCTTCGGTAGCTCGACGGTCGTCGAAGAGTCCGTGGTCCTCACCTTCTCGGAGCAGACCGCGTCCGACGCGACCGTGTACGCCATCGTCACCGACCTCGACGGCACCCCCGGCGAGCCGATGGCGCTGTCGACGGGCACCGCCTTCGCCGAACAGAGCGTGGTGAGCGGCGTGTCCGGCATCCCGGTCGTCGTGTTCGAGTCCAGCGTGTCCGGCGAACGGCGCATCGAAGCCCGCCCGCTGCTCGCCGACGAGCTCGGGGGCACCGGCGTGCTCGTTGACAGCCGCGACGCGCAGCGCGTCGAAATCGAGCAGCTGCAGGCGGTCTCGCTCGGCGAAGAGGCCGTGTTCGTCTGGGTCACCGCGAGCGACGACAGCACGCGCCTCGAGCGCGCGATCTTCGACACCGAGACCGTCGGCCAGCTCACCCCGCAGTCGACGGTCGCGCTGCCGATCGACGAGATCCTGTCCGACTTCGGCGAGGTGCGCGGGCTGCAGGTGCTCGCCGACCTCGACTGCGCCGGATGCGACTCTTCGGCCGAGTGCGTGACGCCGACCGCGTGCCGCGACGGCGTGTGCACCGCGGGCGGCACGAGCTGCGAGACCGACGACGCCTGCGACGCCGGCCTCGTCTGCCTCGATGGCGGATGCGCCGCGCCGCTCGCCTGCGATCGCACCGGCTACGCCGTCGCCACCATCGCGACCTACCGCGGGCGCCGCGGCCTGTGGCTGCAGCGGTTCACCGCGAACCACGAGCGCGACGGCACGCCGCTGCCGCTGCTCATCGACGGCGTCGAAGAGATCGACCGGTTCCGCGTCGCTTCGACCCGCGAGGGATGGGCGGTCGCGTGGGATGTCGACGCCGGGCAGACCGAAGAGGTCTACTACCGCCGGTTCACCTGTGGCGGCTGAGTGGGACCGGGGCGCCCGTGACGGTGCGCTCCATCACGCTCCTCACCGCTGCATCGCGGCAGACGTACGCGAGCCCCGTTCGCACGTCGTTGCGTGACCGGGCAGCTGGCCGTCGTCAGAGGTCGAGGTCGGCGGCGCTGTGCCGTTCGCGCACCTGCAGCGCCTCGTCACCCCACACGCGATTCACGCGCTGGCCGCGCT
>Ga0209692_10002272_pt1 | contig 21873 bp, 14 predicted proteins | sample tdDd472_FD_187129 | JGI IMG/M metagenome (GOLD analysis project Ga0209692, IMG submission 187129) | Marine sediment microbial communities from the Atlantic coast under amendment with organic carbon and nitrate - tdDd47.2 (SPAdes)... | ecosystem: Environmental > Aquatic > Marine > Coastal >... | reverse complement strand
CTAATTTTCAAAATACAAGCTTTTTTTGATATTTTTTTTATATCTTAAAATCAGTGCGAAAAGTATTTTTGGTACTGCTCGGAAAAGGTCTTAAATTAAGGAATTAAATTCTTACCGGATTTTGCTGATAGTTGAATTTAAGAGAGTAACGACATGTCTGAAAATGAGAGATCTGAAAACAATGAAAAAAATCAATTCACACCGCCTGTTTGGGATCTCTTTTCAAAAAACAAATCGTTTCAACGGGAGTTATTGCGAGGTCTAAAAGCGGTATCACGTGGTGATTTGAATTTTCGATTACCTTGGGATTTGCCGGGATTTAATGGCGAATTAGCGAATGCTTTTAACGAAATGATTGAAATGAATGAGCGCTTTTCGCTGTTGCTCAAAAATACCAGCTATCAGGTTGGAATAGAAGGTGAATTCAGCCAGCGAATGATGTTTGACTCGGCATCCGGTGCTTGGCGCGAGAATCTGGATTCGATTAATCAACTGATTGATGGCTTGGTACAACCTGCCGCCGAAATTGGTCGGGTTCTTTCGGCGGTGGGAGCTGGTGATTTAAGCTTACGTATGCGTAGTGAACTTGAGGGGCGTTCACTACGGGGTGAATATACCAATATGGTGAATGTCATTAATGAGTTGGTTGATCGGCTTAAACAAATGTCCAGCGAAGTGTCTCGTGTTTCACGAGAAGTCGGCTCCGAAGGGATTCTTGGTGGGCAAGCCGAAGTTAAAAATGTCGAAGGTGTTTGGCGGGAGTTAACCGATAACGTCAATTTAATGGCTAATAATCTGACCTCGCAGGTGAGAAATATTGCTGAAGTTGCAGCGGCAGTCAGTCAGGGTGATTTGACCCAAAAAATCACCATTGATGCGCGTGGTGAGGTCGGCCAATTGCGCGATACCATTAATACCATGGTTGATCAATTAAATCTGTTTTCCAGTGAAGTGACTCGGGTCGCTAGAGACGTGGGGACCGAAGGCATTTTAGGAGGGCAAGCGGTAGTACCTGGAGTTTCCGGTGTATGGAAAGAGTTGACTAATAATGTTAATGATATGGCCAATAATCTCACTAAACAGGTACGTGGTATTACTACCGTTTTGACCTCAGTGGCTAAAGGTGATCTCCGACAGCGCTTGAATATCGATGCGCGCGGGGAACTCAATCAGTTGGCCAATACCATTAATGATATGGTTACCACTTTAGCACAGTTTAATTCTGAAGTTACTCGGGTGGCCAGAGAGGTCGGCGTTGACGGTATTTTGGGAGGGCAGGCTGAAGTCTCCGATGCTGAAGGTAGTTGGCGTGACTTAATTGATAATGTTAATTTGATGGCCAGTAATCTTACCGGACAGGTAAGGAATATCTCAGAAGTCGCTAATGCGGTCAGTCAAGGTGACCTGAGTCGAAAAATTACCATTGAAGCACGCGGTGAAATTGCTGATTTAAGAAATATTATCAACAGCATGGTCGATCAATTAAATCAATTTTCTTCCGAAGTTAGTCGTGTTGCTCGAGAAGTGGGAACTGATGGTATTTTGGGCGGACAGGCTAATGTGGGAGGGGTTTCGGGTGTCTGGGCAGAATTAACCACTAATGTTAACAATATGGCCAGTAACCTTACCCGTCAAGTTCGAGGAATTGCTAATGTGGTTACTGCAGTTGCCCAAGGTGATCTGCGACAACGCTTAAGAGTTGAAGCAAAAGGTGAGGTGGCTGAGTTGACCATCACCATTAATCAAATGATAGATACCTTAAATTTATTTAATAATGAAGTTACCCGGGTCGCACGAGAAGTAGGAACTGAGGGAATATTGGGAGGACAAGCCAATGTACCCAGTGCCGAAGGTAGTTGGCGTGATCTAACTGATAATGTCAATCTGATGGCTAGTAACCTTACCGGACAGGTGCGGAATATCTCTGAAGTAGCTAACGCCGTGAGTCGGGGAGAGTTGGGACGAAAGATTACGATTGAGGCGCGTGGTGAAATTGCTGATTTAAGTACTACTATCAATACCATGGTTGATCAATTAACCCTTTTTTCCACAGAAGTTTCCAGGGTGGCATTAGAAGTGGGGACTGAAGGGCAATTAGGAGGACAGGCCCGCATAACCGGAGTGACCGGTGTTTGGGAAGAGTTGACCGTTAATGTGAATACCATGGCACAAAATCTGACCACTCAGGTTAGGGGCATTTCGGATATTGTGACTTCAGTTGCTAAAGGTGATTTGTCCCGCAAACTGGATATAAAAGTTTCCGGCGAAATGGCCAATTTGCGTGACACAGTTAACGATATGGTTGATACATTGGCTATTTTTGCCGAACAGGTAACTCAAGTTGCCTATGATGTTGGTACGGAAGGTATTCTCGGGGGACAGGCAAAAGTCCCTAATGCCGATGGTACCTGGCAAGATTTGACCAATAGTGTTAATTTTATGGCGTCGAACCTAACCGCGCAGGTGCGCGCCATTGCCGATGTTTCATCGGCAGTTGCTCAGGGAGACTTGACTCAAACCATCAATATTGTCGCTAAAGGTGAAATCGCAGAACTGAAAGACGTCATTAATAAGATGGTGATGCAATTAGGCCAGTTTGCTAACGAAGTGACACGGGTTGCACGTGAAGTAGGGACTGAAGGGATTTTAGGGGGGCAAGCGGAAATTCCAGATGTTTCCGGTACTTGGGCAGAGTTGACCAGTAATGTTAATGTGATGGCAATGAACCTGACCAACCAAGTGCGTGAGATTGCAGAAGTGACCACTGCTGTTTCCGAGGGAGATTTGAGTCGCACTATTCAAATTGATGCGCGAGGTGAAATAAAAGACTTAGTGGTGACCATCAATAATATGGTCGGTTCTTTGAATTTATTTTCAGAGCAAGTGACAGAAGTGGCCAGAATGGTCGGCACTGAGGGTATTTTGGGGGGGCAAGCTGTTGTTCCCGATGCACGTGGAATTTGGGCTGACTTAACCAATAATGTTAATTCCATGGCGAATAACCTGACCCTGCAGGTTCGAGGTATCGCTGATGTAGTGACTGCTGTTGCAGAGGGTGACTTGGAGCACAAAATCGAGATTGAAACCCGAGGGGAAATTTTGGTTCTGGCTGATACTATTAACACGATGGTTGATACCTTGGCCTTATTTGCCGGACAGGTTACCTTTGTTGCACGACAGGTTGGTTATGAAGGTGTTCTAGGAGGGCAGGCCGACGTGCCAAATGCTCGTGGTATCTGGAAGAATCTAACTGAAAACGTTAATTTATTGGCCAATAATCTTACCCAGCAAGTTCGGGCAATTAGTACGGTGTCTGCAGCTGTTGTTGAAGGGAATTATAGTCAGACCATTGAAGTAGAAACACGTGGGGAAATTTCAGAACTAAAAAATAATGTTAATACCATGATTACCTCTTTAGATCGTACCAGCCGCGAGAATGACGCGGCGAATTGGTTGCAAGGTGGTATTGCCAGAATCAATGATGCTATGCGCGGCGAACTTGACGTGGCGGACTTAGCCAGCAGTGTAACCAGCGAACTGTGTCGCTATATGGATGCATTGATTGGAGCATTTTACATATTGGATGAAGCGGCTGATGAAGCTGAGTTTAAACTGATAGGGAGCTATGCTTATCCGATTCGTAAAGAGAGCGTTTGGACATATCGTCCGGGAGAAGGGATTGTAGGTCAGGCCATAATAGAAAAACAACCGATTGCTGTTTCAGAACTTCCTGATGATTATATTAAGATTTCTTCCGCCATTGGTGAAACCAGACCAACGACTATTATGGTAACCCCGTTTTTATTGGAAAACGAAGTCCTTGGTGTAATAGAAATTGGTGCTTTGAAGCCTTTTACTGAATCTCATTTTAGCTTGATGGAACAATTGGTTGATAATATTGCCATTACCATTGAATCGGCACAGTCCAGGAATCGTTTGGCATCGACACTTAAAGAATCTCAATCGATGTCAGAGCAATTACAGGCCCAACAGGAAGAGTTGCAGGAAACTAATGAACAACTTGAGGCACAAAGTCAAGCCTTGGAGAATTCTCAAAAGGAAACGGAAGAACGCAATCGTCAACTTGAGCGGGCCCAAACGGATCTGAATGAAAGAGCTGAACAATTGGCTTTATCCAGCAAATATAAATCTGAGTTCTTGGCCAATATGAGTCATGAACTAAGGACGCCTTTAAATTCTATTATGCTGCTGTCAAAAATGCTAAGCACCGGGGATACCGGAGACCTTTCTGTTGAGCAAGTCAGAAACTGTGAAGTGATTCATGATGCCGGTAAGGATTTGTTACAATTAATCAATGAAGTGTTGGATTTGTCAAAAATCGAAGCGGGCAAGATGATAGCAAATTTGGAAGATGTTGAGCTCACCCAAATGTTGGAACAATACCAACTTAGTTTTGCTCCTCAAGCAAAACAAAAAAATATTAAGTTTTCTACCCGGATAGCCTCAGAGCTACCCACGACTATTCGGACCGATCCCGATCGACTCAACCAAGTGTTGAGAAATTTTCTCTCTAATGCTTTAAAATTTACTGAGCCGGGTGGAATTGTAGAGGTCCATATACAATCTGTAACGACAGAGATTATTTCTCATCTGATTTATCTAGATGAATTCAACAGGCGAGTCCAGGAAAAACCGGCCGAATATATTGCTCTATCGATCATTGATACTGGTATTGGTATTCCAGAAGATAAAATTGGCATAGTATTTGAAGCTTTCCAACAAGTGGATGGTACAACCAGCCGAAAATATGGAGGAACCGGATTGGGGCTTTCCATTTCGCGACAAATTGCCGATATGCTTGAAGGTGGTATTTCGCTGAAAAGTTCGATTGGCGAAGGATCGACCTTTACCTTGGTGTTACCCATCCGACCCAGTCATGCGTTGGAATCGGTGTCAGAGCAGCAGGCTGAAATTAGATTAGGAGAAAGCCCGCCGCCCACTGAGAGTCTGCCTATTCGTTCTAAAAATTTACCCGAGCTATCTGATTTCAAAGATGATCAGACATCTATATCAGTGCGTGATGAACGGATTTTATTGATTGTAGAGGATGATTTACGTTTTGCAGAAACGCTTATGAGATTGGGCCGAACTCACGACTTTAAGGTAATTCATACCGGTACTGGGACGGAAGCAATACAATTGGCCGAACGGTATTTACCTTCAGCCATATTGCTGGATATTCAATTACCCATAATGGATGGTTGGGATGTCATGCGTCATTTGAAAAAAAATGAAGCTACTCGCCATATTCCCGTTAACATTATTTCTGTCATGGAAGAAACCAACTTTGGTTACCGGCTTGGAGCAGCGCAATATCTGGTTAAACCCGTTTCAAGAGAAGCCCTAGATGGTGCGTTTGTTTGTATCGAAAAACACTTGTCTCAAAAAGTACGTGAGTTACTTGTTGTAGAAGATAATGACATTGAACGTGAAACAATTGTGAAGTTAATTGGTAACAATGATGTCCATACCACAGCAGTAGCAACTGGCGCTGAGGCAATGGAACAATTACGCCTTGGAAAATTTGACTGTTTTGTATTGGATTTGAAGCTACCGGATATGGATGGTTATGACATTCTTAAAAACATGGCGGAAGATGAATCGATCCATCAAATACCAACAATTGTTTATACCGGTAAAGATTTGAGTATTGAAGAAGAGCGAAAATTGCGACGCTATGCACAGAGTATCGTACTTAAGACCGCCGAATCACCAGCTCGATTACTGGAAGAAACGACCATATTCCTTCATCGCGTGTCATCGAAAATGTCGGAGGATAAACAGGCGATTTTGCGAGAAATTACCAATCCTGATGAACAATTTATTGGCAAGACAGTCCTTATTGTAGACGATGATATGCGTAATACCTATGCGATGTCGACCGCGCTTGAAAATCGGGGATTGAACATTATTGAGGCCGAGAACGGTAAAATCGCGCTGGATATTTTGGACAAACATGCCAATGAGATTGATATTGTACTAATGGATATTATGATGCCGATTATGGATGGTTACCAAGCTACAATTGCTTTGCGAAAGGATCCTCGTTTTAGCGAACTCCCGGTTGTGGCATTGACTGCTAAAGCACTTAAGGAAGATCAGGAAAAGTGCATGGCTGTGGGTGTTTCGGATTATATGACCAAGCCGGTCGATTACGAACAATTATTCTCATTGATCCGGGTTTGGTTGTCGGTTAAAAAGCCTTCTAAACAGATACATACGGTAAATTGATATTGGAAACGAAGAGCAGTCCCAAAAAGAAAACCGATCGAAAAAAATCTTCCGGGCAATCAGAAGGCAAAGAATGATAAGAAATGGTCGATATGCTAGAGCAAAAATTATCTAAGGAAATATTATCACGAATTACTAATGCAATTTATGAGGTTTATGGACATGATTTCCGGTACTACTCGGCTGCTTCATTGTCACGTCGTTTATTGGTTACAATGGACCAGTTAAAGTCAGTCGATATCGACACCTTTATGGATGACATATTATCGAATAAAAATAGTTTCAAATGTTTATTAGGCAATCTTTCTATTAATGTCACCAGCATGTTTCGTGATCCTTTGATGTTTCGTTATTTAAAAGAGAGTATTTTGCCGCGATTGGCCACTTATCCACATATTCGAATTTGGAGTGCTGGTGTTGCGAGCGGAGAAGAAGCCTACTCGATTGCCATTCTGCTTAAAGAGGCTGGTTTATATCATCGTAGTCTGATTTATGCTACGGATTTTAATCCGATGGTATTGCGTAAAGCTTTTAAAGGGCAAGTGGAACTGGAAAGGATGCCTGAGTATACGCAGAAATATATGGAAGCTGGCGGTGAAAAGAGTTTTTCAAATTATTATACGACATCTGTCCATTATGCTCATATGCGTGAAGAACTAAGAGAAAATATTGTTTTTTCATCACATAACCTGGCCACTGATCATGTGTTTAATGAATTTCATTTTATTATTTGTCGTAATGTTTTAATTTACTTTGGTGAAAAACTCCAGGAGAGTGTAATTAATTTGTTTCGTCTTAGTCTTTCGCCGCGTGGTTATTTATGTTTAGGTAGTAAGGAAAGTCTGGACCCAAAAAACCGGGAGGGACGATATTTTGATTGTCTATCTAAAATGAATCAAGTATATCGGGTTATTTAAAATGTATAGTGATGACTTATGACTGAAGATTTAGATAAGGATGTTATCCTCATAGTGGATGATAATCCACACAACTTATATTCTTTAAAAAGCATTCTTAGTCAAGATTCCCGACTTATCGATATTGTACAATCGGGAGCCGAGGCCCTAACCTACCTTGCCAGAAATAAAGTATCACTCATATTATTGGATATTCAAATGCCGGATATGGATGGGTTTGAAACGGCACAACTGATTCGGCAACGGAGAAGTTTGCAAGATATTCCGATTATTTTTTTAACCGCCTTTTATAAATCTGAAGAGTTTATTAGCAAAGGATTTGCTTCGGGTGCTTATGATTATCTTACCAAACCTCTAGATAATACGTTAATCCGCAATAAAGTCGATATTTTTTTACGTTTGTATCGGCAACAACAACAATTAGAACTTTTAAACTCCCGGCTTGAAGTTAAGGTTACGGAACGCAGTGATAAATTACTTGAAGTAGAACGTAAAATTCTTGATATAGAAAAACAAAAAGCCGAAGAACATGCATTAATTGTTAATGAGTCACCAACAGCTATGTTTATGTTAGATGCTGATGGTCAAGTTGTTATGGCTAATAAAAAAGCAAGCAAAGTTTTTGGTTATTCGGAAACTGAACTCATGGGATTCAATATTGATGACTTACTTTCAGAATCAAGCACGCTTCAGGGAGGTATTTTTTTAAAAAAATACCATAATCAACCTGAACTAAAGTTAGTGCGTAAAGAACTTTTTGGGCATCATAAGGAGGGATTTTCAATCCCAGTTGATGTCGCATTTAATAGCTTAAATAATAGAAATAAATATAAAATTCTGTGTAATGTTTCGGATTTGTCAGAACGGAAAAAAATGCAATCGGACTTGTATGCCTTAACCGAAAAACTTAAACAAACCAATACCAATCTTTCCAATAAAAATCGTGAATTGAATGAATTTGCCTACATTGCTTCTCATGATTTGCAGGCACCCTTGCGCGGGATTCATCATTTATGTCAGTGGTTGGAGGAAGACTTTGACAAACAAGATGAAGCTGGGATAAAAAAAAATCTACACCGTTTAAAAGAACGAACAATAAAAATGCAATCGTTGATTGATGATTTGTTGATGTTTTCTCGCTCTGGTTCCATTTCTGCAATCCCTGAACCAGTTGATATTAAAGAATTAATTAATGACATTGTAGAGGATATCGTTTTACCAAAAAAATTTTCTGTCACCGTAAAAACGACTAATATCAAAACATTTGAGACGGTAAAAACACCTCTTCAAACGGTATTCAGAAATCTTATTAATAATGCCTACCTCCATCATGATAAAGAACAAGGCCAGATTATAGTTACGGCAGAGCTTAAAGAAAAAGTGATTATTTTTCATGTTATCGATGATGGTCCCGGCATTCCGTATGAGGAACATGATAGAGTTTTTAAAATATTTCAGTCTGGTCGTCGACAGCCTGTTCATGGTGGAGCAAGGACAGGAATTGGACTGGCAATTACACGCCGACTTATCGAAACCTGTGGGGAAACAGTTAGGATAGAAAATCACTCTGAAAACGGTACGAATATTCGTTTTAGTTGGCCACTTCAATGGAAGACTACCTAATTAGAAACGATTAATCTTGCACATAGCTGGATTTATATTTTTGCCCTCAAATTTTTTTCATAAATGTACAAAAAAAATCCCCTGTGCTGATTTTTTGTAGGTTTAGTAAACCAATATGGTTTTAATGCGCTTAGTAATTAGTATGCTATGAATTTAATATGCAGCACATAACTGTTTTTTCGTCTAATATCTTGAATATATAAATATATTTTCTATATTTAATTGTAGATGAAAATAAGTTTCTTTTTTTTAAATTTCTAAACTGAGATGATGTTGGAAATGACCAATATTCACCTTATCCGTTGAGTTTTACCAAGGGGGGAATAATGACTCAATCAACAACCCCGGTCGTTGATGACTATCCAATTATTTTTACCTCGACCGATCAAGTTTTGAACTCTCTGTCCTTAATTCGGTTTACCGACTCTGGTTAAAGAGTAACAAAAATAGGTCTGAAATGGCAGATTAAAATAACCCATAAAATCCTTAATCTTCAGCACTTTATTCAGTCTCGCGATTAACTGATTAATTTAGGATAAAGGCTTTTTCGATGCTATATGGGCATCCGATAATATAATCATGATATTGGAAATGACTTTATGGAAGACATAAGACAGACTTATAAGGTTGACAGGATTAATATTTTATTAGTGGATGATAATCACCGGAATCTGGATGTACTTTGTACGATTCTGAATAACTCTGAATATAATCTGGTTACGGCAAATTCGGGGGCAGAGGCCCTGGGACATCTGCTCAAGCAGCGTTTTGCAGTAATTGTTTTAGACATTATGATGCCGGAGATGGATGGATTTGAAGTGGCTCGTCTCATTAAGTCCCGTAAAAAGATAGAGGGCACGCCAATTATTTTTTTAACCGCGTTCCATTCTGACGAGCGGGATATCGTTCGTGGCTATGGTCTAGGAGCCTGTGACTATTTAGTGAAGCCTGTACAACCGGAATTAATAAGAGCAAAAGTGGCGGTGTTTGCCAATCTGTTTAGAAAGAGCGAAGCCGAGCGCCGTCGTTTTCGTCACCTTAATGCTTTGGCTAATATTAAAACGGATAATAATGAAGAGCGAGTTAACGATGGCGTGACTGCCATGTGGGTGACTGATTATCGTGATTTATTATTGGCACATGTTCGTGCAATGCGACTTAAGCAAGCTTCCCCCACTGATAAAATTGATCAAATAGCCGTCACTTTAGTGCGTTCCAGGCTAAAAACGCAAGATATTGTCCGCTTGCATATCAGTACAGTGAAGTCTATAGAAAAGCACTTAATACCCTCAGAAATGGAAACGTTTGGCGTCGATGCTCGTCTATGCCTACTGGAATTGATGGGACGAATTCTTGACTTGTATGAAGCGTTCAGTGGTAAGACCTAAGTCGAAAGGAGCGGCGGTAATACTGAGCCAAATACTTGGTTGTTAAACTAATATGAATATACTTTTTAATGATTTAGGAATAATGCCAATGCGAAATTTAGAAAGACAGAACACTCAAACCAAAATGCCAACCGGTATTGAGGGATATGATCATATTAGTCATGGAGGGCTGTCCAAGGGACGAGCCACGCTGGTTGCTGGTTCTTCAGGCTCAGGTAAAACTGTATTTGCTGTACAAACACTCTATCGACAACTTACCACTTTTGCCAATAAAGCGGTATTTGTTACTTTAGAGGAAGTGGCTGATGATATTATTCGCAATGCTAAAAGTATGAATTTGAATTTGAATGAATTAATAGAACAAAAAAAGCTAATAATACTCGATTCATCTCCTAGAATAGGAGAAGTTGAAGTGTTGGGGCGTATAAATCTGAGTGGATTATTGGTTCAAATAGAATATGCCGTTAAACAGATTGATGCTGGTTTAGTGGTAATTGACTCCATTGGCGTTTTATTCTCCCAATATTCGGAAGCGGGTAATCTGCGCCATGAAATATTCTTGATTTGTGATAGATTAAAAAACATGGGCGTTACCACCATACTGACTTCTGAGCGTACGAGTGAATATGGAACGATATCTCGTCATGGTATTGAGGAGTTCGTTTCGGATAATGTGATTGTGTTACGTTCGGTTTTGGAACAAGAAAGAGTTCGACGAACTATTCAGATTTTTAAAATGCGTGGTGAAAACTATGATTCGGGTGAATTTCCTTTTATCTTGTCCAGTAAGGGAATCAGTCTTACCCCCATTTCAGCCATTGAATTAACCCAAATGTCTTCTATGAAACGGATAAGCTCGGGTTTGAGTGAATTGGACAAAATGACTGATGGTGGTTTTTTTCGTGAATCCATTCTATTGGTCAGCGGACCTACCGGTTGCGGTAAAACATTATTGGGGATCACTTTTGTGGCAGAAGCCTGTAAAGAGGGACGGCGTGCTTTGTTATTAGCCTATGAAGAATCTTTGCCTCAAATTATCCGCAATGCCAAGTCCTGGGGGTATGATTTTAATGTTTGGCAGGAACAGGGATTACTCAAAATTGTGTGTCTCTATCCTGAAGTGATGCCATTGGAGCACCACTTATATAAAATCAAACAGGAATGTGATGATTTTAAGCCAGAACGTCTTGGCATTGATAGCCTTTCAGCCTTAGAAAGGATAGGCAGTGTGCGTACCTTTCGAGAATTTGTGATGGGTTTGACAGCCTTTTGCAAATCGCAGGAAATGTGTAGTTTGTTTACGGCAGCAACACCTCAACTTACCGGAGGTAGCTCCATTACAGAAACACACATTTCCACCATTACGGATATTATTATTGCACTACGTTATGTTGAACTCGATGGTTCATTAAGACGTGGACTGGCTCTGGTAAAAATGCGCGGTTCGCAACATGATAAAAATATTCATGAGTACTCAATCGACGAAAGCGGAATGCATATAGAGGAACCTTTTAAAAACGTACAAAATATTTTGTTGGGCATTCCAACCAGTTCTAGCATTCGCGAAATTGATCGACTGGAGGGATTGTTTAACAAGGGTGAGGATGCATGATGGCTGATAATTGTGTGAAATTGATTCTTTATGTCCAGGCTAAGGATGGGCTGGTGAAGCAACTGGAGCCTCGCTTGCGAAAAATGCTGGTGAGTTATTTTGATGATAAATCCTCTCTTCAGGTAGTATATGTAGATGAAAATCCAGGAGTTGCGACAAAACATAAAATAATATCGCTTCCTACTCTTGCTAAAGTATCTCCACCACCAGTCAAGCACTATGTCGGGGATTTGTCCGATATAGAGGAACTATCCGAGGTGCTAGGTAAATCTGTATTTCACCGTTGACTTCTTAAAAAAGCCAACAAAAATGCATCAACTATTACTGGCTATTTTCTGTTCTAACCGGATTCCTGAATTGGAATGGTTGATAAAGTGATTAAACCTAGAAAATACTAAAAGTTTTTTTTGGTAAACGTATAACACGGTAATTGATCATGAGAAAAATTATTAGCAATCAACACATTCGTAATGATAACCATCTGGAAAACAGGATGGAACAGAGTACTTTTTCTCTCCGAAAAAAACTACAAAAATATTGCCAAGTGGCCGATTCTACTTATACTTGGGAAGCATGGACTGATGAAGATGAGCAGTGGATATATTGCTCACCCGCTTGTAAACGTATCACCGGTTATTCCAGGAGTGCCTTTATCAAATGGCCTAGCTTGTTTTTTGATCTGATTCATCCCGAAGATCGTGCTGAGGTGATTCAACGCACTAAGTCAAAAGATGACTCTCAGATTTATCGTAGAAAGGTTGTCCGCTTTTATCACAAAGATGGCTCTTTGCGCTGGCTTGAACATATTTATTGGCCCATGTTTGATAAGCAAGGAAGAAGCCTTGGTTGGCGATCGTCCAATCGTGACATTACCGAGAGTATCAGGAAAGATAACAAATTAATTGAAGAAGTTAAAAACTCTAGGTCTTCAGCTCAGGCTAAGAACAGGTTTTTTGCCAATATGAGTCATGAAATTCGCACACCTCTGAATGCAATTTTAGGTTTGACCCACATATTGGGGCAAGGTGAATTAAATAATGAACAGCGTACTCAATTGGAAAAGATTCAGCATTCTGGCAAACATCTGTTAGAGATCATCAATGATATTCTTGATCTGTCTAAAATCGAAGCGGATAAACTGGTTTTAGAAAGAAAAACTTTTTATCTGAGTGAAATCTTCTCCAACGTGAAGTCGATGACAATTGCCCAGCTCAAAGCAAAAGATTTAGAAGTGACTGTTAAAATACCCGACAACATTCCAGATATGGTATTGGGTGATCCGACACGCATTACTCAAATTCTCCTTAATCTAGCTTCTAATGCGGTTAAATTTACTGAGAAAGGAACAATTAGCTTAAGTACAGACTTGATTAGTGAAACAGAAAAAGAGGCTTTGATACGTTTTGAAGTCAAAGATACGGGTATAGGCATTCAGCCTGAAGTAAAAGCAAAATTGTTTGACTCGTTTCAACAAGCAGATAGTTCAATTACCCGAAATTATGGAGGAACTGGATTGGGGTTGGCAGTGGCCAAAAGGTTGGTCGAATGTATGGGAGGACTTATTGATGTCGAGAGCGAGCCAGGCAATGGCAGTTGTTTCTGGTTTACTTTAGATTTGGAAAAATGTGATGACGTCTCCACGGTGGTGATTAAATCAAAAGTAATCGAAAATGCGGAGCAAACGCTGGCTGATAAGTACTGGGGAATGCGGGTTTTATTGGTTGAAGATGACCCTATTAATCAAGAGGTGACTAGCGGTCTGCTCACACAGGTTGGACTAGATGTGGAAATTGCCGAAAATGGTGCCATTGCCGTTCAGTTAATGCAAGAAAAACAATATGATTTGGTGCTAATGGATATGCAAATGCCGGTCATGGATGGATTGCAAGCTACAAGGCTTATTCGTCAATTGTATGGTTGCGGACTCATTCCCATATTGGCCATGACGGCAAATGCCTATGTCGAGGATCGTCAGCGTTGTATGGAAGTTGGAATGAATGCTTTTGTTGCTAAACCGGTCGAACCCAAAAAATTATACTCTACTCTATTACGTTGGTTACCTTTGGAAAACAGCTTGGAAAATTTAACAGAGAAGGATATTAGCGAGGTATTTAAGTCAAAAGATAAGGTTATAGATGAACCGTTATACCATCGATTAGCCGCAATAAAGGGATTAAACCCGCGACAAGGTCTAGACGTTTTAAATGGTGATTTGGACATTTATCTAGGATTTTTACACCGTTTTGTAAAAATACACAGATTTGATATAGTCCGAGCAAATGAGTATCTGTCATCTGCTCAACAAGATGATGCAAGAAACTTAGTTCATTCTTTAAAAGGCACTGCTGCAACGCTGGGCCTAGACACAATACGAGACGCTGCATTAGAATTTGAATCAGAGTTAAAATTAGGCAAGAGTACACAACTACTACAATTACCCTTAAGAAAACTGGACAAGGCTTTGTCAATGATAGAGCAGGAGTTAAAAGAGATTTCAGAACATGATGAGGTTCCCGCAATTAAGCAATCAAATCAGACGAAAGTCAATATATAGCAGGAGCCGGAGTCGTCCATGCACTAGTCTCCACCTAGTCGGCCCCCATAAGCACTAAATCTTCAGCACTTATGGGGGCCGCCCAGGCTGAACCTCGCTACGAAGTCAACTGTGTTTTCTAGGATAAAAAAATACCTTTTTTATTCAAAATATCAGAAAAATCCTACATACATAACTTAGCTAATCTGTTATATTCCGCAATCAATTTCTAATAAAAAACATCCTTAAAATTAGTCTAATAATCTTTCCCACATGAGGTTTAAATTAGTGTCATTTAAATGGTTGCTGTATTTTTGTATACCCTATCTCTTATTTTTTTCAGAAACTACTCTGGCGGAAATGTTTAACTGTCCTTCGTTAGGTGGTGATATGGTTTTTACTGATAAACAGTGTCCTGACGCTGTTGCTAAGAGTAATAATCATTGGGTTAGTGTTAAAGAGTATAATAAAATAAAAAAAGAGCAATGGAATAAAACAATAGAAAAAAAGGTTAGCGCAACTGATGAGCTAGAACAAAGAGCGATAACCGCCCATGCAAATATAGAGCGAAGTGAGGTTTTATTTAAACAGGGTCAAATCAGTGCAGAAGAATATAGACAAGTGTTATTAGATGCTCAAAAGGTACTTCAAGCCAACGCGGATAAACAACGAAATGTAATTGAACAAACCACGAAAGCCAGAAAAAATTTACATGAGAATCACCGAAATTTTTTAAGAGAAATAGACTTTTAGAGGGTGTAAAATAAAGTCAATATCATCATTTATTGTGATTTTCTAAGCAGCCCAACAATAAAGAGCAGGACAACCGCTCCGGCAGTTGCTGTAAAAATTGTTTCAATTAATCCATTATCTATATGGAAACCGATAAGACTAAAGAGATAGTTTCCCACAAATGCTCCAGCTATACCGACCAGTGCATTAATAATAAAACCCATTCCTCTCCCTTTCATAATTAATCCGGCCAGCCAGCCTGCTATCGAACCAATTACAATTAACATTATTAAACCCATAAGTATCTATTCTCGTCTAAAATTATCAAAAATATCGCCAAGTAATTGTTATCCAGTTTATAATTTTTTTCACCTTCAATCTACAAATTAGATTGAACCTAAAAAACGCAGTTGCCATCTACTGCGGCCCCCTTAAGCACTAAATCTTAAGGATTTTCTAGAACATTTTGACTTCACCAGTAGGGTGACTACAAGAAAAGCCTAGCCGGCCGCACCAAAAATAACCCATAAAATCCTTAATCTTCAGCACTTAAGTGAACCTCGCTACGAAGTCAACTGCGTTTTTTAGGTTGAAGGTACCACTGAATCCGCCTAAAATGCAATGATATTTTGCTATGGGATAGATATATGGGAATTTTATCTAGCTAATTTATTTCTGTCCCCTTTAAACCTAAAGCTTCAAATAAAAGAGAGAATTTATGCCTCAAAGAACCAATGTGAGAAAAACTAAAATTGTGGCTACTATTGGCCCAGCTAGCGATAGCCCAGCGATCCTTAAAAAAATGATGCAAGCGGGGATGAATGTAGTGCGAATTAATCTTTCTCATGGCTCTTATGACGAACAGCAGCAGCGGCTGGATAGGGTACGGGCAGTGGCCAAAGAAATTGGAGCAAATATTGCAGTTATGGTCGATACTCGAGGTATAGAAATTCGCACTGGCCTATTGCAAGGTGGGAGTGCTGATTTAGAATCGGGAAATATGTTTACCTTGTATACGGATGATCGAATCGGTAATCAAACAGGAGTTTCCATAACCAATAAAACCTTACCCAAGGAAGTTTCCATTGGCGATCCTATTTTATTTGATGATGGGGCTATGGAGTTGGAAGTGATTGGTATTTCTGATGACTCTATTCAATGTCGTCTTATACATGGCGGTACTTTGCGTGATCATAAAAGTGTTAATCTACCGGAAACACGTTTAGCTGCTAGCATGTTAAGTCCAGAGTATCGAGAAGATATTGTCAAAGAAGTTAATTTTGCCACTGAAAACGATGTGGATTATCTGGCTGCATCATTTATGCAATGTGCAGCAGATGTGCGTCGTCTGCGAGAAATTATGTGGGAACATGAACGGCGCATTCCTATTATTTCGAAAATTGAAAATAAAGCCGGGGTAAAAAATTTAGAAGAAATTGTTGCTGAATCTGACGGGATAATGGTCGCTCGAGGTGATTTAGGAGTTGAGTTGCCTTTGGCTGATGTTCCACGCACGCAAAAACAAATGATCCGCACCACGGTACAAAATGGTAAACCAGTTATCACTGCCACAGAAATGCTGGCTTCGATGGAACGTAATCCAAGACCAACACGTGCTGAGGCCAGCGATGTGGCCAATGCCATATTAGATGGAACATCTGCAGTCATGTTGTCTGGAGAAACAGCTATCGGGCGTTATCCAGTAGAAACCGTTAAAATGATGTCAAACTTGGCGCAACGGGCTGAAGCAGCCTTAAAAGAGTACGGTTATTTACAGCAGGTCAAACCTAATCCAGGTAACCGAGTCACGGAGGCGGTTAGTGATGCTGCTGCAACCATGGCCAATAAACTCAATGCAGCAGCTATTTTTACCCTAACAGAAACGGGATTTACTTCCAGAATGATATCCAAACATCGTCCTGAATGTCCGATTTTAGCGATTACCAGCTCTCGTTTAGTCGCGAGACGGTTGGCACTTAACTGGGGAGTTACTCCTTTGCTTTATAAAGGTAATCCTAATGATGATGATAAAATTGAATTTGCCATGGAGCTTGCTTTAGAGCGCGGCTATATTGAATCTGGTGATGTTGTGGTTGCTACTTCCGGGCGTCGTCAACAAGCGGGAGGAACTGATTTGATTCGAGTCCATACGGCAGGAGCTTGTGCTATATAACAATGGAAAAGTAATAATTGAAAATGGAGAATGAAAAGAGCAAAGAAATAGCTAATGAAGGCTAAAGCTCTATCCACCCTCCCACTGCCTGTATGGGGTTTAAATGACTTTCTTCATTGACCCATACGGCAATTGCTTGACGATTTGCTTTAATATTGACTTGGGGTAATTGGACCTTATTTGTGTAATGGGATGATAGCTTTGATGATAACTGATTTTGCATTTTTATCATTCGATGTCCCAATACGACAAAATCATGTTTTAAATGGCGTCCTCGATTTTCTCCGGCTTTAATTTGGCTACTTAAATCAAAACCCAGAATGGCAATATTTAAAATATATTTTTTATTGTTTTTTGATGGAGGATTATAGTTGGCAGTTAATAATTTATCCTTAAGTGATACGGTCAATTTTCCTGCTGGGGGAGAGTTATCAAAACGCAACGGTTTAAAATAAAACCAGGACCGCCATTCCTTGCCATTCAATAACATTCCGGGGGTATAAACCGTACTGAGCCGGTTTTGTCTGGCATAAAGGCGTTGTCTTTGGCTGTATTGAGGCAAAGCAAAGCGATCTTTCCAGCCAATATAGTCCCAATAATCGACGTGAAAAGCCATGGGAATCAACTCCTTCCAGAGACGTTTATCCTGTTTTAATTGACTCAACCACCTGTCAGCTGGTGGACAGCTACTGCAACCCTCTGATGTATAAAGTTCGAGAATATTAACGCGTTGGTTGCTACTGCTAAATGTTTGGGCCGGGCTATTAATGCTGAGCGCGACTAAAATTACCAAAAATAGCTGGCGGGAATAAATTGTCATGGGAGATCCATCGATTGATTAATTTAGGATTATATTGAACCTTAGGCGAAATCTAGCTGTATTTCAATACTATGGTGTATTGGGGCTGTTGGCCTTCCATCTATTACCCCTAAAAAAATAAGTTTTTTTTCTGAAAAAAAATTCACTTTTTAAATGTTTTGTCTAATATGTAAATAATCAATAAATAAACATCCAAATAATATGTTATTGAATGAGGCTTTATATAATAAAAATTTTTTTAGCCTCATTGTTTTCCTAAAATAGGAATATTGATTAATGAAAATTACTTGTGCAATTTAAAAGTCAATGTGGAGGTGTAGTATGAAAGCGACCAAGCTTAAGTCCAAAGATCTCGGCCAGAGGATGGAATTATTGTTAGCAAGAAAAACACAAATACAAGCTGAGCTGGCAGAGCTAGAACATGAATCCAGTAAAGAAGTCTCGCGGTTTCATCGTTTACAAGAAGCGGCCAGTCGAAATAAAAAACAATTATCACATTTGAGTGACAATTACTCACGTTTATCAGGACACCTAACTAAGTTGGAGGCTGAGTTGCGAGGAGAATTAGTTGAAATTAACGGTTTACTTCGTACCTTACCGATTCGGCGCAAAAAACCAACTCTACGTAAAAAAAATGTGAGTAAATTGATTGCTAAGGCCGGCCTCAAGCTAAAATCCGATCAGGTGAGAAAAGAGTTTCAGGGAGCACGGGGTATAGAGTTACTTGGCGGAGAAGATATGATTTTAGGGTGTACTGATTGCATTACTGCCTGTACTGAATGCGTCACTGCCTGTACCGAATGTGTTACTTCGTGTAATGGTGACTGTATTAGTTGTTCCTCTGACTGTGTAGGAGCCTGCACTTCCTGTTCACCTTCTGGTGTTACCGGTTGTATTGATACCTTTGGAATGCAAAGTTTATTTGACCGGAAGGAGAAAGTATTTGATCCTGAAGCTTTACGTGCTTTACCTAAGGAGGAACTCAAACCAACCGAATTCGAAATTGATTGGGAGTAAAAGTATGAATATGGAAAGTATTCCCAAACTAACGATTCCTCAGAAAATGGCACCCAAACTAAAAGCGCAGGATACCCTTTTGTGTATCTCTCCGAAATGGCGGTTGAGGAATGACTCTCAGCGCATCATTACTTATAAGTATGATACGGAGGAGTCTGCCTGGAAGGTTCTTCCCCCTATGACTGGATTAACCCTATCCCTTTTTGATGGCGAAAGTAGTCTGGAAGAGATTGCATTGACATTGCAGGAACTTTTTGATAGTGATATAGAAGAGGCTCGTTTAAATGTCGAAAAGGTTGTTAATCAATTCTATACTGGAGATGATCCGGTATTGGTTGATATCAATGAGGTGGAGGATGGTGATTGGCCTACCTATAATGCGGAAAACTTCGTCATTGCGGCTAACCAATTTGTCCGAAACAAACGTTTAGACGCCCCTTTAAATCTTATCTTGATGCCTTTTAATCAATGTGGAGTGGATTGTCGTTATTGTTATGCGGAACGAAAACCTATCCCGGCTCGTCGTTTGTTAACGATTCAACGCTGGCGAGAAATTATAGCCGAAGCAGCGCAAGCTGGGGTTGATATCGCCGTTTTTTCCGGTGGTGATCCCATGTTGTATCCGGATATTATGGAACTATTAGATGTTTTGGTTGAGCATGATTTTGATTTTCTAGTTTCCACTAAGACTAAAATTGATCGAGAAACCGCCTTTAAATTAAGTGAACTGGGTTTAGGGAAACGATATTTTCAGGTAAGTCTGGATGGAGCGACGGACGAAATGGCCAACTATATGGTACGTCGAAATAATTATTTTTCAGAGGCCATGGAAAGTATCAATAATTTGCTAACAGCAGGAATTCGAGTAAGGACTAATACGGTTTGTACCAGCAGCAATTTTAAAGAAGCGCCTGCATTAGTCGAAAATCTTCTGGCCCGAGGTGTGGAATATTGTACGGTTACCATTTATGGACGTTCACTCTATCGACACGATGAAGCACTTTTTGTGGATGAAAAAGATGTCAATTGGTTAAGGGATACCATTGGCCGGATTGCTGACGAACATCCTGATAAAAAAGTACGATTTAACGGAGCTATTATCGACTATAACCTGATACCTCAAAAAGATAAACAAGATCGTTGGGCTCAGCGAGCCAGTTGCAGTGGTGGACGTTCATCAGTGACAATTTGTGCCGATGGACGGGTCTTATTATGTGAATCAATGCCGCACGCTGATCAATACACCGTAGGAAACTTATCTGAATCTGGGATTGTGGAAGTCTGGAACTCAGAACGTATGCAACAAATTGCATTTCCATCCATGCAACAGTTTTCCGGAACCCCTTGTGAAAATTGTTCTGAATTTGATCGTTGTCACAAAGAGCTTGGTTATTGTTTCCGAGATGCATTAAATGCTTATGGTGATGTCTATAAGCCTCCACCGAACTGCCCGAAAGCACCCGAGTCACCTCGTTTTGCATAGTGCATTTCTTAGACTGGACGAAGCGTATACTGATGATTGATTAAACCTAAAAAAAATCAGTTGCCATCTACTCGGCTTTGGCTCCAAGCGTCGCTCTACCTCCCCCATCCATGGGGTCGTCGGCAACTGCTCCTGCGTTGCTCTAACTACGTGCATGACCGCCATGGATGGTGGAAATGCAGCGAGAGGCAGGAGCAGGAGTCGTCCATGCACTAGTGTGGCCCCACCTGGTCGGCCACCGTAAGCACTAAATCTTAATGACTTTCTGGAACATTTGGGTGCGGCTGGCCAAGCTTCGCCCGAAGGGTAACGGTGTCCGCTTGACAAGGTTGAGCCCTAAAATAATTGCTTTATCTTTGACACAAAATAAATCGAGAGTGGATGAATTGAATAATTGTGATAATTTAATCGAACAGAAAAAACGGCCTTTATATAGGAATTATTGGTTTAGCTAACTTCGAAAAAAAAACAGGAAATAAAGTAAAAAATGCTTGACCCTTAGCCACTAAGGGCGGCAAAAAAATGGTTAAAAAATAACCACTTTTAGGTGCCAATTTATGACTAAGCGCTTTGAGCCATTAATGAAGACAATACATAATTCTACCGTTTTATCCCAGTGGTGTGGCTACCGAATCTTTAGGCGAAATGCGTTTTCTAGGTTGAAAGGTTCCGATGAACCTTAGCGCTTAATTCGTTTCAATGTGCCAACGGGTGAAAAATATGAGTATTTAACCAATGATTTCTCATTGAATTCTGGGACGGTGGCCTTCCTGTATCATCGACGATGGGATGAAGAAAAATACTTTGATGCCTACAAAAATGATTTGGCCAGCGCAAAAGCTTGGGGAAAGTCTGTCGTTGCCATTGAACAGCAAGCCATGATGGGCGTGGTATCTTACTTGCTCCCCCGCCTTTTTATTGTGGAGCAAAGTGGTCTACTCGAATTGGATGAAGACAAACAAACACAAAAAAATAAATATCGAATTAAATTGAATGATTTGTTCTAAAGTGTTGAAAATAATATAAATAGCAATTGGATAAGTTTTTTTTGTTTTATTTCCTCAATGTTAATGAGTAAATAATGATTTTTTTGTAATAAATTATTTTAACTTTAAAAACAATGATATATGATTCATTTTATGAAATGCAGGAAAAGGCCTACATATTAAATGGTTTTATTGTGTTAGTGTATTTCAACTAGTTGTTCTGAATCGGGGAGAAAGAACGTGTTAGGCGGTTACATTAAAATAAATCAATCACTAATAAACGGTTTTAATTTAGTAAAGAATAATCAAGCGATAGGTGGCCTATCCTGGTTATTAC
>Ga0209692_10002271_pt1 | contig 21890 bp, 17 predicted proteins | sample tdDd472_FD_187129 | JGI IMG/M metagenome (GOLD analysis project Ga0209692, IMG submission 187129) | Marine sediment microbial communities from the Atlantic coast under amendment with organic carbon and nitrate - tdDd47.2 (SPAdes)... | ecosystem: Environmental > Aquatic > Marine > Coastal >... | reverse complement strand
TGCGGTCCCCGGCCGCCTTGAAACGCTGACTGCGGCAGTGGCTGAAATCATCCACGATGGCCACACAGGCCACGATGGGCGACGGGGCCACGCTGCGGCCGGTGCTGCTCTGGTTGTAGAAGCTCACATTGCCGGAAATCACCGGCAGGGGCGCCGACGGCTTGGCGAAACAGCCCACGCCGCGGCAGGCGTCGCCCACCCCGCGCACCGCTTCGGTAAATTCCCAGAAGGACTGGGGCACCTCGGGGTTGCCGAAGTTCAGACAGTCGGTCACCGCGGCGGGCTCCCCGCCCACGCAGGCCACGTTGCGGCAGGCCTCCAGGACGGCGCTGGCGCCGGCGGTCCAGGGGTCGGCCAGGCCCAGCAGGGGATTCCCGTCGGCACTCAGGGCCACCGCCCGCTGGCTGCCGGGCACCGGGGCGATCACCCCCGCATCGGCCTCACCGGGCCGGATGATGGTACTGGCCTGCACTTCGCTGTCGTAGTGGCGGTAGATGTATTCGCGGCTGGCCACGTTGGGATGGGACAGCAGCCCCAGCCATTCGTCGGCCACCTCGCTCTGCGGCGCCTCGGTCAGACGGGCGTCCTGTGCCACGGCCGGACGGTCGGGCGCTTCGGCGGGCCGGTCGTAGCGGATGCCCTCGGTAATGGTTTCGATGGGTGCCTGACAAAGGATTTTATCGCCCCAGCGCAGGATGTACTCCCGCTCGGTGGTGACCTTGCCGATGCGGCGGGCGCTGGCCCCGTCGTACAGCGACGGCAGGGCGAAGTCCTCGTTGTAGATCTTCAGCACCTGCTCGGTGAGCCGGGCGGGCACGGCGATGCCGTAGCGCTCCTGGGTCTCGCTGCAGGCGCACACGCGGGCGGGCAGGTCGGCAATCTGGTGAACGAGTTGGACGTCCACATCACAGCCGAAGCCGCCGGCGTCGGCCAGTTCGCTGGTCACGCAGCTTACGCCGCCGGCGCCCAGGTCCTTGAAGCCGATGGTCACGCCCTGCTCGCGGGTGAACTCCAGCATGGCCTTGTTGGCCACCGAAAGGATGCGCTTGAGGAAGGGATCCGGCGTTTGAACCGAGCCCTTGTTTTCCATGGCCTGTTCGGCGTCGAGCGTGGCCGAGGCGAAGGCCGCGCCGCCCATGCCCGACCAGTCGGTGGGCTTGCCCACCAGGATCAGGTCGTAGGGTTCGTCGGCCGCATCCTTCGGCACGGCGCTGTGGGTAATGTGGTCGTGCTCCACCAGCCCCACGGCCACCACGTTCACCAGACAGTTCTCGTTGTAGGACGGATGGAAATAGACGTCGCCGCCCAGATTGGGCACCCCGATGGCGTTACCGTACTGCCAGATCCCGTCCACCACCTGCTTGGCGATGTCCACGCGGTGCGCGGCCTCGCCGTCGGCGGCGTCGGTCTTTTCGGGCCAGCCGAAGCGCAGGGGATCCAGGGTGGCGATGACCTCGCCGCCCATGCAGTACACGTCGCGCACGATGCCGCCGATACCGGTGGCCGCCCCCTCCACGGGCATGACCTGGCTGGGATGGTTGTGGCTCTCGTGAGCGAAGATGATCCCGTACTTTTTCCCGTCGATCTCACCGAAGTCGACGATGCCCGCATCCTCCACCGGGCCGACCACAACGTTGTCGCCGGTGGTGGGCAGATGCGCCTTCAGGTGGGGGCGGCTGCTCTTGTAGGAACAGTGCTCGCTCCACATGGTGTCGAAAAGGGTCATCTCGGTGAGGGTGGGGTCGCGGCCCAGAAGATCGGCCACTTTGCGCGCTTCACTGGGGGCCAGGGTCAGGCCGTGTTCGCGCAGGTAGGATTTCAGACCCTGATCGTCGTATTCCCCCACGGGAATGGGGGAAAAACTTTCGTCCTGGAAAGCCATTTCGCTCCAAATAAGGGAAAAAAGGGAAGAACCGGGCCGAAGGCCATCAGGAAGTGCCCAATCTAGCACCTGTGTCCGGAGGGGGAAAGGGTTTGTTGGGGTCATCCTCCCGAAAACGCCATTTCAACGCACTTTCAGGCAAAAAAACGCCCCGGTCGCGAAACCGGGGCGTTGGACTCACAACAGGCGCTGACCGGGCCTACTTTTCCTTGGGATGGCAGGCGGTGCACTTGGTCGGGGCCTTGGTCTCGGCGTTTTCCTTCTTGTCGGCCTTGTGGCAGGTCACGCAGTTGATGTGGTAGGGGTTCGTCTTGAGGCTCTTGTCGGAGCAGACGGGGGTCCCTTCCTTCTCGGGCGCGTTGTGGCAGGACCCGCAGGAGGCGACTTCCATCGTGGCGGCGTTTTCGGCCGTCAGACCCTCGGTGGTATGGTGGCAGTCCACGCAGGTCGCGAATTCGAAGTGGGCCTTGTGAGGGAACTCCACGGCGGACTTGGCGTCCTTGCAGCCGTCGATCGTGATATTTTCAGGCACTTCAGTGGCGGCGTAGGCCACAAGGGCGACCGCGCTCAGGGCCATAATCGTCAACAGAACGAACTTGCGCATCGTGGATCCTCCTGGGGAATTGATTCCATAAACAAGCCGACCCAGAAGGCCGGCTCCCTTCACCCGTCAAATTTATGACAACCGGACCTCCGGAGTCAACAAAAGAGTCATATATTTGTCACGAGAATGACTCGCAATTACCAGGATTTGCCGGCCAACGTCCGCGTAAAGATATGCGGGACATTGCGCAACTGATGGTCCAGGTCGAAGCAGCGGTCCAACACCTCGTCCGTCAACCGGGATCTGATTTCCTCATCCTGCCCCAGGGCCTCCCGCAGGGCCACGTCCTCGTCCCAGACCCGCATGGCGCAGCGCTGGACCCAGGCGTAGGCGTCCTCCCGACTCACCTCGACCTCGGTCAAGGCCAGCAGGACGGCCTGGCTGAAGAACATCCCGCGCACCTTGGCCATGTTGGCGGCCATGTTGTCCGGGTAGACGACAAGACCGCGAATCAGCCAGGTCATCTTGGTGAGCATGTGGTGCAGGGTGTGGCAGGCGTCGGGGAAAATGATGCGCTCCACCGAGCTGTGGCTGATGTCCCGCTCGTGCCACAGGGCCACGTTCTCCAGCGCGGTGTGGGCGTAGCCCCGCAGCAGCCGGGCCATGCCGGTCAGCTTTTCCGATACGATGGGATTCTTCTTGTGGGGCATGGCGCTGGAGCCCTTCTGCCCCTTGCCGAAGCTCTCCTCCACCTCGTGCACGTCGGTGCGCTGCAGGTTGCGGATCTCCACGGCCACCTGCTCGAGGGTGGCGCCCAGCGTGGCCACGGTCTGCAACCAGTTGGCGTGGCGGTCCCGCTGCACGATCTGGGTGCTGGCCGGATCCACCTTCAGGCCGAGGCGGATCATGGTCTCCTCCTCCACCGCGGGATCCAGATGGGCGATGGTGCCCACGGCGCCGGACACCTGACCGTAACCGATCTCCTCCTGAGCGGCGTCGAAGCGCTTCAGCCCCCGGGCCAAGGCGCTCCAGTAGACCAGGAGCTTGAGCCCGAAGGTGGTGGGCTCGGCGTGGATCCCGTGGCTGCGGCCGATCATCACCGTGTCCCGGTGCTCCAGGGCCTTGGCCTCCACCGTATCGAGCAGGTCCACCAGAGCGGCGCGCAGGATGACCCCCGCCTCCTTGATCTGCAGGGCCAGGGCCGTGTCCAGCAGGTCGCTGCTGGTCATGCCCTGGTGAACGAACCGACTGTTGGGGCCCACGTGTTCGGCCATGCTGGTCAGAAAGGCGATCACGTCGTGCTGAACGGTTTTCTCGATCTCGAGGACGCGCTCGGTGTCGAAACCGCCCAACCGACGGATATCCGACGCGGCGGCCGCCGGGATCTCGCCCCGGTCCGCTCGCACTTCGCAAACCACGGTTTCCACTTCCTGCCACAGCCTGAAGCGGTTCTCGTCGGACCAGATAGCCGTCATTTCCTGGCTCGCGTAACGCTCGATCATGGGATCGCCCACCCTTTGCTGGCGTTCAGAATCGGGTGACGGCCACGGGGGCCGCCGGTCCGGTCGAATGTATTGCGGGTGCCGCGCCGGGTCAAGAAGACCGGGGCCCCCCGTTTTCGGACCCGGGGCCCGATTTCGCTGGGAAGGCGTCGGCCAGGCCACTATCTTGGTGGCCATCAACTCCCTGCAAGCCGGAACCGAAAGTGCCCCACATGCCGGACCGTCAAAAACTGGATCGCACCGGCCTGCTCCACCTCCTGGTGGTGTACTTCGTCTGGGGCAGCACCTATCTGGCCATCCGCCTGGCCGTGCGTGACGGCGCCGGCTTCCCGCCCTTCACCCTGGCCTTCATGCGCGTGGCGGCCGCCGCCCCCGTCCTCATGATCTGGGCCAGGCTCAAGGGCGAACGTCTATGCCCCACACGCTCCGAACTGGTCCTTTTGTTCGGCAGCGGCGTTCTGCTGTGGGTGGGCGGCAACGGACTGGTGACCTGGGCGGAAATGCGGGCCTCCTCCGGACTGGCGGCCCTGCTCGTGGCGGCCATGCCCATCTGGGGCGAACTGATCACCACCGTGGTGGACCGCAAACTCCCGTCCGGCAGAATGGTGGGGTCCATCCTGCTGGGCTTCGCCGGGGTGGCCGTGCTGTCCTGGCCCATTCTGCGCACCGGCACCACCGCCGACGTGCTGGGCGTGATCGCCCTGCTGCTGGCCCCCCTGTTCTGGGCCATCGGCTCCATCTGGTTCCAGCGTCGGAAGCCCGACCTCTCGGTGCGCGTGGTCTCCGGCTGGCAGATGATCGGCGGAGGACTCGGGTTCCTGCTGCTGATCCTGGCCCGACGGGAACCGCTGCCCACCCCCACGCCCGAGGCCTGGGGCGCCTGGGCCTATCTGGTGGTTTTCGGCAGCGTGATCGCCTTCACCTCCTACATGGCCACCCTGCGGGCCCTGCCCTACCGCATCGTCATGACCTACGCCTACGTCAACCCGGTCATCGCGGTGTTCCTGGGCTGGCTGATTTTGCAGGAAGAGGTCACGGGCTGGACCCTGGCCGGCGCCGGCCTGGTGGTGGCCGGGGTGGCGGGCATCTTCAACAACCGCAGTTGATCCTACTTTGAGCGGGGAATGATCAGCGCTCCGGATTTCCGGTCCGTCACCGGGCGGGCGGGCCAGCTGATCTGCACCTTGTCGCCGGGCTGCACCCGGGGCACCGGTCCGGTGCGCTCGCCGTGCTGGAGAAGCACCATCCCTTTTTCACAACAGGCATACTGACCGGACGTCTCGGCCGGCAGGTCGAAGGGCTCCGATACCACCCGAACCGGCAGCAGGCTTTGCAGAGGCTTCGCCGTGCCGGTCAGGCTCACCGGGCCGTCCGCCCCCCGCGTCAGCAGCAGGAACGACAGGCTGGCGCGTTCCTTGGGCAGGCGCACGTCACGGCTGAACCGGGCCAACCAGTCGGGGGCGCCGTAGGGCCGGAAAGTAAAATGGCACCAGGGTTTTCCGCGCAGTCCGGGAATGGGACAGTCGCCGGCATGGGGACAGGGCGCGGCCACGTGCCATCCACGCTGCAGGGCGGTCTGGCGCACCTTGGACAGTTGACGGGCCGAGGCGCGCATGCCCGGTTCGATCAGCAGGACGGCGCCCTCCGGGGAGACCATGGATTCCCAGCGTTCCAGCAACCGGTCCTCGGGGGTGTTGGCGTCCCCGTCCTCGCTCGGGGGACGACGGTCCCGACGGGCGGTTTCCAGTTCGTTGAGGAAGTTGGCGGCCACCAGCAGATCCGCCGGTTCGCCCCCGGCTCCGGCGGGCCGGCGTTCGGTCTTGACCTGCCATGTGTCACCGCCCAGGGCGGTGAAGATCCGGCGCCCGGCCTTGAGGGGCGGCTCAGCCAGATCCAGCCCCAGATACTCGATGGCCCGGGAGCGCAGGCTCGGGCGGGCCAGCCACAGCGCCAGCAGGAACGTCAGCGGGCCGGCGCCCAGGTCCACCACGCGGGTGCCGTCGGCCAGGTCCAGGCCCAGTCCCTGCAGGAGGCGTCCCTGACGATAGATGTTCCAGGGCAGGAAATAATTGAGGTAGGCCGCCTGGTACTCGGGCTTGGTCATGTAGCCCTTGGGCAGGTTCTCCCGCTCCACCGTGAGAAAGGCCGACAGCCGCCGGATGGCCCCGGGCAGGGACGCGCGGTGCTTGGCCTTCAGGGGCAGGACCTCGCGGAGGATTTTCGGCAGGGCCTCCAGTCCCTCCACCAGGGACCTGTTGGGATCGGGAAACAGGCGCGCCGGGCTCATGAGCCCAGGTGCGTTCCGCTGACCAGGTGGTTGCGCACGTAGTCGGCGACGGCGTCCTCCAGGACGGTCACCGGACGGTCGTAGCCGGCGGCGTGGATCTTGTCCATGGCCGCGCAGGTGTGGTACTGGTACTTGCCCTTGAGGTGGTCGGGCATGTCCACGTAGGTGATGTCGGGGTCGCGGTCCATGGCCCGGAAAATAGCCGTGATGAGACGGTTCCAGTCGTTGGCCTCGCCGGTGCCCACGTTGAAGATGCCGTTCACGAGCGGGTGATCGGCGAACCACAGGGTCATGTCCACCGCGTCCTTCACGTACACGAAGTCACGCTGCTGGCCGCCGTCGGCAAACGCGGGCCGGTCGCTCTTGAACAGGTTCACCCCGCCGTGGTCGCGGATCTGCTCGAAGCCCTTGCACACCATGGAGCGCATGTCGCCCTTGTGCCACTCGTTGGGGCCGTACACGTTGAAGTACTTGAGGCACACGATGCGCTCGAGGAGATTCTCAGCCTTGGCCCACATGTCGAAGTCCTGCTTTGACTTGGCATACAGGTTCAGGGGCTTGAGCTGATCGATCCCGGCGTGGTCGTCCACGTAGCCGAACTCGCCGTCGCCATAGGTGGCCGCACTGCTGGCGTTGATGAACCGCACGCCGGCGTCCAGGCACTTCAGGCACAGGTCGCGGGTGTAGCCGAAGTTGTTCTCGTCCAGATAGGCCGCATCGGTTTCGGTGGTGCTGCTGCAGGCGCCCATGTGGTAGAGGACGTCGAGCTCCGCCGCATTGGACGGATCGCCCAGCCAGGCGGCAAAGTCGTCCTTGGTCAGGTAGCGAAGGTAGGACAACGGGGACAGGTTGGCCTGACCCGCGTCCGAGGGATGCACGTCCACCACCAGGATGTCGGTCACGCCCCGCCGGTTCAGCTGGTGCACGATGTTGCTGCCGATGAATCCGGCGGCGCCGGTAACTGCGATCAAGTCGGGCCTCTTTCTAGAAGAACTTCTTTACGAACCCCAGAGCGCCCTGCTTCCAGGGCACGCGGTGGGTCACGCCGCTCTGTTCGGCGAAGGCGTCCATGTTGGCCAGGTACCACTTGAAGTTGCGGATCAAGGCGTCCTGGTTGGAATGCTGCGGCTGGTAGCCCAGCACCCGTTGGGCTTTTTCGATGGAGACGAAGCTGTCGGTGGCCGCCGTCTCGTATACCCATTTATACAAAGGCGAAAGACCCAGTTTGTCGAGGATCCGCAAAGCCCAGATCACCGGGGCGGCGGGGAAGCCCTTGACCTGCTTGCCGTGTCCGGCGTGGTCCAGCACGGCCTGCCAGTCCTGCTTCATGGTGGTGTACTCGCCCGCGCCGATGTTGAAGGTGTCGTTCACCGTGGCTTCGGGCAGGGTGCTGCACAGCCAGCAGGCCTGACTCAGGTCCTCCACGTCCAGCAGCTGGTACCGGTTGTTGCCGCTGCCGATCATGGGGAAACCGCGGCCGTCGTTGGCCCAGTCGTAGAGCAGGGCGAACACGCCCAGACGCTCGGGGCCGATGAAGCTCTTGGGCCGGATGATGGGCACGATGAAGTCGTCGGACCGGAATTCCTCGCACACCTCCTCTGCCCTGACCTTGGCGATGCCGTAGGGGCCCACACCGTCCAGATCATCGTCCTCCAGCAGGGGATGATGATCGGGGATGCCGTAAACCGCGGTGCTGCTCACGTGCACAAAGCGCTTGATGCCCGCCGCCTTGGTTTTCTCCAGAAGCAGGCGGGTGCCGTCGATCCCCGTGGTCATGATGTCGTCGTGGGAATACAGCGGCAGGGCCATGGCGCAGTGGATCACCAGGTCGCAGCCCGCGATGGCCTTGGTCACGGCCTCGGGGTCGCGGATGTCGCCGGTGTGGATCTCGATGCGGTCCTTGCAGTCGGGGTAGTCGAACTCCGCGTAGTCCAGGCTGCGGATTTCCACGTCCTTGTCCAGCAGGTACCGGATCAGGTTGATGCCCATGAAACCGGCGCCGCCGGTGACCAGGACTTTCCGCGGGGTATTGTTGGCTGTGTCCACCTCAAAGCTCCTTATCGCAATTCCTCAATGAAGATCTGTCCGGTCCAGGACTGGTGGTCCCGCTCGGCCCGGAAACTGATGCTGTCTCCCACACTTCGCTCATAGACCACGCGATGCATGATGTCCCCCGAACTCAGGGGAACGCCCTCGACTTCGCGCAGGATGTCCCGGGGCCGCAGACCCGCCTTCCAGGCCGGGGAATCCGGGATGACCGCGGTCACCAGGAATCCCACCGGATCATCCAGTTCCAGGAACTGGACCATGCCCGGCGAGAGGATCTGGAGCCGGAAACCCAGGCTGAACTCCCGGTAATGTCCGAAGGTCTGGATCTCCTCCAGCACGGACCGCACCCGGCTGGCCGGCACGGCGAACCCGATGCCCACGCTGCCGCCGGCCTCGGAAAAGATAAAGGTGTTCACGCCCACCACGTCCCCGGTGGTGTTCACCAGCGGCCCGCCGCTGTTGCCCGGGTTGATGGCCGCGTCGGTCTGGATCATGCCCAGGTACTCGCGCTCACCCTGGGCCCGCTTGATGTCGCGGTTCAGGGCGCTGATCACCCCCACCGTGACGGTGGGCTGGGTGTCGGCCAGCAGATACCCGTAGGGCGAGCCGATGGCGATGGCCCACTCGCCGATCTGCAGGTCGTCCACCTCGGCCAGATGCGCCACGGGCAGGTTCTCGCCTTCGATCTGCAGGATGGCCAGATCGTAACGCTCCACTTCGTCCACCAGGCGCGCCTGGTATTGGCGGCCGTCGGACAGGGTCACGATGACCTGCACCGCACCGGCGATCACGTGGCTGTTGGTGACGATGGTGCCGTCGCTGGAGAGAATGACCCCCGAGCCCATGCTCTGCACCTGGCGATAGAGGTCCCGCCTGGGCAACAGCCCCATGCGCACGGCAAAGTCGATGGACGGATTGTTCACCGCCTGATTCTGCACCACGTTGATGCTGACCACCGCCGGGGCCACCTGCCGCGTCGCCCGCACGATGGCGTTGGAGCGCTGGGTATTCAGGGTGGCATCCGGATCGGGGGCCACATGGACGTGCCCGGTGTCGGCGGGGCCGGATCCGGGTTCAACGGTCTGGACCTCGCCGCGGTCGGGATTGGCGGACCGGGGCGCCCACAGGTTGAAGACCCCGGTCTTCACACCCAGCAGGGCCACGCCCAGCGCGGCGCCCAGCAGAAGGCCCACCAGGACCCCGGACCATGCGCGGCCCAGGATCACTTGCCTCCCTGCAGCTTGTCCCAGTCGGCCATGAAGCCGGCCAGACCCTTGTCCGTCAGGGGATGGGCCACCAGTTTCTTGATCACCGAGGCCGGAATGGTGGCAATGTCGGCGCCCAGCAGGGCACTGTCCACCACGTGCAGCGGGTGGCGCACGGAGGCCACGATGATCTCGGTCTCGAAGTCGAAGTTGGTGTAGATCTCCACCACATCGGCGATGAGCTGCATGCCGTCTTCACTCACGTCGTCCAGGCGCCCCACGAAGGGCGACACGTAGGCGGCGCCGGCCTTGGCCACCAGCAGGGCCTGGCTCGCGGAGAACACCAGGGTGGCGTTGACCCGGATACCGGCGTCGGCCAGGGCGGCGATGGCCTTCAGGCCCTCATAGGTGGTGGGCACCTTGACCACGAGGTGCTCGCTGAGACCGGCCAGCCGTTTGCCCTCGGCAATCATGCCTTCGGCGTCCAGGGCGGTGACCTCGCCGCTCACCGGCCCCTGCACGATGTCGCAGATCTCCTTGAGCAGGACGTCGGTATCGGTGCGGCCCTCGCGGGCCATGAGACTGGGGTTGGTGGTCACGCCGTCGCACATGCCCATGGCCTTGACTTCACGAATCTCGTCAAGGTTGGCCGTATCAATGAAAAACTTCATGGGGTCTCTCCTTGCCAGGGTCTAGTCCTGATCACCGGGGTAGTAGACTTCCTCCAGAAACAGTCCTTCGGGAGGGGCCATGCGGCCCGCCTCGCTGCGATCGCGGGCGGCGAATATGGCGTCGAAGCTGTCGGCCGGTCGCTGGCCCCGGCCCACCTCAACCAGGGTCCCGACAAGGATTCGCACCATGTGGTGCAGGAATCTGTTGGCCCGGATATGAAAGATAGCGGAATCAGCGGCCCATTCAAGCTCGCAAAGGTCTATTTGACAGACATTCCCGTCGTCCTTGAGGGACGAGCTCTTGCAGAAGCTGCTGCAGTCGCGGGCCCCAGGCAGGCTTTCGGCAACAGCACTCATGGCCTCGCGGGCCAGGGTGTAGGGCAGCTGCCAGGCGAAGGGTCGGAAAATATCCTTCACCAGAAGCAGGTGATAGCTGTAGCGGCGGGCAATGGCGGTTCGTCGGGAATCGAAGCCGGGATCCGTCAGGTGGACCTCCGTCACCTCGATATCCGGGGGCAGGCGGCGGGACAGGGCCCGCACCAACCGGTCGGCCTCCTCCTCCGTGTCCACCCGCACGTGGGCCACCTGGCCGCGGGCATGTACGCCGGTGTCGGTGCGGCCGGCGCCCATGGGCATAACCGGCCGGCCCAGCAGGTAGGAGCACGCCTCCCTCAACACGCCCTGGACCGTCGGCAGCCCCCCGTTCTGGATCTGCCAACCGTGGTAGGCGGTGCCCACATACGCCACTTTCATGCGGACGCACAGGGCGCCCCATTCGGAAGATTGATCCCGCCCGCTCAGTTGCCCGGTCATGAGATCACCCCCACGCGCTGCAGCCCCAGATACCCCAACCCGGCCACCCAGAGCAGAAGCCCCGCAATCTCGGGCCAGGGCAGCCCCCGTCCGCCAGATCCCGGAGTGGGCCGGCGCTGGGCCAGGGACAGGCTCAAGGCATCGGCGCGACGGGCGATGGATTCCAGCAGGGGCACCACCACGCGGCCACGGTCCACGGCGCCCTGCAGCCAACGGCGGCCGGCGCGGGAGCGGGCGGGCCCGGAGTCGGTCCGCGTCCCGGTGGCCCGCAGGGCGGTGACCGACTGGATCCGTCGGCCTTCGCCCAACATGACCGGCGCGGTGCCCAGCGCCACCGCCAGGACCAAAGGCAGATCCTCCACCGCCCGGCCCAGAGGTCGCAGGGGCCGCAGCCAGGGATGCATACCCGCCACCAGATCGTCCAGGGACGACACACGCGCGAACAGGCCCAACCAGGCGGCGGCGGCCCCCACGCGAAGAACGGCGCCGGCGCCCTTGACGGCCCCGGCCAGGGTGGGCGTCCCAAGCGGCACGTCCGGATTGCCGAAGAAAGTCTGGATACCGATGAGAAAGGCGGCCAGCGACCACCAGGGCCGCAGGGCCCGTAACTGGGCCCCGGGTGTCAGTCCGGTCCAGGCCAGCAGGCCGGCCAGCGCCGGCAGAAGGAGCCCCACCCAGAGCGGGTTGACCGCAAAGACCGTCACCACACCCAGGACCGCCGCACCCAGCCGCGTGGCCGGGTGCAGGCGCTGCAGCGGAGTTTCCCGCCAGACAACGGGTTTGAAGGCGGGGCCGGGAATCATGTGGCGCGCCCGGCCGCCAGGGTGCCCGCGATCTGCACCGCGTTCCAGGCCGCGCCCTTCAGCAGGTTGTCGGCCACCACCCACAGCAGAAGCGCCCGCGGGTGGTTGGGGTCGCGTCGCACGCGCCCCACGTGAACCTCGGTGCGGCCGTCCATTTCCAGGGGCGTGACGTAGGCGTGGGGATCCCGGGCCGTTTCCAGTCCGGGCCAGGCCTCCAGGGCGTCCAGCACTTCCGTCAGGTCCACGTCCCGGTCCAGCACCACCCGTACGGCCGCGCTGTGGCCGTTGACCACCGGCACCCGGGTGGCCGTGCAGGTCACCGCCAGATCGGTGCCCCGGCCGAGGATCTTGCGCAGCTCCTGCTCCACCTTGGTTTCCTCGGTAAAAAAGCCACCGCCCTGTGGGTCGCCGATGGCGGGAATCACGTTGCCGGCCATGCGCCGGGGGAAAATCGTTGAGTCGGATCCGGCGGACGGATCGGCCTGCTGCCGCTTCAGGTCGGCGATCGCCGCCTGGCCGGCGCCGCTGACCGCCTGCAGGGTGGTCACCTGGACCTCCTGAAGCCGCGCCATCCGCTCCAGGGGCGCCAGGGCCATGGCCACCTGGATGGTGGAGCAGTTGGGGTTGGCGATGAGACCGCCGTCGGGCCCGCCGGTCACCAGCTGGCCGTTGATCTCAGGCACCACCAGGGGAACGGCCGGGTCCATGCGGAAGGCGGCCGAGTTGTCCACGACCCACGCCCCGCGGTCCGCGGCCACGGGCCCCCACTGACGGGACGGGTCGCCCCCGGCGCTGAACAGGGCCACGTCGATCCCGTCGAACAGGGCGGCCTCCACCGCCCGGCACACCACTTCGCCGTCCCGGAAGGCGATCACCGTGCCCGCCGACCGGGGAGATGTCAGACAGACGGGTGTCCCCGTCAGCCAGGGGCAGTCTTCCAGCAGACGAACCATGGTCCGACCGACCAGGCCGGAGGCCCCCAGAACCGCGACGCGCATGTGATCTCCTTGGTGGAAACGGGATGTGACGAGGCAACTTTAACAGAGGGTCGCGCGCAGGTCAAAACCCGCGCGCCCCGGCCCCGGGCCAAAACCCGCTTTGGCGGGCGGGGTTCCGGGTGGTAAGCTGACGGCCTGAACACCCCGACCCAAGGTCCGCCCGCGCCCAAAAGGAACGTTGCCATGTCCAGACGCCAGACGCTCACCCGCACCCTGACCCTCCTGCTGATGACCGCCCTGGTGACCGGCTGCTGGCCGGGCTCCGGTGAGCGCGACGAGACCCTCCTGCGCATCGCCCGCTGGCAGGACCAACGCCTGGCGCCCCAGGATTCCCTCGCGGCCCTGATCGATCACACCGACGCCCACGTGCGTCTGGCCGCCGTACGGGCCGCGGGACTGATCGGCCGTCCCGACGTGCTGCCCAGCCTGGTGGACGCCCTCGCCGACCGCAGCGGCACCGTCGCCCGTCAGGCCGCTTTCAGCCTGGGCCTGCTGGGCGATGAGCGGGCCGTGGTGCCCCTGGGCGGGGCCACCCGGGCCGTGGATCCGGGCCTCCGCCTGGCCGCCCTGAGGGGACTGGCCCACATCCCCCATGACGGACAGGCCCTGCTGGCGATGAGCGCCTCCGGGCAGGCCGACGAGGCCGCCACGGCCTGGGACGGCCTGCGCAACGTGGCGGCGGGCGTCGATTCGGCGACCCTGCACGCGGCGATCCTGGTGGGCCTCAGCCGTCCCGAAGCGGACGTGCAGTGGCGGGTGCTGCGCTGTGCCGAGGTGGCCGGGTCGGTCGACCTGGTGCCGGAACTGGCGCCCTTCGCCTCGGCGCCCGTGGTCCAGGTCCGCGTGCATGCCCTGCGGGCCCTGGCCCGCATCCCGGGCGAAGAATCCCTCTCCGCGGTGAGTGAAGCCCTCCTGGCCGACCCCGGGTTCAAGGGGCGCGACCAGCGTCGGGCCGATATCGCCGCGGCCCGGGCCTTCGGCGGCCTCGTCACCCGGGACTTGCTGGAGGCCCTGGACACGGCCCGGCTGGATGAACTGGTGGCCCGGCTGGTCACACTGGCCGGAAGCCCGGACAGCCACGTGGCCGAGACCGCCCTGACGGCCATGGGCCGACTGGTGGCCGACTGGGAGCTTCCGCCGGAAGCCGCCCTGCAGGAAAGCCTCCTGCCGGTGTGGCGAATCCGTCTGACCCGCTCCGCCCGCACGCATCTCGACAGCGAGCACCTCGGCGTGCGGCGGGCCGCGGTGGCGACCTGGGCCGACCTTCGCGGCGCCGGCTGTGCGGTCGACCTGGTGAAGTTCATGAAATCCGAACAGTCCGCCCCGGTGCTGGCCGAGGCCCTCACGGTTTTCGGCCGCGTTCATCCGGATCCCCTGCTCATGCTGGGCCAGTATGCGGCCAGCGACCAGCCCGAGTTCTTCGGGACCACCCCGCGCCCCGTGCTGGTCAACCCCCTGGTCCGGGCCTCCGCCCTGCGGGCCATGGCCCACGTGGCCCACGCGCGGCCCGAGGTCTTCCCTGAAGGGCTCTACACCGACTTCGTCCTGGACCGCCTGACCGCCGCCGCCGCGGACGACAACTTCATCGTGGCGGCCACCGCCGCCGACCTGCTGGGCGGATTCCCCACCCGGTTGTCGCTGATGGCCCTGGCGGAACTCTGGGACAGTGCGGCCGGGCCCGACCGGATCGATCTGCAGCGCGCGGTACTGGCGGCCCTGTCGGCCATGGGCCCGACCATCGACACCCTGCACCGCCCGGACCAGCCCGTCGGCACCCCGGACAGCCTCCTGGAGATCATGCGGCTCATTCTGGCCGAGTCCTTCGACTCCGACAATCTGCATATCCGCTACGAGGGCCGACAGGCCGCCCTGGACACCGGGCTGCTTCCGGAGGACCTGGTCCCGTCGGAGGCCAGCCTGCTGGCCACCTGTCCGGCTGTGCGGCGCTCCGGGGCCCAGGCGCCCCTGTCGCTGGCCTTCAAGGCGCCCCGGGTGACCGCCACCACCGACCGCGGGACCTTCACCCTCCACCTGGACACCGACCTGGCCCCCAACACCTGCGCGGTGTTCCTGGACCTCATTGCCGACGGCTACTTCGACGACATGATCTTCCACCGCGTGGTGCCGGATTTCGTGGCCCAGGGCGGGGACCCGTCCGGCACGGGCTGGGGCGGGCCCGGGTACAGCCTTCGCAGCGAGTGGAGCGATACCGACTACACGCGGGGACGCGTGGGCATCGCCACCAGCGGCAAGGACACCGGCGGCAGTCAGTGGTTCATCACCCTCTCGCCGCAGCCGCACCTCAACGGCCGCTACACGATTTTCGGCAAGGTCACCGACGGCATGGATGTGGTCGACAGGCTGGAAATCGGGGATGGGTTCAAACTTTCGGTGGGGCCCTGAACGGGCCCCACCCGGATCTCCGGCAGGTCGGGATCAGGCCCGAAGGGCCTTGACCAGGGTCCCCCAACTGGGCGTGGTCCCGTACATGAGGATGCCCAGCCGGAACAGCTTGCCCGCCCCCTTGGCCGCGCCCCAGATGGACAGCGCCATGATCACCCACGACAGACCGATCTGCCACAACGGCGGCGTCTCGATGCACACCCGCATGAACATGAGCATGGGCGAGAACAGAGGGAAGAGGCTCAGCACCACGGACAGGGTCGAGTCCGGCGCGGTCAGCACCAGCGTCAGCAGCAGCATGGGAATGACCAGCCCCATGGTCAGGGGCGTGGCGAACTGCTGGCTGTCCTGCACCGAGTTGCACATGGCCCCCACGCCGGCGAACAACGTGGCGTAAAGGAAGAACCCCAGCAGGAAGAACATGATGAAGGAGATCATGATCAGCGGGGTAAAGTAGCCCACGTCCAGGGAAAAGGACCCGAAGGAGACGCCCTGGGCCGAAGCGAAGACGATGGCCCCGGTCCAGATGGCGAACTGGGTAAGCCCGGCCAGGCCGATGCCCAGCACCTTCCCCAGCATGAGCTGATCCGGCGACAGGCTGGACAGCAGGACCTCCACCATGCGGGTGTTCTTTTCCTCGATCACCGCCGTCAGCGTGTGGTTGCCGTACATGATGATCATGATGTAGATGATCATGATCATGGTCATGGCCAATGCGAAGGTGGCGCCCTGGTTCTGTGCGGTCTCGGTGCCCTCCTGTCCCACGGCGATATTTTCCCACCGGGTGGAGGTCACGAGGGAGTCGTACAGGTCGAGTTCCACCCCGGCTTCCTCGAACCGGCCCTTGCGCAGGATGAGATTGAGGACGGGGCGCAGGACATCGTCCTTCACGACCAGAGCCCGCACCGAACGGTTGAAAAAGACGGCCTTGCGCGTTTCGATGAAGTCCGTCGGCACCACCACTCCGCTGTGGATCTCCTCGGCCAGAATCTGGTCCTTGAGGGTTTCCACACAGGTGGCGTTGTCGGGATCGAGGCAATCCACGGCCACCAGGTCCACCACCTTGCCCTCCCGGTCGGCCATGATTTCCTGCATTTCGGCAAAGACTTCGGGGGTGGACACCACGCCCACCACCCGGCGCTCGTCCAGGTCCTTCCCCTCGATAAGCATGGGAATGACAATGACCAGGGACATGAGCGCCGGCACCAGCACCGTGCCCAGGACGAAACTCTTGGAGCGCACCCGTTCCAGGTACTCCTTGCGGATAATCGTCAGTACCCGGCTCATGAGCGGACCTCCTGCCGGTGACGGGCCACCGCTTCGAGGAAAATTTCGGAGAGGGTGGGCCGGTTGCCCGAGAACAGGGTGAGATTGCCCACCTCCTGCAGGGCCGGCAGCAGAGCCGACGGCTTGATGCCGTCATCCAGGGTGAGCTGCCAAACGCCGTCGGCAAATTCCATGGCAGCTACACCGGGCATGGTCTGCGGGGGTTCGCGCCCGTCGTCCCAGGCCACTTTCAGGCGCTGGCGCGGGAAGTTGGCCCGCACCTGGTCCAAAGGGCCGTCGATGATCATCTGGCCGCCCTCGATCAGGCAGACCGCATCACAGATCTTCTCCGCTTCGGCCAGCATGTGGGTGGAAAAAATGATGGTGGTGCCCTCGTCGCGGGCCGTGAGGATCATATCCCTCAGCAGCTCGATATTCAGGGGATCCAGTCCGCTGAACACCTCGTCCAGGATCACCAGGTCGGGCTTGAAGATGAAGGTGGCCGCAAACTGGATCTTCTGCTGCATGCCCTTGCTGAGGTCGGCGACCTTGTGGTCCTTCCAGTCCCCCAGTTCCAGGCGGTCCATCCAGTCGTCGGCGGCGGCCAGGGCGGGCTTGCGCGCCATGCCCTTGAGTTCACCGAGATAGGCCAGTTGCTCCCGGCACTTCATCTTGCGGTAGAGCCCGCGTTCCTCGGGCAGATAACCGATGCGGTCGCGCAGGTCGCCGGTCATGGGCCGGCCCGCAAAACGGATGGTGCCGCTGTCCGGCAGCACGATATTCATGATGCCCCGGATGGTGGTGGTTTTGCCCGCGCCGTTGGGCCCGAGGAAACCGTAGATGCTGCCGCGGGGAATGGACAGGCTGATGCCGTCCACCGCACGCACCTCACCGTAGTGCTTGGTCACCCCTTCAAGGGTGAGCAGAGGCGCCCCCACCGGGGGCAGAGCCATGTCGGATTGCTTCATGGACGACCTTTCACGCAACGAGGATCGGGGAATTCAATCGGGAGTATATCCCAAGTTCGACAGGGGGCAAGAAAAAGACCCTCGGAACGCCTGAACATTCCAAGGGTCCTTGGTGACCGAACCTGCAAGGGGGCGCTTGACGGTTCGGTCAATCCATATCGGTCAGGGCGGGCCGGATGACATCCGGTCGGCCGGGAAAAATCGATATCTCACCTCTATCCGGGATCAGAATGCCCGGATTAGATCACGCAAGTATCACGGCCAGATTCTATTTTCGTGAAAGCCCCCCCAGATGTTCAAAAATCAGGCAGTTGCGGAATTCCACCGGGTCCGGATTCCAGGGGAATTTCTTGATGCAACCGTATCATTCTGGTATAATTGTAGTTACGAAATCCCCCGACGACGCCTCCCCGCAAAGAGAGTGGATACGGCATGACTGGCGGACAGAGATCCAATCGGAAAATTCTGGTCATCGAGGACGACAGGGAACTGATTGACCTCTTGACCCTGCACCTGAACGCCGAGGGCTATCAGGTGGCCGCGGCCGCAGACGGTGAAGCCGGCCTGCGCGCCTTCCAGGCCGGGGACTACGGCTTGGTCATCCTGGACTGGATGCTGCCCAGCCTGTCGGGCATCGATGTGTTGCGTGAGATCCGGGCCTCCGATTCCCGTACCCCCGTGCTCATGCTCACCGCCCGCAACGAGGAGGCCGACAAGGTCCTGGGCCTGGAACTGGGCTGCGACGACTACCTCACCAAGCCCTTCAGCATCCGGGAACTGGCCACCCGCATCAAGGTGCTGCGTCGCCGCATCGAACGGGCTGAGGAAATGGCCCGCATCTCCTCCGGCGACCGCATCATGGATCTGGGACCCTTGAAAATCGACCACGGCAAACGCAAGGTGCAGATCAACGGCGAGCCCGTTCAGCTGACCGTGAAGGAGTACGATCTCCTCTACACCCTCGCCGCGCGCCCCGGCCGCACCTTCAGCCGTCGCCAGCTGCTGGACCTGGTGTGGGACCAGGACTCGGACGTTTACGAACACACCGTCAACTCCCATGTGAATCGCCTGCGCAACAAGGTGGAGAACAATCCCAACCGGCCCCGCCTCATCCTGACGGTCTGGGGCATCGGCTACCGCTTCACCGAGGAATTCCTGTAGACATGGCCTGGTACGATTTCACCAAGACCCTTCACTTCCGCATCACCACGGCCTTGCTGGTGCTGCTGGGCATCAGCGCCGGGGCCTTTTGGCTCTGGATCGACGCCACCGTCTATTCTCCTGAGTTGGCCCAGGGCGAGGAAACCTGGTACGAGGATTTGGCCGAGGGGGAACTGGACAGCCTGGCCAGTCTGGTGGGCCCGCGGGTGGCCGTGCGTCAGTCCTGCCGCCAGATCATGGCCGGCTACGGCGCCCAGATCGACCAGTGGGACGCCGAGGTCATCATTTTCGATCCCGACGGGGTGAACATCTGCTCCTCCAACCCCGACAGCCTGGACCACGCGGTGGTGGGCACGGACCCCGCCCTGCTGACCGACATGTCCGCCGGCGACTGGGACTACTCCAGCTACCCAGTCGCCGACGACATGAGCGCCTACGAGAACCGGATCTTCGAGGTGGACCGCCTCTTCGCCCCCGACGACCCCGACAGCACGGTCATCGGCTTCCTGGCCGCCAACTTCCGCCCCTACACCCTGACCATGGACGAGATGGCCGGGGACAAGCGGGAGGTGGGCCTGGGGATCGTGGGGGTCTTCCTGCTCTACACGGTTCTTGGCAGCCTGCTGATCATGGCCTGGGCCACGCGCCGGGTTCGCCAGCTCTCCCACGGGGTGGCCGAATTCGCCGCGGGGAATCATGCGGCCCGGGTCAACGCCCGCAGCGCGGACGAGTTGGGGGCGCTGGGACGGAACTTCAACCGCATGGCCGAGCGCATCGGGACCATGCTGGAGGAACTGCGCAACAAGGAGCGTTTTCAGCGCCAGTTGGTGGCCAACATCAGCCACGACCTGCGAACCCCCATGGCCAGCCTGCGCGGGTACGCCGAAACCCTGAGCGTCCGGGGCGACCAGCTCTCCCTGGCCGAGCGGCGCAAGTACCTGGACATTATCACGGGCAATCTGGACCACCTGGACCGTCTCATCGACCACACCCTGGTCCTGTCCCGCTTCGACTCGGGACAAACGGTCATGAAGACGGAGGACTTTCCCCTGGCGGAGCTGGTGGATTCGGTCCTGCTGCGCTGCGAGAACCTCGCCGCCGCCAAGAACGTGACCCTGAGCCTGGAAGACCACGGCAAAGACGCTCTCGTGCAGGCCGACCCCTTGCAGATCTCCCAGGTGTTGCAGAATCTGGTGGAGAACGGCATCAAGTTCAACGACGACGGCGGCTCCGTTTGCGTCACCCTGGACCCCGCCGACGACCGCGTCCAGGTCACCGTCGGGGACACGGGCCGGGGCATCCCCGCAGAGGACCTGCCCCACATTTTTGAACGCTTCTACACGGGGGACAAGAGCCGAACGCGCCAGGTCAAATCCTGCGGCACCGACGACAGCCGGGACCATCTGGGGCAGAGCAGCGGGTTGGGCCTGGCCATCGCCACCAAGATCGTGGCCGCCCACAACAGTCAACTGGAAGTGGAAAGCACCCAGGGTGGCGGATCGCGTTTCCGGTTCCATCTCCCGCGGGCCGAACCCGAGGTTGACCAGGACGCCCCCGCCTAGGACCTCAATTCACGTATCCCAGGGATTTCAGTTTCTTCAGGATTTCCGCTTTTTCCGCGTCGTCCAGATCCAGGGTGTCCAGGCTGCCGGAACTGCCCAGGGCCGCCATGCGGCGGGCGTTGGCCGCCCGGTTTTGAGCCAGGAATTCCATCATGCGTTCCACCCGGGCGGGCTCCTCCGCCGCCAGATTCACCAGCTCCTCGGGATCGGTGCGCAGGTTGTAGAGTTCCGCCCCTTCGCCCGACCGGTTGGTGATCAACTTGTAGTCCGCGTGGTAGGCCGCGTCCAGGAAGTCGTTATCACCCAGATTGGTCACCCCGTCGAAATAGAGGGATCGCGCCGGCTGACTCTCCCCCAGCAGGTCCAGCCGGTAACTCTGTCCCTGGCTGTCCAGGTCGCAGTCGATGGCCAGCAGGTCCCGAATCGTGGGCATGAGATCCAGGTGGCTGACCGGGGACGACACCAACTGGCCGACCGGGACTTCAGGTCCGGACACCAGCAGGGGCACGCGCATCAGCTCTTCGTAGTAGGACCGTCCGTGCTCGAATTGGCCGTGATCGTTGAAGGCCTCGCCATGGTCCGAGGTGAAGATGATGAGGGTCTTGTCCAGCAGCCCCCGCTGCTCCAGGATATCCAGGATGAAGCCCACCCGTTCGTCCATGGACGACACCTCCGCCCGGTACAGCGCGAAGAACAACCGCTCTTCCTGGGGCGTCAGTTTCTGGTTCTGGTAAGCGTCGAAGAGATGCAGGTTCTTGTGCCGGGTATAGTAGTGGCGCCGGCGGCCCAGCCCCTGTTCCGGATATCGCACCCGGCTGTGGAACCGGCCGTGGGGCGAGTAGGGCGAGTGGGGATCATTGATCCAGCACACCCCGAAAAAGGCCCGCTCGGTCGGCACGTGCAGCAGGTAGTTGAGGAAGCCGGCCACCCGTCGGTGAACCTCCCAGCGGCGGGCCAGCCCCACCGCCGCCCGCAACTGGCGATACTGGTCGTTGCTGAGCGGGGGCTCCCAGGTTTCGGCCGTATCGGCGACCAGCTTGTGGAAACCCTGGAAATTGTTGCTGATGTAACTGTTGGGATTGTGGGAATTGAGCACCAGTTCGTAGCCGGCGTCGGCCAGATGTTCCGGCAGGGTGGTTTCGGAATTCGGCACGTAGAACGACTTGCGGCCCTCCAGGACCTGGGTGATGTCATTCCTGTACACCGAGGCGTGGTTTCCCGTCATCAGGCTCACCGAGGACGGGCTGGTCCAGGGAGCGGTGCTGTAGGCGCGGGTGAAGCGAACACCGGAGGCCGCCAGCCGGTCGAGATTTGGGGTCAGAACCGGGCCGCCGTAGCAGCCCAGGACGTCGGCCCGCAGGGCGTCCGCCACGATGACCAGGACGTTCAGGCCGTTGCCGTCGGGGGTGACCACCTGTTCGGGCGGGCCCGGGTCCTCTCCCCCGCACCCCGTGATCAGCAGGAGCGTTGCTGCCACCAGGACCGCCCTAAAAACCCACGGTTGTCTTTCATCCGTATGACGTCTGCGCCAGATCATCGTCGCAACTCCCGTCCCACGATCCAGGCGCCGATCAGGCCCACGCCCAGCAACCCGACCGCCGCCACCGGTTCCCCCAGCACGAGCTTGCCGAGGCCGAAAATAGTTCCGAAGACGCCCGCGCAACCGGCCAGCCAGACGCCCAGCAGGCGCCGCGTCACGCCGTCACAGACCACGTCCGGGTTATCCCGGGCCACCGCTCCCCAGGCGCCGCCGGGCCGGACCTGGCGGTAGAAAGC
>Ga0209692_10002270_pt1 | contig 21897 bp, 11 predicted proteins | sample tdDd472_FD_187129 | JGI IMG/M metagenome (GOLD analysis project Ga0209692, IMG submission 187129) | Marine sediment microbial communities from the Atlantic coast under amendment with organic carbon and nitrate - tdDd47.2 (SPAdes)... | ecosystem: Environmental > Aquatic > Marine > Coastal >... | reverse complement strand
CTCGGATTTAAATAGAAATAGATACCACAACATTTATGGAAGATGGACCCGTGTAATTGTTGAATCGTTAAAGGGCTTAATAACTAACACGATCAGCCTTAACTGCAATTAATTCCCTGGTGTTAATGACCTTTTAAAATATCTTGTTTCCTGAAACGTGGATAAAAACTTATTCATTTTCACCAGCCAGTGCTTGTAAATAACCTATTTTTGCTGCCCAGTCATCATTTACTGTCGTTAAACTTTCAATATTTGGATAATCGTTTATTAAAGTGCCATTTTTAATGCCTGTTAGAAGATCAGTAATTGATTCTGGAATATCATCATTAGCGCTTAGAGCATCTATATCTATTAAACCACCTTCTGCAAATAGCGAATTCGTTATATAGTCGATTGTAGGAAAAACATTATTATCTGCAAATAATTTCAAAACCTCTAAAGGTACTGAAATATCCTGTCCGTTTAGTGTATAACCATCAGGTTTAACTTTTTTGACAATAGCCCGAATCGCATTTCCGTTGCCCTCTATACCACTTGCATCTGCTGTATTAATCCAGCATTTGATATAACATTTAATGGTTTCTCTTCCGAACCCATCGCAATCCGGACAATATTCCATCATCATTAATGCAAATTCTTCATTGTCTAAATCATTATTCTTCATGGAAGTTTTAGTATTATCAAAATAAACAGGCTGATAATCAGGATTTAGTTTAGCCAATTCCATCTGCATGGTATTGATGACTTGCTGCATCTGATTCACAACCACTCCCAGATGATTTGTGTTAAATCCTACAGCCGTATTTATCAAATTATATGAAAATTGATCGTCTGATCCTGACCAGGCGACACCAATGATTTTAGAAAAATCACTGGCTTTCATTTCTTCAGGGTTTACAGCCATTCCATATCCATCACCGTAACCTGATGGTAGAATATAATCGCCGATTGCAACCACTCCAAATACCATAACTGGAACCTGCCCCATTAAGGCTACCTTTTCAAAATTATTTTCATTCCCACCTGAGGGCATATTACCTACAATAATTGGGTTGCTGGTAATGGCCAAAAACTGATCGGCTTCTGTAAATGATTTTGATATTAAGCCGCCTTTTACACCAACAACCTCTCCAAATCTTATACGCTCATCCGGATAAGCCTTTTCTAACCACTCGGCGTAATCAGCCCCACCAGATTCAAAAATTATCCCATTTTGCGTACCACTATGAACAAGAGAAATATATTGACCTATTTCTACAGATAGATCAATTGTTCCAACAATAACATCTAATGGATCTTCCTCAATACCACCTGTACAAATAGCGACTATAGTTGATAATGTTAAATTTAATGCATTATATCCAAGTTGAATTGCTGATTCAAGTAGTTCGTGTGTAAAACTATCATGAAAATATATGTCTCTAAGGGTTGCAATATGTGCTGGATTGTTTAAATCGTATACTTCGCCTTTTATTATAGGAGCAGTTACACCATTGAATATGTCTTTTAACAATTGACGAATTATCGCAAAATCATATATACCTCCCTCAATTCTACCCAGAGCTTCATCAGATTCATTAAAGAATGTCACTAGCGTTTTGATGTTAAAAAAAATAGTTCTTTGAAATCCTTTGTAGATAAGGTTTGTAGCCACTTATACGGTTCAAACGATTTGAAACGTAGTTTTGTGAAAACACAAAACTATTATGAACCATGGCAAATATGTTTTTGCTCAAATATTCGACTTTGTTTCTCACAATGATTTTTCGAGATTTGTGAAGAAATATAATGGCGATTATAAAGTCAAGCAATTTAGTTGTTGGAAGCAATTTCTGTGTATGGCTTTCGGCCAACTTACACATAGGGAAAGCCTTTCGGATACTATTCTGTGCATTCGGGTTAACTCTAAAAAGCTCTATCACCTTGGAATAGGTTCTGCAATTAGTAAATCAACCTTAAGCAAAGCCAATGAAAATCGGGATTGGCGCATTTATCAAGATTTTGCTCTCTTGTTGATAGCACAAGCTAAAGTACTTTATCAAGATGATAACCAACTTGAAGTGGATATTAAAAACAACATTTTTATTATTGACTCTTCAACAATAAATCTTTGTTTAAACTTATTTCCGTGGGCTAAATTTCGGAAAACCAAAGCGGCTGTTAAGTTACACACCAAGATGGATGCAAAAACATCGATCCCAGACTTTATTTATGTTTCAGATGGGAAAATGCATGATGTGAACGTACTTGATTTGATTTCCATTTTACCTGAAAGTTTTTATGTGATGGATAGAGGTTATCTTGATTTTTCCAGGCTCTATCGAATTAAGCTCGCAGAAGCATACTTTGTAATAAGAGCTAAAAAGAACCTTCAGTTCCGACGTATTTACTCCGAAAAAGTTGATAAAACAATTGGAATAAAATGCGATCAAACAATAAAACTGACAGGCTTCTATCCTTCACAGGAATATTCTGAAAAACTTCGTCGGGTAAAGTACTACGACAATGAAACCGACAAAACCTTTGTCTTTTTAACCAACAACTTTGAGTTAGAAGCATCAGAAATAGCACAGCTTTATAAACATCGTTGGTTCATAGAAACTTTCTTCAAATGGATAAAACAGCATTTAAAAATTAAATCATTTTGGGGAAGGAGTTTAAACGCAGTAAAAACCCAAATTTGGATCGCAATTTCAGTTTATGTGATTATCTTGATCTTGAAGAAAAGGTTAAAACTATCACAATCAATTTACGAAATTCTACAAATCTTGAGTGTAAATATATTTGACAAAGAGCCTCTTTATCAGCTGTTTAAAAAACCTTATATGCAATATTTCAAAGAACAAAACTATAATCAATTGAATTTGTTCGACTTATAACGAAACGCTAGTGATTCTTTGTATTGGTTTTATTCAAGCCAATTTATACCCAACAGATCGTTATCAACGAGTTTATGTCTTCCAATGCGACCACATTACAAGATTCCGATGGTGATTATCCTGATTGGATTGAGCTGATAAATACCGGCGAATTTGCTATGGACCTTGCTGGTTATATGATATCTGATGATACCCTGGTTCCTGGGAAGTGGATTTTCCCCTCAATGACTATAATGCCGGGCACATTCCTGGTCATCTTTGCCAGTGGTAAAGACCGATATGAACCTACCGAATTGCATACTAATTTTAAAATTAAATCAGAAGGTGAATACCTGATTTTGAGCAAAAGAGACACAGTTGAAATAAACCTTATCGATCCGGTGGCTTTGTCTACTGATATTAGCTTTGGCCGATACCCTGATGGGAGCAATGATTTTGTGAAAATGGTAAACCCTACACCCGGATATTCAAATGCACCTGGTGCTTCTATCCTGGAAATTTCTGTTTCAGCGGGGTTTTATGACACACCTTTTAAAGTTGGGGTTTCATCAACAGGTGATGATGATACCATCTATTATACTCTTGATGGAAGCAAGCCGGGGCCTGGCTCCTTCATTTACACCGATTCTATTTATATTGGCTTCACTGATTCTATCCCAAACGGCATTTCGACCATACCAACAACTCCCGACTCACTGCGCGATCATTTCAGAAAATGGACGCCGCCAGAAGGACTCGTGCCTAAAGTCAATGTTTTAAGGGTGGTGGCATACCAGGATGATTTACCAGGGTGCCGTGTACATACCAACACCTATTTTGTTGATACCAATATTTATGAAAAATACCCTTACCATATAATATCTTTAACCACCGATAGTGCAAACCTGTTTGGTTTCGAAGAGGGAATTTATGTTCCGGGAGCCCATTTCGATTCTACTGATACTGACAGGACCGGTAACTATTACCAGAAAGGAGATGAATGGGAGCGACCCGTGCACTTCGAGTATTTTGAGGATAATGGTCAAAGGGTTTTGGATCAGGATGCCGGGATGCGAATCCATGGAAAAATTACCAGGCATGCAGCACAAAAAACGCTCAGATTGTATGCTCGTAGTGAATACGGTAAAAGCTATTTCAATTATCCTTTTATGATAAATGACGACCAGGATGAATATAAACGAATATTGCTCAGAACTACTTATGCCGACGGTTCCCAAACTATAATTAAGGATGTAATGATACATGACCTCGTGAAGGATTTCAACTTCGAAATGATGCATTATCGCACGGTAGCAGTGTTCATCAATGGCGAATTTTGGGGTACGCATACAATTCGTGAGCGGATTGATAAATACTATATTTCATCAATTTATGATGTAAACCCGGATAGCCTGGACCTGCTTGAAAATAATATGACCGTAATTGAAGGAAGTAGTTATGACTATCACAATATGATAAATTATATCATACAGCACGACCTTTCTGTTGATGAATATTATGATTACATCAAAGAAAGGATGGATGTTGACAACTATATCGAGTTCCTTATAGTACAATTGTATTTTGGCAACATCGACTGGCCGGGGAGCAATACAAAATACTGGCGTGAACAAAAGCCTGGGGCCAAATGGAGGTGGATACTCTTTGATCTGGACAATACCTGTTTCGATTGTACTTTCAACAGCCTCGACTATGCCACTTTCGAGGGGGATACCTCATGGCAAAATCCTTCATGGTCAACTTTCCTTTTCAGAAACCTGCTCAAAAATGAAAATTTTGAGGAACAATTCCTCGATCGTTTTGCTTTTCATTTAAATCACAGTTTCCAAACCGATTCTTCGCATTCGAAGATTGAAGAGTTTGCCGATCTTTATGGCCAGGGGATTGACGCTCACATTCAACGCTGGAATTTTCCAAGAAGCCGCGATGGCTGGCTTGGTGATATAAGCTATGTTCTGCATAACTTCGTTGAGGAGAGACCCTGCGAAATGACAGAATTTATTCTTCAACATTTTAACCTTCAAGCGGAAGATTTTGGATTTCTATGTCAAACAACTATTGCCGATAACCAATCTGGGAATGTTACGGTATTTCCAAATCCTGCGGATGCTACGATTAAAATTCAAATAGAAAACTGGCAAACCGATGTTTCACAAATACAAATGTATAATGAAATGGGCCAACTTGTGTTGGATCGGCAAATAAATACTTCTTATGGCAGATCTAATGAATCCCTTGATATTTCTAACATGAAACAGGGAATATATTTCTTCAGGATATGGGGAGTAGAACAATCTGTCGTCACCAAATTTATTAAATCTGTTAAATAGGCATGCGTGCAAATTTGGTGTAATTATTGATAATTGCACAAGTATAATCATTCATTTTACTGGTTTTATCCACAGATAAATTAATTTTGCAGCATGAAGAAATTTCTTTTTTTCAACTTTATTCTATTATTGGTTTTTTTAAAGCCTGTTTTTAGCCAGCAGTTGTATATTAATGAGTTCATGTCATCGAACCTGACGACTCTCCAGGATTCGGATGGTGATTATTCTGACTGGATAGAAATATTCAATGGAGGCAATAGTGCAATAAACCTTGAGGGATACATGATTTCTGATGATATTGAAGATCCTGAAAAGTGGATTTTTCCGTCGATTTACCTGATGCCAAATTCGTTTTTGATGGTTTTTGCCAGCGATAAAGACCGTTATGATACCACCGAACTTCACACAAATTTTAAGCTAAAATCTGATGGAGAGTATTTGCTCCTGAGTAATCCCGAATCAAACGAGCTGGATCGCATCGACCCTGTTACCCTGTCGGCGGACATTAGTTTTGGATGTTTTCCTGATGGTAATGATAACCTGGTGATCTTGGTAAGCGCCACTCCCGGAAGTACAAATGCACCGGGCACATCAGTTTTGAATTTTTCAATGTCTGCCGGATATTATACCTCAGAATTTAAGCTGGGTCTATCTACAATTCATGCTGCTAATATTATTTATTATACACTGGATGGAAGTATGCCTGGCCCCAACTCGGCTATTTATTGCGATTCCATTCTAATTACCAACACTGACCTTTTGCCCAACCGTTTTGCCAATATTCCTACAACACCCGACCCAATGCAAGACCATTTTAGGAAATGGACAATCCCAAACGGACCGGTTCCAAAAGCAATTGTTGTTAGGGCCATTGCTTACAGTGAGGGTGTTCCAAGTAGTGCTGTAGGTACAAATACTTATTTTATTGATCCCGATTTTTCTGAAAAGTACCCTTATCATATTGTATCCATTACTACCGACAGTGTAAATTTATTCGGGTTTGATGAGGGCATTTATGTGCCGGGTGTATATTTTGATTCCACTGACACCGACTGGACCGGAAATTATTACCAGAAAGGTGATGAGTGGGAGCGACCTATGCATTTTGAATATTTCGAAGGCAATGGTAGCAGGGCGCTAAATCAGGATGCCGGCATGAGAATTCATGGCAAAATTACCCGGCATGCTGCGCAGAAATCTCTCAGGTTGTATGCACGTAGTGAATATGGTGAGAGCTATTTCAAATATCCATTTATGCTGAATAGTGATCAGGAGGAATTTAAGCGACTAATCCTCAGAACTTCCTATGCTGATGGATCACAAACTATTTTTAAAGATGCGATGATCAGCGACCAGGTAAAAGATTATAACATTGAAATGTTACATTACCGGCCCGTGGTGGTTTTTATAAATGGAGAATATTGGGGCACGCATACTATCCGTGAGCGTGTCGATAAGTACTATTTATCATTAATGTATGATGTTGAAGCCGATAGCCTGGATCTGTTGGAAAACAACATGACAGTAATAGAAGGCAGTAAAGATGACTACCAGGATATGGTGACTTATATTGAGGAGCACGACCTGTCGATAGATGAACATTATGAGTACATTAAGACAAGGATGGATGTAGATAATTATATCGATTTCCTGATAGTACAATTGTATTTTGGTAACATCGACTGGCCGGGAAGTAACACAAAATACTGGCGCGAACGAAAAGAAGGTGCCAAATGGAGGTGGATCCTATTTGACCTGGATAATACCTGCTTCGATTATACTTTCAATAGCCTTGAGTATGCCACTTTTGATGGAGATACCTCCTGGCAAAACCCATCATGGTCGACCTTACTTTTTCGAAACCTACTGAAAAACGAAAAATTTGAAGACCAATTTCTTAATCGTTTCTCACATCATTTAAATAATACCCTGCAGCGAGACAACATGATTACGCAACTTGGGGCGTTTATTGATCTTTACGAGTTAGGTATCGACCTGCATATTCAGCGATGGAATTTTCCGCGTAGCCATGATGGATGGTTGGGTGATATTAATTATGCTTTGCACAAGTTTATGGACAGACGGCCCTGCCAAATGACAGAATACATCCTTGATTACTTTGGAATTACCGAGGAAGAATTCGGCTTTGATTGTGATTCAGGTATTGGAGACATATCAACCCATCGTATCATTTATCCTAACCCTGTACGTTCGGTTGTAAAGGTGAAAATTAACAACTGGGAGGATGATGTAGCAAATCTTAGAATTTATAACGATATGGGACAAAGTGTAATGGATATGTCATTGAATGCTTCTGCTGGTAAGGTTAATGAGGCCATTGATGTATCAAATTTGAAACCGGGGATATATTTCATCAGGGTATGGAATGAAGGGCAATCGGTTGTTACAAAAATGATTAAAGCTTCCAATTAAGAATGATTCAGCAGCTTAGAATATCCATAGTCTTATTGATATTTTGCCTTTTTAGCAGCCTGGCATTTTCGCAAGTGAAAGAATATTTCATCGAGTGCGATCCCGATGACTTTGCCTACATATATGAGCATTTCGAAGATGACATCTATATTCCGATTTCCATAAGCTACGATGGGACTACCTGGACGGATACCGAAATGCGTATACGCGGCGACGGATCACGTTACCTTCCCAAGAAATCACTTAAAGTAAGGTTTAATGGCGAACCATTTGCAAATGGGCGGGATAAACTGAATTTCAATGCTGAGTACGAAGACAAGAGCTATATACGTGCATTCATGAGTAGCCGTGTTTTTAGGATGGCGGGACAAAAATGCTTCGATACTGACTTCGCCCGGCTTTATTTAAATGGTGACTTTCTGGGTTTGTATCAGATGACTGAAAATATGGATGACTTTTTTCTGGAGGCGAATGGTTACGATCCGGAAGGAAATTTATTCAAGGCCACCAGGGATGGTGCATGTTTGAGCATCTATGACGACCTGACCAATTTCTGGGAGCAGAAAACCGGCTCGGGAAATAAGGAAGACCTGGCCCTGTTTATTGATGAAATCAACCAGGTAAGTGTGGGCGATTTTCATGCTTTTTGTTCATCACAACTGAATTACGATGTGATGGTGAACATGATTGCCTGTAATATGGTGCTTTCCAACCAAAGTACATACTACCACAATTATTATATGTTTCACGATGTGGGTGGAAATGGGAAATGGGAGATGCTGCCCTGGGATTTGGATAAAACCTTTTCTGTTTACTCCTGGCGAAACCATACTTATAGCTCAGCTCGATGGACTCCTGATAATCCCTATCTCGAAAAGGCTATCCTGAATCCCGAGATGATGGATGACATTAAAGCACGTGCCAATGAGATTTTTGATCAGGTGTTCAATACAGAAACAATATGGCCGATGATCGATAGTTTGGTGGAAGTATTGCAACCTTCCGTTGAGCAAGATGAAACCGATGATATCCAAAATGTTGATGAATGGCTGAACCAGGTGCAGATAGAAAAAAACCATGTATCCAACTTCCCTTCAAGGCTCAATGGGTATTTCGATCATGTTCAATCATCTTTTACTGCTGAATTAACTCCGTTTCCCTTACCACCTGATGTTACTTTCAAGTGGTCGCCATCCATTGATCCGGATGGTGAACCCGTTGAGTATCATTTTCTGTTGACCTCTGGATTTCAGTTTGAGCCCGAACTCACAACAGTATATGAGGGACTTGAAGATACTACCCTTACGATTGAAAATATTGAGCCTGGAGAATATTTCTGGAAAGTTATTTCTGTTGGGACTGATGATCAGGAAGTAGAATCCTTCGACTCAAAGAATTCGCTTGAAATTAGAGAAACACAAATTCTTCCGTGTATAATCGAGGAAGATTTGCATTTGATCAAGGAAGAATCTCCATATCTGGTGAAGTGCAATATCCTGTTATTATCAGGCGTAAAACTTTCCATCGATGAGGGCGTTGAAATTGTTTTTGAGGATGTTTACTCAATCAGGGTTTTAGGAGAAGTTGAAGCTTCCGGGGCAGCACAGGATCCCATAATTTTTAGGCCCGGGCCTGGCGTGCCATATTGGGACAGCATTAGAATGGAAAATGCAAGCGGGCCTTGTAAATTCAGGTATGTACATTTTATAAATGGCAGGTTAAATGCATTGTATTCGGATGTATTGCTTGAAAATGTGTATCTGGAAAATACACGACAGCTCAACTACTGGAATGGCTTGTTTAATTCGAAATTTGGAAATATTACTGTGAAGAACAGTAGTTTTTCCGGTAATAATACCGGTGAAGGGTTGATTTTTTCTCTACCTGAGTCAGCTCTCGTCGAAAACAGTTATTTCTACCAAACTCCTGATGCCATTGAGTATTTGCATTATAATGGTGGTATTGTGAGAAACAATGTGATCATCAACTGCCATGACGATGGTATCGATTTCGATAATGTGCATAATGCTATCATTGAAAATAATATCATCTACAATAATTTTGACAATGGCATCACGCTGGATACCTGTATGAATGTTGTAGTTAAGAATAACCTGGTCGTAGGTTGCACCCAGGGGATAAATCTTAAAAATAATGCCCATGCCGTTCTCATCAACAATACACTTTATCAAAACGGGAACAGTATATGGCTGTATGAAAAGTATGCCGGAAGTGGGGGAGGGCATGCCACGATTTTAAACACCATCATTTCGCAAACAACAGGTTTGGTAATTGATGCCGATGAGCTTTCAAGCTGGACCATCGATTATTCACTTTGCGACACCGAAGTAATAGAAGGCGAAGCTAACGTCTTTGCTAATCCTGAATTTGTAGCTCCTGCTGATAGCAATTTCACACTTCTTTCAACTTCACCTTGCATTGATACAGGCAGTCCCGATAGCCCCCAGGATCCTGACGGAACGCGTGCTGACATGGGTGCGTTTTTTTATAACCAGGGTGTGTTCGATGTTATCATCAACGAGATTAACTATAAATCTTCTCCTGAGTTTTATACCGAAGATTGGGTTGAGTTTTACAATAACGATGAGTCTCCGGCTGATCTGTCAGGCTGGGTTTTTATGGATAGTGATGACAATCATAAATTTGAATTTCCTTTTGGTACAGTAATCGAACCGGGAGCTTATATTGTTCTTTGCAGTGATTTGGGATTATTTACCCAGTTAAATCCTGATGTAGAAAATGTTATTGGTAGTTTTCCATTTGGACTAAGCAGTGGTGGAGAGTTGATCAGGTTGTATAATAATACAGGGATATTGATTGATTCGCTTGAGTATGGTATAACAAACCCCTGGCCTGAGGAACCAAATGGGGAAGGCCCAACCCTTGAACTAAAGAACCCATTTCTGGATAATTCTCTGGCAGTAAACTGGTGCGCATCTGTGGACTATGGCACTCCGGGCATAGTAAATAGTTGTATTGTTTATGCTATTGATGAAAAAGACATAAGTCCATTTTCCATAAACATTTTCCCAAATCCTGTTACCATAAATGCATACCTTGAGTTTAGCAGCGAGTTGTCAGGGAAACTTGAGATCAGTATTTTTAATAGTACCGGCAAATTGTATAAAACGTACTCCAGACAAGTTACCAGTTATTCGCAATATCTATTTGATATTGATGACTTGCCTGAGCGTGGTTTATACCTGGTTAACCTTTCTTTACATACAGGAACACGATTATTCCATCAACAAGCAAAGTTTGTCGTGATCGAATAACCCTTTGTTCTGATGTGCTTTCAACATAAAAAGCCTGCATTTTTCCTTTCCTACCAATTAAGTCAGTAAATTTGGCCATCTAAACTTTTTAAAGATGAAGAAACTAAAATTACTGCTTGTCTCGCTTGTCATTGCCAGCCTGGTTGGCTGTGAGGAAAAAACAAAAACCAACAGCAAATCTTTGGTAAACCTCAGCTTCGAACAAAACGAAACGGTAACTTACTACGAGGCCATTGAAGCTTATCAGACTCTGGCCGATCATTATCCACAAGCCAAGCTGTTGAATTATGGAGTTACGGATGCCGGCAAACCACTTCATCTATTTGTGATGTCGAAGGAAAAGGATTTTGATCCTGAATCTATCAGGGAAAACAAAAAGAGTATTGTACTCATCACCAATGGTATTCATCCCGGTGAGCCGGAGGGTATTGATGCAAGTATTTGGTTCGCTGACGATGTGCTCAGGAACAGTGACGGACTGTGTGCCTTGTTGGACAACACCGTGATTTGTATCATACCTGTTTATAACATTGGCGGATGCCTCAACCGTAGTGCATTCCATCGTACCGGACAAACTACACCAAAAGAATGTGGCTATCGCGGCAACGCGAAAAACCTCGACCTGAACCGGGATTTTGTTAAGCTGGACACAAAAAATGCACGGGCTTTTACCGCTATTTTCAGGGAGTGGGATCCTGATATTTTCCTCGATACGCACACTACCAATGGGTCGGATCATAAATATGTGATTACACTCATCCCGATACAACCTTGCGGATTGCCTGATAATTTGAGTGATTTTTTCAGGAGTAAAATGATTCCCCATTTGTATGAACAAATGGCCAATACTGATTATGAATTAATTCCCTATGTGAACTATATGAACAGATCTCCTAAAAGCGGCATTAGTTTATACATCCAGACGCCGAGGTTTTCCACCGGATATGCCGGATTGTTTAACTCACTTGGTTTTATGACCGAAAATCATATCTACAAGGATTTCCCCGACAGGGTGAGATCGGTGTACAATTTTATCCGGATTATGACTGAATTTGCCAGTGAAAACAGCGACGAGATCATCCAACTTCGGCAGGAGGCAAATAAGAAGACTTCAGGACAAAAGGAATTTACACTCGATTGGAAACTGGATACCACAAAATTTGAAATGATCAGATTTAAGGGTTACGAAGGGGAGACGGGAATAAGTCCGGTTACCGGGCTTGAACGCTTTGGCTATAATCGCGATAAACCTTACGACACGATGGTTCCGTTTTACGATCACCACTTGCCCGAAAAGGTTGTTGCTGCACCAAATTACTACATCCTGCCCCAGGCTTGGGAAGAAGTTGTAGAACGTCTGGAAATGAATAAAGTGAAAATGCAACGCCTTGCAAAAGATACCGCGTTCGAAGTTGAACGCTATTATATTGCTGATTATAAAACATCCAATCGGCAAAACAACTGGCACAGGTATCATTATGAGCTGAAACTTGACCTGAAGGTAGAAATCGTTCAATTTTACGAGGGTGATTATATTATTCCGATGGACCAGGTAGCCAATAAATACATTGTTGAAGTACTGGAACCAGAGGCTTTGGATTCATTCTTCAGATGGAACTTTTTTGATCCCTGCCTCGAACGACGTGAATATTATTCATCCTACGGTTTCGAAGAGAACGCCATGAAATACCTTAATGAACATCCTGAATTTAAAAAGGAATTTGAAGAAGCCGTTATAAACGATCCTGAGCTGGCTAAAAGCCACCGCGCTCAGTTAGGCTACATCTACGAAAACACTGAATGGGCCGACAACCGTGTTGGTAGGTATCCGGTAGCAAGGATTAATGAAGAAGTGGAATTACCAGTAAAATAATATTTAAGTCTACCCGGATAATCTATTTTTGAATCAACACTTTGCGCATCTCATCCAATGGCCCGCTAGAAACCTTTAAAAAATATGCGCCATCCTCAAAATCATTCACCGGGATAATAACCTGATCAGAAAAGAATTCTTGCGAAAAATATAGCCTGCCAGTAATATCAAAGAGTTGAACTAAAGAAGGTGCTACACGCTTTGCAGTTCTGATGCTCAGATATTGGTTTGCCGGGTTTGGGAACAAAGCTGTTATCAATTTGGATGTTGCCGTTATTTTTTCATCAATCCTGGTGTAAATGTCAAATAGGGGGAGGTAATCAACAATTCCAAGTGTAGGATCATCGGGCTGATGGAAAATGTGCATTTCAACGCTATCCGGATCCATCGTGCCCCAATAGTTGTTTTCGGCCATTATATCACCAGGTGTGTTGTTGTAAAAGTCATAAACTTCACCCTCGTTTCCATTATCGAAGAATTGATTCAGCCCAGCATTGATATCATTTTCTAATTCACCAAAGTTAGGTGCTGCTGTTCCTTGAATTGTTATTCCCCAAAGGTTGCCAGAAATCTTGTTGCCGCTTACAATGGATTGGTTGCTCTCATTTCCAAAAAAATTAATACCACTGCCCCCCAGCATAGGATTACCCTGGGTATCGTTATCCTCAATCACATTATTTCTAATAACCGAACCAATGTTGTTGCCATATTGAGTGATGCCATAGCGGTTTTGGATGATGCCATTTCCTTCGATCCGGCATTTCAATTCGCCACCTACAAGCGTGGTAACAGCAATTCCGCCTACCTGCTCATAGCCAATATTTCCAATAATATCACAATGGGTTATTCTAATGCTATCCTCACCTGAAGTTCCAAGGTTGACTTGTGGCATATTTGTGTTGGAACTTACATTGCCAAATAAATAGCAATGGTCGATTTGTGGTGAAGAACCAGCGTTGGCTCCAGACAAAACTGCCGGACCAGCATTCTCAACAAACTCACAATTGGTAAATGTGGGATGGCTCTGGTACAGGTCGACGGTTCCCGAGCAATTGTCCTGGTTAAAATCATTAAATCCACAAGCCAAAAATTCAACCATCGAATTAACCAGCTTTATTCCACCGGCATTTTTAAAAAACACCTTTTCCAAAAACGAACCCATACTGTTTTCAAACCTGAACCCCATGTAATTGTTGTTCCCTAAACCAAGCCCCTTAAAAGTTACTTCGTCCTGCAATTCAAGTTCAGTGAACAGGACACCGTTTATTGTGATCAAAACTTCCGGATGACAAACAACAATGGTTTCTGTATGAAACGAAATGGTATCCAGAGTCAGGATGTTCAGATTTTCCAGGATTTCGTATTCATCATCTCCATTGAGAATAATTACGCCATCAGAGTTTGTCACCAGGTCATCCATGGTCCAGTTTACGCCCATACCGGGAGTGGAGTACTGAGCCTGAATAGTAGATATTACGAACATTGAAATAAGTAGAAATGCTATTTTTTTCATGACCGGGATGTTTTGTGTTGACCAAAAAATAATTTTTGAGCAAAGATAATTCAATCCATCAGGATATTTTAATTCATCAACATTCATTTAGCTTTTATTACTTTTGTGGCCTTTATAATTTGAAACAACCTGATAAATAAATCATGAGCGAACTGATTAAACACGAATGTGGTATTGCCCTTCTAAGGTTACTCCAGCCATTGGAATATTATCAGGGGAAGTATGGTACAAGTTTTTATGCACTCAACAAGATGCATCTGATGATGCAAAAACAGCACAATCGTGGTCAGGACGGTGCAGGGATTGCAAATATTAAGCTTGATGTGGATCCGGGCGTGAGATACATCAACCGATACCGTTCAAATACTTCCACTCCTATTATTGATACTTTTAAACATATTTATTCGAAATTTAATGAGATTCAAAAAGAGCATCCCGAATTGTTGAAGGATGTGAATTGGTTGAAACAAAATCTGGCGTTTACCGGAGAGGTTTTCTTAGCACATTTGAGGTATGGAACTTTTGGCGGCCATGGCCTCGAGAATTTGCATCCGGTAATGCGTGAAAGCAATTGGATTACTAAAAACCTTGTCCTTGCCGGAAATTTTAACATGACCAATGTGGATGATTTGTTTGGCCAGTTGGTTGAACTTGGCCAGTATCCCATCCAAACTACAGATACAATAACTATACTCGAAAAGATTGGTCATTTCCTTGATGAGGAAAATGAAGTACATTACCAGAAGTATAAAAAGCAAGGCCTGGTAAAGCGTGAGATATCTGATAAAATTGCCGAGGATCTCAATGTTCAGGAAATTTTAATAAATGCTACCAAGCGTTGGGACGGCGGATATGCTATTGCCGGAATGCTGGGGCATGGTGATGCGTTTGTAATGCGTGATCCTTCAGGGATTAGACCTGTGTTTTTTTACCATGATGATGAAATTGCCGTTGCAGCTTCCGAAAGGCCGGTTATCCAGACCACTTTTAATGTAAAGTCGGATGATGTAAAAGAACTGCGGCCAGGGTATGTGTTGATCATCAAAAAGGATGGTAGCATTGAGGAGCTTAATTTCACCAAACCGCTCGAAAGAAAAGCCTGTTCTTTCGAACGTATTTATTTTTCGCGTGGTACCGATAAAGACATTTACCAGGAGAGGAAAAATCTGGGTAAATTGCTTTCACCTGAAATTCTTACTTCTATAAATCACGACCTGGAGAACACGGTATTCTCATATATTCCAAACACTGCCGCAGTAGCTTTTAAGGGCCTGATTGAAGAATTGAATACCTTCTGCAACCGGATTAAGTCAGACAGGATTCTCGAATTGGGCCAGGATATTACTCAGGATAAACTGGATAAAATTTTATCTTTTTCGCCCCGCGTTGAGGATATCGCAGTTAAAGATGTTAAACTGCGGACTTTCATCACCAAAGATAGTGGTAGAGATGACCTGGTGGGCCATGTTTATGATATTACATACGGTGTAGTTCGTGATGGCATCGACAACCTGGTGGTAATTGACGATTCTATTGTCAGGGGAACCACGCTTAAGCAAAGTATAATCCGCATCCTCGACAGGCTGAATCCAAGAAAGATCGTTATTGCATCGTCTGCGCCACAGATCAGGTATCCTGATTGTTATGGAATAGATATGGCCAAGTTGAGCGATTTTGTTGCTTTTAAAGCAGTTATTGATTTGCTTCATGAAACTAAGCAGGAACATATTATCAACGAGGTATATAAAAAATCAAAAGCCCAGGAAGATTTACCAAAGGAGGAAATTGTAAACCATGTCAAGGATATTTACAGGCCTTTCACAGCAAAGCAGATTTCGAATAAAATCGCTGAAATAGTTACTCCTGCAGGGATCAACTCAAAGGTTGAGGTTATTTATCAAACCATCGAAGACCTGCATGCGGCCATTCCGCATCATACAGGCGATTGGTATTTTACCGGCAACTACCCAACGCCGGGTGGCAACAAGGTAGTAAACCAGTCGTTCATCAATTATGTCGAAAAGAAGGATGTAAGAGCGTATTAAAGAATGTTTGGTGTTACGCGTTTAGTGTTAAATGCTCAATGCACAAGGTTAAACGCTAAACTCCCAAAAGTACTTTCACCGGATCATTACCAGCGAACAACATTTTTTCAGGGGCTTCCAGCATTTCTTTAACTTTTACAAGGAAACCAACACTTTCACGGCCATCAATAATCCGGTGGTCATACGATAATGCAACAAACATTATCGGATGGATTTCCACTTTGCCACCCACAGCAATCGGACGTTCAACGATGTTATGCATCCCCAGGATTGCGCTTTGCGGAGGATTAAGTATCGGTGTTGATAGCATCGAGCCAAATACTCCGCCATTGGTTATGGTAAACGTTCCACCGGTCATTTCATCAATAGTGAGTTTACCATCACGGGCTTTGGTGGCAAGTGTTTTAATTTCCGTCTCGATTTCGTGCATAGCAAGTGTTTCGGCATTGCGAACCACCGGTACCATCAAGCCTTTGGGTGCGCTTACTGCGATTCCGATATCTGCATAATTATGGTAAACAAATTCATTTCCATAAATCATGGCATTTACCTGTGGAAAATGTTGAAGAGCCTCTGTTACGGCTTTGGTGAAAAAGGACATGAATCCTAAAGAAACACCGTATTTTTCCTTAAACGCCTCTTTGTACTTTTTCCTGATCTCCATGATGGGCGTCATATTTACCTCGTTAAAGGTGGTGAGCATAGCAGTTTCATTTTTTACTTTCACCAGCCTTTCGGAGAGCTTTAACCGGAGGGTGCTCATTTTCTTTTTGTCACTATCACGTGTACCTCCCCACGAAGCCACAGAGGAAGAAGTACCGTCAGAAGCTTTAATATTTTGCCTGTCATCCAAAAACTGAACTACATCTCCTTTTGAGATCCTTAATTTCCTGTAAAAATTAACAAGATCCTGTTCTGCAAGATCGTTGGCCTCAAGCAATTTTTTGGCAAGAGGAGAAATATGAATACCACTTGGTTTGGATTCGGCAGCTTTTTGTTTGACGGGGTCAGAAGTTTTGGGGGCCACTTCTTTTTGTTTTTCCTCCACCTTTTCGGATGCTGGTTTCTCAGCTTTTTTTTCAGGTTTTGGTGTTCCTTTAGCATCAGTATCAATGGTACACATAATGGTGCCCACATCAATGGTATCACCCTCTTCAACCAATAATTTTACTTTTCCTGATTCTTCAGCACTGATGCTCAGGGTTGCTTTATCGGAATCGATTTCGGCAATTTCTGTATCTTTTTCAACGTAATCACCATCGGCAACCAACCAGGCTGCAAGTTGTACCTGTGTGATTGATTCGCCCGGACTGGGAACCTTAATTTCTATATTCATTTTTATCTGTGTTATCTTTCGATATGTGTCAAATACTGTTGCAGGTTTCAAGTTTCAAGTTGCAGGGAAGTTGCACCTGCAACAAAAACCTTATTTGTTATTTTATTTTTATCGATTTGTTTAGCATTGTTTGAAAATAATTTGAGCTTAACCTACTTCATTGGATGAACAAAATTTGCAGCAATCACTTTTTCAGGATTTTCAGCAAATGATTTCCAACGGTTACCGATACAAATCATACGGCATTCCTCTTTTACCATTGGGCAGTCACATTCCTGGAAAGATTTCTCGATAATCTTTCTCTGACGGATCACATGGAATTTAGCTGATCCGGTTGCCGGGCTTCCACTGGCAGGCCTTGCCACAGCATGCAGTTGAACCTCGGGGAAATTCTGCGACATAAAATACCATGCCCCCATATTCACCGGTTCTTCCTGTGACCAAATGTAATCAACTGCCTGATGATATTTTTTAATGATTGCTTTCAATTGATCCTCTGGCAAGGGGTATAGTTGCTCAATGCGAATCAAAGCTGTATAATCAAGTTTGTTTTTCAGCTTTTCTTCCAACAGATCATAATAGAGTTTGCCAGTACAAAATACCAACCGGGTAACTTTATCAGGATCTGCAGTTGTGTCGTCAATAATTTCTTTAAAACCACCCGTACTTAAGTCCTCGATGGGAGAAACACATTTTGGGTAACGAAGCAAACTTTTTGGTGTAAATATTACCAGTGGCTTACGGAAGTCCCTGTAGAGTTGCCTGCGAAAAACATGAAATAAATTAGCCGGAGTGGTGCAATTTACAAGTTGCATATTGTTTTCGGCGCTAAGCGTTAAAAATCTTTCCACACGGGCACTGGAGTGTTCCGGGCCCTGGCCCTCATAACCGTGGGGAAGTAAAAGAACCAGGTCGTTCATCACATTCCATTTATCCTCTGCGCTGCTCAGGTATTGGTCGAAAATGATTTGGGCACCATTGTTAAAATCTCCAAATTGAGCTTCCCAGATGGTCAGATTGTTTGGCGTTTCCAGTGCATAGCCATATTCAAATCCCAGGACACCATATTCTGAAAGTGGAGAATTGTACACCTCGAACTTCGCCTGCTTATCGCTGATGTTTTGTAAAGGAACGTATTTCTCCTCCGACTCATCAATTGTTAAAACTGAATGGCGGTGAGAAAATGTGCCACGCTCACTGTCTTGTCCGCTAAGTCTAACAGCATGGCCTTCATTCACCAATGTGCCATAAGCCAAAAGTTCGCCCATCGCCCAATCAAGTTTATTGGTTTTAAAAACCATATTGTGGCGGTCTTGCTGTAATTTGGTAATCTTGCGGTAGAACTTTTTGTCACCAGGTAAATCAGTGATCCGTTTTGCAATATCAAGTAAAACTTCCTTTTCGACACCAGTATCCGGCGAGTAACAAAAATCTTTATCTGTCGCTTTTTTTATTCCTCCCCAATGCTCGTCGATGAAAAACTTTATATTGGTTTTCTCCTGCTCCCTGGACTCCTCCAGGTTTTTTTCGAGTTTGGCGTTAACCTTTTCTTCAAATTCTTTGATAAATTCATTGGTTACAACGCCTTCTGTTATTAACTTTTGTGCATATATTTCAAAAGGGTTCTGGTGTTTTTCGATGGCTTTGTAAAGCAAGGGCTGTGTAAATCTTGGCTCATCACCTTCGTTATGGCCATACTTCCTGTAGCACAACAAATCGATAAATACATCTTGTTGAAATTTATCCCTGAACTCCATGGCAAATTGGATAGTATATGCCAGTGCTTCCACATCATCACCATTAACATGAAAAACGGGCGATTGAACCACTTTGGCCACATCAGTACAGTAAGTGCTTGAGCGGGCATCGAGGTAATTGGTGGTAAAACCGATTTGGTTATTTACCACGATATGTATTGTACCACCGGTCTTGTAACCCTTAAGCTGCGACATCTGTAAAACCTCGTAAACTACACCCTGTCCTGCAATGGATCCATCTCCATGTATGAGTATAGGAGCAACTTTTTTTGAATTGCCACCGTAGAGGTCATCAATTTTAGCACGTGAAATACCTTCAACTACCGGGTCGACAGTTTCAAGGTGAGACGGGTTTGCAGAAAGTGTGAGTTTTACTTTTTTACCTGTGGTCGTTGTCCTTTCACTCGAATAACCCAGGTGATATTTAACATCTCCAAGCAAGGCCTCATCTTCGTATTCCTTGCCTTCAAATTCCGAAAAAATATCGCGGTAGGATTTACGCATAATATTGGCCAGTACATTTAGTCTTCCACGGTGAGGCATGCCAATAACAAATTCCTTGGTGCCCAATTCAGCCCCTTTTTCCATAATTGCATCCAAGGCCGGAATCAGGGCTTCGGCGCCTTCAAGAGAAAAACGTTTTTGCCCGGGAAAACGCTTATGGATAAACTTTTCGAAATTAACTGCACGTGACAGTTTTTTTAAGATGTAAATTTTATCTTCTTTGGAAAAAGGCATGGAATTTTTAGTGCGTTCCATGCTGGCCCTTATCCATGATAAAATTTCCAGGTCCCGGATAAACATAAATTCAGCGCCAACACTTTTGCAATAGGTTTTCTCGAGATGGGCAACGATTTCAGCGAGCGTGGTTTCGCCGATTCCTATTTCGTTGCCAGCCTGGAATTTTTTATTGAGATCAGCCTTTGTCAGGTCAAAATTTTCAATATCCAGGGTAGGCCGGTACTGGCGTCTTGTCCTAACAGGATTTGTTTTTGTAAACAAATGGCCCCTCAGCCTGTAACCATTAATGAGGTTGATGACCCTGAATTCGGACGGATAATTTATGCCGGAAGGTGCATCAGCGTTGCCATAGTGGGCCTGAGCAAATTCATATCCTTCGAAGAATTTTTTCCAGCTTTCTTCCACTGAATCCGGGTCAGTTTTGAAACGCCCAAACATTTCTTCGATCATGTTGGGGTCGGCATTACCTAAATAGGAGAATTTATCCATTACTTAAGTGCTTGTGTTAAAACTACAAAAGTATGATTTTTTACTATCTGGGTTTATTAATATGAGTATACCATGATTTTGTAATAACTGATTAAAGGTTTTAAAATAAAATACTTAGATATCAATCAGGCTGAATGATTAAGATACTTTTTAAAATATTTAACATTTAAATGCTTGGTTCGAAAAAGCTTTCGTTAAAATTCACCAGGTATACTTTTTTTGTTGCGCGGGTGATGGCCGTGTACATCCATCGTAAAAATGCGCGATCAATCTTGTTGTTTGGAAGGTACGGTTGATCAATGAAAATGGTGTCCCACTGTCCTCCCTGCGTTTTATGGCAGGTGAGGGCATAGGCAAATTTAACCTGTAAGGCGTTGAAGTATGGGTTGTTCTTTACCTTTTCGGCTTTCCGCTTGCTGTTGCTAACGTCGTTGTAATCCTGGCTTATCTCATCGAAGAGTCTCCGGCTATCAGCATAAGAAAGTGATGCGGATTCTGATGTGATCGTATCCATTAATAATTTTATTTCCAACTCGGGCTCATCCGGATAGTCTGTCAGGCGAATGATAGCATCAGCAAATTTGAAACCGTAGAGATCTTCAATTCTTATAATTTTCAGTACTTCAAAAATATCCCCATTGGCAATAAAACCTGCCTTAGAATCGGAGGGTAGCCAGAAGTAGTTGTTCTTTACAACCATCATATAATCCCCGGCAGCAATCTCATTTTCCCTGAATAAAATCCTGTTCCTTATTTCACGATTGTAAATATTTGCTCTTTTGTTAGAGCGTGTTATCACGATGGTATTGTCGTCGCCCGAAACGGAATGTGCCGACATTAATTCATCTTCCAACTGTGATGCTTCAATCCAGACTATGTCGGTAAAATCACTGATGTTGAATATTGGCAATTGATATGACTGGTTTTGCAGTTCGAGACGCAACTTTGTTGCATTCACTAATATTCCTGAATCCATCGACTGACGCATAACCTCAGTAAGTTCAAGTTTTCGTGTTGTTAATTGATAAGCTGTTGTTAAATATTGACTGTCCATAGCTGGTGAAACATCCAGCCCGACGGGTGGTAATTGTGCTACATCACCGATGAGCATGAGTGAACACCGCCATCCGGAATGAACATAATCAATCAGGTCAGTCAGCAAATCTGACCGGGTAATAAACTGGCCGTCGTTTGCTGGGTTGTTG